>Ga0209611_10001673_pt1 | contig 38254 bp, 21 predicted proteins | sample S1TSphgellanicum_3_FD_187693 | JGI IMG/M metagenome (GOLD analysis project Ga0209611, IMG submission 187693) | Host-associated microbial communities from peat moss isolated from Minnesota, USA - S1T2_Fc - Sphagnum magellanicum MG (SPAdes) (version 2) | ecosystem: Host-associated > Plants > Peat...
TATTCAACTAACCTTAAGCTATACCTTAAATTATTTTATTTTTAATTTATTTTTGTTATTTCAAGTTATACGTTAAATTATTCAAGGTCATTATATTTTATGTTATTATAAATTATTTTATCTTAAATATAATAACTTAAAATAATTTAAAATAATTTACAAGAAAATAACTACTAATAGCCTATGATATTATAACATATAATATTCAACAATAACTTATAATATAATAGCCATTAATAATCGTAATAGAACCTATAATAACCACAAATAGAATAGTCACCAATAACCATTAATAAAATAGCCATCAATATGCACTAATATAATAACCATTAATAACCACCAATATCCACCAATAACTATTAATAGCCTATGATAATTTAACCTAAATAACCATTAATAACCACCAATAGAATAATTATTAATAGCCATTAATAGAATAACCACCAATAAAATAATAATTAATAGCCATTGATAGAATAATTACCAATAGCCATTAATAGCCACCAATAGTTATATTTTAAAATTGTCAAAAATAATCTAAGGTGAAATAATTTACAATAGATAAAAAAACTTAAATTGAAATAACTTATGATAGCCTATAATTGCTAATAATAACATAAGGTGAAATAACGTTCTGATGCACCCCTAAACTCCTTAGTAGACTTAACTTCGAGTATAAATGTGAAAATAGCGAAAAGATAATGAGTTGGGGCATGTTCTCTGGCTCATTGCACTTTGGGGGTAAAAAAACGTGTTAGAGCTCTGAAGTGGGGACGAGGAAGAGTGACAAGCAATTCAATTACTCACATGGACCTGCACAAATCAAACAAGTTGGTTAGTGCATAGTTGGAGCACTTTTGGTGCATAAACGAACCACGAACAAACACGGACTCATAAAACTCACCACAACTTGGATTTGGGGGAAGCCACCACCTTTCCCCTTATAGTATTATTTGTGCCTAGCCACGGGGCTAGCACCCAAATGTCATTTTATCCCGATACTACCAAGTGGGAGTCCCGGGACAAAGTGCCATTTGGGTGTTGGCCTCATGGCCAAACACAAAGTATATTATAAAGGGGAAGGTGGTGGCTTTCCTTAAGTCTGAGTCGTGGTGAGTCTTGTGAGTCTTGTGAGTCCATGTTTGCCTGTGGTTCATTCGTGCACCAAAAGTGTTCAAATTACGCACTAACCAATTTGTTATTTGGTTTATGCAGGTTCGTGTGAGTAATTGATGTTTATCACTCTTCCTAGTCCCCATCCCAAAGCTCTAGCACACCCCTCTACCCCCAAAGTGTTGCAAGCTAAAAAACGTGCTTCGACTCCTTATTTTTCCGTTGTTTTCACCTTAGACTTACATTTGAATTTATCAAGGAACTCAAGAGCACGTCATTTAGGGTGAAACAACCTTCAATAACCAAAAATAATTTAGAATAACCAAAAGTAGCTTAGGGTGAAATAGCCAAAAATAACCAAAAATAACTTCGAATAACCAAAAATAGCTTAGGGTGAAATAACCAATTTTTTTTAGAATAACCATAAATAACAATAAATAATGTAGGGTTAAATAATTTAGATAATTGAAAAATAGCCCTATAATAGTTGAAAGTAGCCTAACATATGTAATATTATTATACTAACAAAAATCTTATCCATTTATTGAACATGTTCTTTTTCAAAAGAATGATCATTGAAATGTTATTGGATAATGATATTTTTTTAAAAATTTGTTCAAATGATTTTACACTTTCAAAAAGAAATAAATGTAATTATGTACATTATTAAAAATAAACTCGAATCATTTCATTTGAACAAAATCTTAATAAAATATGAATTTTCAAATTTTATGTTTTTGTAATGTTTAAAATGAAATGTTTGATAAATAAAATGCAATATAACATATTATCACAACAAGTGGGGTGGTTTGATGGTATGGGTGTGTCCCCCCATTTTGAAGGTCAAGGGATCAAACTTCATAAGTGGTGTGTGCATGGTCAACAATGACAAGTTGACTTAATATTTTTTTATTTAATTTGTTCTTTAGAGTGGGTGCTTAAATTGATTATGTGGCGTACGTAATTAGGTTAGGTTTTTAATATAACTTAGATAGTGACACATGTCAATAATTCATAAGCTGATAATCATGAAATGATCAATAATATTATATATTAAATAATTTAAATTTAATTGATTTTCATGTTACTTAGTTAATTAACTAACAAGTGAATGGCTTAGTAAATGTGTATTTCACTTGAGAATAACCTTGTTTTCACTAGTGAAACAATTCATTGTCCGTAGCAACTAGTCCCTATTCATTAAGGGGTTGACCAATTTCACTATGGTAAAAATGTCCAAATTCGTTTAAAATCTAATGAAACCCAAAGTGAATTAAGACACATTTTAGTGTAGTGACATTTGGATCAAAAAGTTTTTTTTCAATTCTTGAGCTTTGTCTTGTGTTGTTCACCAACTCTTGACCCCTTTTGTGCATGTCCTTTTGCATTGTTGATCCTTAGTTCTTAACACCCTTTGTGCATATCCTCTTATATTACTCTCGAACTCTTGACCATCTTTGTGTTTGTCCTCTTGCACTATTCCTAAGCCCTTGACCATCTTTGTGCCAAGGTCTTTTTATGCTACTCTTTAGTAGTTATCCTTCATTTTCCTCCTTTTCAACAACAATTGTTGTTTATCCTTTTTCTTGTCATTTCATAATAATTGTTGTTGTTGTTGTCCTCCTCCTATTCATCTTGATCTTGTTATTTCCTAACAACTGTTTTTTTTAAATCTTTTCTTAGTATCCTTGGTATTTATTAACAACTATTCTCCTCTTCTTGATTTCCTTATTATTTTTCTGTAGTAACAATTTTTCTCCTCTTATTGATCCCCAATACTAGTTGTTTTTCCCCTTGTTCATCCCAAATAATTGTTGCTCTTTATTTGTTGATCCCATTAGTAATTACTCCTCCTTTTTTTCATCCCCAACAATTGTAGCAATCGCCAATCTCTCTTCTTTTTTATCCTCAATAGTATTTATTTTTCTTATTTATCCATATTAACTCTCTTATTCTTGGTCCTCAACAATAGTTCTTTTTCTTGTTCATCCATAATAATTATTGTTATAGTTGTTTTCTTCTTCTGGATCCTTAGTAGTATTTCTTTTTCTTGTTCATCCCTTAATAATTATTATTGTTGTTACAATTGCTTCTTCTTCTTGATCTTCAGTAGTAGTTCTTTTTTTTCTTCATTCACAGCAGTTGTTTTTTTTTTCTTCGTTTTCAATAGTAGCTCTATTTCTTGTTCATCCCTAGTAGCTAATGTTATTGCTACAATTGTTCTCATCTTCTTCTTCCTTAGTAGTAGTTTTTTTCTTATTCATCCCCAATAGTTGTTACTGCAGTTATTCTTTTCTTCTTCATCTTCAATAGTAGCTTTTGTTCTTGTTCATCCCTAGAAACTGTTAAATTTTCTTCTTCTTGATCCTTAGCAATATTTTTTTTCTTGTTCATCCTTAGAAATTGTTAAATTCTTTTCTTTTTGATCCTTAGCAATATTTTTTTTTTCTTGTTCATCCCTAACAATTGCTATTATAGTTACTTTCTTTTCCTTGGTCCTCAACAATAGCTCACCTCCCCAAGGATTCATCCCAATAATTGTTGTTATTTTCTTTTTAATCCTCAATAATAGTTCTCCTTCCCTTGTCATCTTCAATAGCTGTCGTTCCCTTCTTCCTGATCCTCAACACCTACTCCTCCCCTTGTTCACCCTCAACAACAAATGTTCCTCTTAATCCTTTTGTTTATGCTCAATCCAACCCCCTTATTGTTCATTATCACCTTATTCTACCTTGTTCTATTTCATTGAGCAACATACCCCACCTTCCCCACCCATTCTAACTTTAGTTGTTGTATGTTTGAAATTGTTGTAAGGATGATGCAACTTCGTTTCTAGCTCACATTCAAGCCATGGTTTATTGTTGAGCTTATTTCTGCACTTGGGTCATTGAACCAAGATTCACACCCATCTGTCCACAAGGGTGAGCTCATAAACATGCCTTGAAATTGTGGTGAAATTTGTCTCCTACCTCTTTCATTGTTAACAATGACCAAGTTGCAATGAAACTTTCTCTTTGTTGTTTTACAAGTTCCTTTTCAGCCAATCTTTTAGTTATAGTCAACATTGTAAGTGTTTTTCTTGCTTGTTTTTCTTGTATTTCTTTCCTTCTGTTTTCTCTAATTTGTTTTGTGGCCTCCCTATCCATGGTGTTTTGTCATATAATCTTCAAATATTCTTTTGAAGTCACAACATGACTTTGAGAATAATCTATTAATGGTTCTCTTCCATTGGTCCTTTTTGTAAGCAGATGTGGCAACGATAATAAACTATGAAAACATTCTGCCAATGCCACTTGAGTTGAGCTTTCAAGATTTTTGAACTCTATAGCTTCATCCAATGAAGGTTATTCCAAATTATCAACCATGTTTTTCAAATGCATGGTTAATGATTGTAGGAATTCTAGGCATGTTCACATAATAGCTAAGTTGATCTTCAGATAAACTAATAATTATAACTTTTGTTGTGGAGTCTATGTTGATAAACTCTTTTATAACTATACATTCTACCCATTCCTACTCACCATCCTCTTATTCTGACTCTTCTTCCTCCTTGGTCTGATTCTACAATGTGTATATATTACTCAAGCTAGTTTTTAGATTTATGGCTTTAAGGTTCAATGGCCAAATCCATGTACCTTTAAACCTTGACATGATTTTTTTTTTTGTAAATGTTTGGTCTAGGGCTTTGTCTACCCAACCCATCAATGCTATTTTGTCTAGTTTTGTATAGTTCCTCCTAACCATTGTTGTGTTTTTTTCCTTTCTGAAAACAATCTTGAAAGGCTTGAAGCAAGCCACATCTAGAGGTTGAAGTGCATGAGATTTCTGTGAAGGTAAAGTAATCATGTCGAACCCATACACTTTAGCTTATTGAATTGCTTCAAAAGTGACATGGGATCCATGCCCATCCAAGATGAATAGATGCCTATTTGTTTGGGATATTCATTGGTATACACCTTTTGAAAAAAGACAAACTCCTTGAAAAGAAAATTAATCATCCATGATTTTGATTGCATAACCATACAAGTTCTTGGTTTACATAATTATATGTAGTCATCACATATCCTCTATATTTTAAATATGTAAAATTTTGGAAGTGATGTTCTTATAGCATTAACAACACATGTAATAATTAACCATTCTCTGGATTTTGGTATAGTGTTATAGACTTGTGAACCTTGTTTTGCCTTGCTCCTAATTGTCTTTTTACTCGGATGCCTGTTTCATAAGAATTTTAGATGTGACCTACAACATAATTATGTTTGTTGTAAAGGGATAATAAATTTTGGTAGAAGCTCTAGTGTGATTAAATTGTCAATCCTTGTGTTCAGCTTACATCCAATCTTTCAACTTAACAAATGTTAAGCTCAGGATGCCTCCTTTTGAACCAATACCACCAGGAGTTCCTTGGTTTATTTCGTCGAAAAGGTGTTGGCTTTATTTATGTCAATTTTGCCACTTTCATTTTTAATTGTTGCAAGCTAATTGACAACCCAACTTCCTACATAAACAAAACCCAAGCAACCATAACTTGATCTTCCTTTAGTGTTAGTGTGCCTATTGGTCCATGTTTCCTTGTCTTTGTTTTACCATATAAGTGATAAGAAAGTGAAGTTGGAGGTATGTTCCATTGCCTACTTGCCCTCTTCAAAGATATTGTAACATTTTCCACTATGTCCATGGCCTCCTCTAATTGTTCATTGGTCTATTTGCCTTTACTGATTAAAGGACGCATATGTTAACTTAATTTTTTTGGTTTTTTGCTACTTCTTGTCTAGAAGATGATGGAACATTCTCCTAGTTTTGGCTTGGTTGGTCCTACAATCTAGTTCACCTCCTACAAGGCACATTGATCATCATGATTTAAATCCCCTTAGTCCCAACCTCCAACACGTTGGGGGTGTTTTATATGGCTTTACAAGAGGTACAAACTTAAACTTTCTGTATTTTGCCCAGCTTCAAGGAAGTAGGACAAGTCAAGATATGTTTCAAATGTGTAATTCTAACTTTTGTGAAGAAGTGATCAAAGCATAGAATGTTTCAAATTCATCCCAAATTAAATTTTGGTTTATTGTTGTTGTGCAAGCAGTAGGTCTGTATAACAAACTACGATTTCTTGGGGCTGGATAAAATTTGCCTTTCTTATGACTACTTGGATTATATCTACAAATTATAAAACTTTACACCCAATAATAATATAGAAGCTTCTTGAACTTGGTGTTGTAAAACTAATCTATTGCAAACTTTCCTAGTTTTCTTTTTACATCCACCCCTAAACCTTCAATTTGTATTTTATCTTTAATAGCACTAGAATTTGTTCCTTGATGTTCAATTTTTCTAAATCCTCTTTAGTTATTGTAATGTCAAGATTTTGTTGATCTACTTTTAATGCTTGTAACTCTTCTTTGGCTATTGTAAAATGCCCTCCCTGCTCTAGGTGATATGTTAAGACTTGTGTTTCTGATCTAACATTTTTTGCAACTACTATGTTACTTACCCTTTGTTGGTCTAGCCCATACGATCTCAAAATGTTGATGAAAGATTTCAAACTATCTTTCTCACAATTTGGAAGCTTTGACATGCTTGTAAAATTTTGATTATGGATTCGAAATATATGATTGTGAATCCAAACCTTGCATCATAGCCTTGTGTTGGTGAACAAATTATTTTTGGCAGGAATGGGATGTGCTTAAATTTGGCGAGAAATTGGAAGTCCTTCCCTTATTAATGTGTAACTATTATTCTTTCATTATTCTTGTAAGCCCTAATCCTTGTTTATGGGCAATTGTGTGTTATTTAGCATGACCTTTGCACCCTATCACCAAACTAGTGATGCTCAATTTAATGTGCAATCCAATTACCTATCACCAAACATTGATTCCCACCCCAAACTTGGGGCCAATGTAAATTGGACCATTTTTTTCCCATAACTAAACATTTTAAGTACCCCTCATGTGCCCCCCCTTGCATAATAGAAATCATGTCATGGCCCCTCACCAAACTAATTTCATGTAAGACTATTCATTTTTTTACAAATTTGCCCACCTAAACTCCTAATACCAAACATTAAAATTTGATGGATGGTCACCAATATGAAAAACCTATAACATTTTTTTTTTCCAACCAAGCATTTGGTAATGGGATAAAAAAACAACACCCATAGGATTTTTTTTGTTTTAACACAAGCCAACAATTACACTACATGAGTGTTCGGTGATTGGCATGTGTTTCGTGATGGGCTAATTTACCCTAAGATTTAAATGACTAGCATGACTTTAGAGGATTCAACATTAAAATCCCTAACACCAAGTGTGAATGCACCTTTACCCTTGTCATTAGTCAATTGCTTTTACCTTTTCCTACATTGACATGATTTTGCAAAGTCTATATACCTTTTACATTCACTCCAATTCCAGTTTTTAAAAAAGTTTTTAAATGCATTTAATCTAGTAAACTTTCCAACATGAATAACAAACATTGAGATGATAAATCAAGTCGATCATAACTTCTCTAAATGGCTTTTGTGAAACAATATTCTGAGGTAACTTATTGTCCAAATCCTTGTTGTGATGGAATGAATGTCAAATAATCACAATGGTTGGTGGCAATTATCTATGAAGCAAGGTAGTTCGTTTTGTTTTGTTTTGTTTATGATGCTGAGATTTCCCAAACCACAGCTCTTCATGCGGTGCTCTTGGTATTTTCAAAAACTTCTTAATGAATAGGGGTGCACCAACTTGGTTTGAGACTATTTGGAGCTATAATGTGGAAGCTATTGATTATTGAACCATTTTTCAATGAAAACTAAATAAAATTGAAACTGAAAACTATATTGGAATCTAGGGGTGTTTTTGGAAAGCCCTTGGCAAGTTTGTTTTAATAGAGTGTATTTCACAATTTTTAAAGTTAAAGTGTGGAAAATATTGATTTTTGAGTGAATTTTGTTGTTGGAAATTCAAACTAGTTGCAAAAATTGGGTTTGGAAAGAAAAATTAATTGAGTTCTCAATGTGTTCACATTTGGGCCAATGACACAAACTACAATAGTTATAATGAACTAACATTCACCTCACAGAATAGATGGATAGAAGGCGTGATAACAAATGATATTTCATTTGTTCAATTCTTTCATAGTTAGAACATTTGCACATTTAAATTGTTTAACTATACAACCCAAATTGGTTCAAAATCAGCCCAATTTTTTAGATGGTTGTAAGGCAAAGAACTCATTGGGCATCATTTAAGGTGCAACTTGAGTTGATATTCAAAATTTCAAATTTGAACTAAAAATTTCAAATATCAAATTTGAGATATTTATTCACTAAAAACTAGGCATTTAATATTATTATTTTTATACTTGAATAAGGTATATGAATAACCTTTGGGTGGGTTTTTAGGGGTTTAACAGGGATGCTAGTCCATGAGTAGGCAAGCATGAATGCATGAGAAGGATTGAATCTTTTCTAGAATGTTTTATCCATGTCAACAAAATATTTTTTGACACATAAGATAAATTTTTTGTTGGCATGAAAATATTTTTTCATGTGTCCATGGATGAATGATCTTTATAGATGAAAGTATGGATGAACAATGGATAAACTTTCTTCAAAATGTTGGCAAGAAATGTTATTTTGGCAAAAACTTGAACAAAAAAAATAAGGTCTAAACAATTTATGTTGGTTTTTTTCAAAACAATTCGATAAATGAAATGTTCAAGTCACATTTCAAAGTCATATTTCATATTTCCTTGATATGAAATATATTCAAGTTTTGCAACATTTAAACCATACAGAATGTTAAATTAAATCCCATAGACCCACCAAGAAGTATGTGCCAATCCAAACACTAATTGTTCACCACTAAAAGGCATGTGCCCATTAGGAACAAAGACAATATGAAAGAACCCATGACACTTCACATTGCTTACACATTACAAGTTATTTTTTATTTTCATTCATTCTTTCAACCTCTTGTGTCTAATACCATTCTTGCTACTTGTAAAATCAAATTGCATTTTTTTCCTATACTATTAATTTGCCCGATCTATACAACAAGCTTTTATTTTATAATGACAAATGGAAAATTGCTACCAATTTTCACACCAAACACATTGGAATCAATGATTGAATATACATTAATATCAAGCATACTAGATATATAGAATATGTGAGATGACAACAAAACCTTGGGAATATCTATGAAATGACACTTAGTCACTCCCCCTCCAACATTTGATGGAAATTAGAACATGGGGAACATAATGGAATTTTTTTTTGACAAAATAGATGGATCAGCAGCTTGGTGATGGGCGAATGTGAAGATAGACAAAGAAAGTCTTACATTATTGAAACAAACTATAAACATTCCAAAGGAAGATATGGAAGACTGCCATTAAGTAATGTTTACACATGCCATTGGATTTTTTAAAAAGAATGCACAAGTTTGAAGAAGCCAATACCAAAACATTTTTCCACAAATTTATTCAATGATTTGTCGACATAGGATTTAGTAACCCTTGGGAACTTGCTATCAATATAATTTTTGAAACCTTGAAGATGAATCTATGCAACTTGAGGTAGGCAAGCCTAGTTGCCACAAGATTTAAATAACAAAGTTTTAAAACAACCGGTGAATCGTCAAATGACAGGTCGGCCCTGAAACCATGAGACATGTATGATAGTTGAAAGAAACAACAAATTAACAACTCAAGGAAAAAGAAAATTAACAATAAATTGTGGAACAATACAAGTGTTAAAATGAATAGTGGTTGAAGTTGAACACTGAAATTGATTATTGGAAAAACGAAATATTAATGTTGAGGCAAAGAGTCATGAATAATATGAAAGACAACCATTAAAAACACTCATGAGCACCACCAAATTTGGATATGTTCTTGATGGTAGAAAAAAAAAAATTCAAAATTATAGATGTAGAGAAGGCAGTCATTAAATGATGGGGTGAAGTCACAATAAAACAAGCCAAAAGGATGTCAAATGGGCCTTAAAGATAGTCAAGATTGGAGAAATATTTATGTTTTATCATTTAAAAACCATGACAATCATGGCAAGTTGGTCTTTTTTCATTCATATGAATGTTAAGGAATTCAAACCAAAAATCCATTTGATAAAATTTTAAGTTTAAATTTCCATTTAAGACCTTTGAAAATGAACACCTATTGCATCAAATTGAATCAATTTTCCAAAGGACTATCAAAAGGATTCATATAATAATAAAACAATTGATGGGGAAAAAATTAAGAAAATAAAAACATATTAGCCACATTCAAAAAGCATTCATACCCAAAAAATGTGAAATTCTAAAATTTTTAAAAACTCAAAAAACTTTCCAGAATTTTATAATTTCAAAAGTCATTTACCACATATAAATGGGGTATAAAGTACATGGTGTTTTAAGAAGATTTGTAGTTAATTCTACAAGAAAATATAAAAACTAAAAAAAATCAATTTTTAATTTTGATTTGAAATTGTTATCATTTTAAAAAATGAAACATAAAATTTATAAATAATCAATTTATTTTCAATTTTTCATATTTATCCCATTTTTTAAAAAAACATTTCATCTACCTAAAAAATTATATACATTTTTATAATAATTTGTGAAAAACACTATTAAAAAATTCAATCATATGAAAAAATGTTTTTTGGGTGATATGCAATTTTTTTTCCAAAATAATGTCATTAGTTTATTTTATCTCATTTGTGCCTGATGGGGATATTCTAATCGCTTGCAGGATTATAAAATATATGGGATAGTGATGAAAATGTTTATTACAAAGTTTCTAAGCAACCAACCATGAATGTACAAGTATGGAGGATGTTCACATGGAAATTGACCAGGTCATCAGCTTAGCCACGTGGATTTCATAGGGTGAAAAATGCATTAAACTAAATACCTCCAATATGTGTAATCTCTAGTTCCAAAATTTGTAATACACGTCAATTAAGATATATACATGTTTAGATTATTCACACGATTGTTTAATTACTTTCACTACATATTTAAAGACCTTTTGTACATCCAAATATCAATTGAAACTTGGAAATTTTTTGAGTGTTTCACACTTGATACGAAGGTTTATGTAGGAATGCAATGAAGTATAGGAATAATAGTTACTAGAGGGCATGAATTAGACACATGGCTTGTAAACAAGAATGTAAAATAAAAATTGACATGAAGCCACATGAGGCCTAAGGCCAATGAAGTGATCACAATTACATGTTACACACACCACACATGACACGAAGAGGAAACATAATTGTTCTACTAATTATAATGTTTTAGTGTAGTTAGTCCCATCCAAACGATCCAAAGAAAGTTAGATAGCTTTGAAGAAGGCCATGAATGCAATAATTTAAAAGTTACCTTATAAAAATTTGGACTTTAGGAGATGTTTAAAACTTTGTAACATTGCATGAATAGAGTTTAGTGTCTGTTAATGAACTTCCAAGTAACAATAAAAGAAAATGAATTCTAAATTGAATTGTTTATTTGCACAATGTCACAATATCCATATCCCAAGCACTCTTGTCAAACACTAAGGGATTTGGAGTATTACCTATTAGTAGAGAAAAGAAAATTAAAGAGTATAGATGTAGAGTTCCAAGCAAAGGTTGGGTACTAAGCATCTTCTAACCACTTGCATGATTACAAGATATATGGGACAATGATAAAAATGTTTTGCTTAGAGTTTCTGAATAGCTTGCAACAATCTCCTGGAGACTATCCATGGCTAACACACCCAACAAATTAAAATTATAGAATGCGATTTCACAAGCAGTGTGGTTACTTGCTCGAATTTCATACTGAAAGGAGAATAAGTGAATCAATCTTGCTACGAAAGTGGCCGATGAACACTTCTAATGTTGAAGATGATGCATACGAAACACCAATACTCACTTACAGTAAAGAGTTTGATCTTCTAGTATCGGCCAATTGTATTACTACAATTGATGTGGAAGAAGAGAACTCCCCACCATACCCAAAAGATGCAATGATGGACTTAGAAAAAAAGACCATGAATTCAGAAGACACCACCCCGGTGATTACACCATAATCCATAATGGGTTCCAATGAACTAAACGACCCACCAATGGCACTCGACTCTGCTCATTATGTTTGGAACAAAATTTGGTGACGCCTCTAAAATTGGCAGCAACTACAAAGCCTAGCAAGATAAGAGTTCCGAAAAACTATGTGTAACAGTTAATAAGTGTCCATAGACAAGGTTCTTCAAGGCTATGATGCACGAAAAGATATATTTTGTATGAAGAAACTATTTTTTGAACCAATACATGTTTTTGAATTAACAAAGTAATATGTTTACTATCTTTGAATAAAACATTTAGGGAAAAAACAGTTGTAAAAATTCCATAGGTTAATTAAAAGAGATGATATTATTGGTTTCAAAATGAGCATCACATTTTGAGATATTTGACAAAAGTGATGTCCCAAATTTTGCGTTTCATTTCCTTTATAATAGAAAAGGATTTAAAATAATTGAGTGTCATGTACAAGGAACAATAAAACATTGCATGGATAATAACCAAAAAAAGAAAAAACATGGGAGGATGAGCCAACTTAAAAAATGACATCAAATGTAAACAAAATATATAATGATAGACATGCATCCAAACATCACAAAGAAGTTAAAAGAATTCTTAAGAAACCTTAAAAAATTCCTACTTTGAATTTGGAACACTTGACCTCAAGCTACCCCCTTTAATTAATTGTTGTAGAATACATTCAAATTGAATAGGACAACAACTTTAAACCAAAATAAAAACTCCATTGGAGAAGACTTGATAATGGGAGGAAATCGAATATGCATTTAGTAGTAACTCAAATCATTGAAATGTTGGAAGAACACCATTAGAGAGTCAAGAAACATTCCACAAGCTTAATCAAGAGAATTGTGGAGACCATTGGTAGAGATGTTGTAGTCCTATTGTAGGATTTAAAATGAGAAGGATGAAACAATAGAACCCAAAAAACACTCTCAAGATGTGTATCAAACAATGAAGTATTCCATCGAGAAAGATAAACTTGTTTTTGTCAATGAAAATGAAGTTGAATGTTTAGTTGAAATCATCAATTTATTGGAGGCTCTATATTCAAAATTTAAAATATAAGAAAAGGTAGCCACTGTATATAAATAACATCAATGAAAATCACTTTATTGATTTTTTCGAATAGAAGATCTATATTTCAATATTCATTATGTAAAAATTGACATCCATGTTTGAATATCTATGAAAAAATTGAAATGAGGTCATGCTGAAGCATATAAGAAAATTCAAAAATCGAAAGAATTAGAACAACTATTATTGATAGAATGACTTTGTTGGTTCAAGCACCACATGAGGAGGAATCAAAGGAGTACTTCACTTTGTTTCAGAACTCGAATTGCAATGAAGATGGTAGATTAAAAAGTACTAGGGAGGATCAGTATTCACATAAAAAGATGTTGCAAAATGGGAAATCGAATATCATAGAAGACTTAGAGGAATAGTTTAATGAAAACATTTATTTGATCTTAGTAAAAAGTGCACAAAAAATTGTTACAACATGGGATAGAAAACAAAGCTAATGAACTCCTTGAAATTGGCTAGGGATCACATGTTCTTTTCGGAAGCACTCTCCTTAAGGATGAAGTGCCAATCATTACAAAGAGCAATATTATAGAATTCAAGGATAGACTAACAATGTATTGAAACGATGTGGTGGAATAGAAATAAAAATATGAAATGCATTGAACATTATACTATTTTAGTAATCCATTAACAACAGTGGAATACTTATCCATTATTATAAATAGCTTCATAGTACCTCTGAACCTGTTGCAAAAGAAAGTTATATTTGAGATTTTTTTAGGATTTCATTGCCATGAATATAGCTTTTCAGATTGGATGAAATATATTCTTCCTCGCGCCTTGTTGATTTGTTTCCAAATTGAATAGCTTGCAAATGTATACTAGTGGAATAATTGTTTGATAAAAAAATCAAAACTTATTGAAAGCCTATAAAAAATAATTACAAGAGTATAGTTCTTTTAGAGAGAGGCCAGATGCATAACATGTAGAAGAAAAAGAAGATTTTGAAGAACTCATGCAAAATGATTCAAAGAGTTACCACTGTAAGAAGAAAAAGAGAATGTAAAACCAATTACTCCATTCAATATAAGTGCAATACAATCGAAGGCCAAAAAAATCCAAAATGTCCTAAACATTAACTTCTTTTGCTTCCTCATCAATGAATATATCAACATCAAGGTGGTAACGAATCCTAGGCTTTGGAGATGGGGGAATGGAACATAGGTCTGCCAATGTAAGTGTTGAAGCCTTGGCATATGAAGGCAAGATAAAGCTTTGACAGGGATTCTAAAGGAAATATGGGATGAACAAAGAATGGCACATTCCATCTTTTTGATTCAGTTGCCTTTTTGTAGACAAAAACTAGAACATTAAAAAGAGGTGAAAACATTGAATATTTTAAGTTGCATAAGTAAAGGGATGTGGCCAGACTTACTCACAATTGAGGTTAATTATGGCTCTTTTCTAGATGGGAGAATCATCATTAAGATTGAAGGCAGGCTGGACAATAGTCACACCTAATTCTACATCCAAAAGTGGTTTCAGAACTTCATCAAAGATCTATGAATCAACCTCGAGTGCAAGGATGGGCCTCCCTAACACTGAACAAGCATGAATACTATTCCTTGTAAGACCCATCAAATATAGAAGTTAAAGATAGATCAAATTGCAGAATTAATTTAGAATCCAAAATAATTAGAGAAGGATGAATGCAAGTACATGTCCCACAATTAAGGTCCACAATTGCAAAGTCTAGTGGTGAGCAAACATCGATGAGAGCTTGTAATGTGATCACATGGAACTCCTCTGCTGCCTTAAAAGCCTAGTTTGGGATTTAGTCATTGAGGTCACATTAGTGTAGTTGTAGACAACATCCTCAACCTTAGGATTAATACCCCTCTCAACCAATTCAACAGAAAAGACATATAATTAAAACCTTGAGGAAAACACTCCAGCTAAAGTTGGATCCTTCATGAGAAGGGTGACATGGCTTATAAGTGTTTACAAGAAAAAGACAAAATTCAAGTCAATCCTACCTTTCAAAGAATGTATAATGCAAAGACATATGGATAAAGTGAAATATGTGGTACTTGAGAAGATGGATCTTTGCTATTCATTTGGGAGTTTGAATTCACAACAATCCACTTCATGTGAACCTTTAATTAGTAGTTTTCTAGGAAGGAACGAATATCTTTCAACACTCACAAGTCATATGCATGCATGATAATGACAGTCCCTCTATGAGACAAAACATGTTAGCTAAAACCACAACGAATTCAACAAAATTATCCACTCGCTTGTTCCAAGGAAGAATGAGGGAAAGTGGCTTAGAGATGCGCATAATTAGGAGATTAGATGGTACATTTGTTAAAACAAGGTCGACTTTATTATCAAAAGACACTTGAAAAACACAAGCATTTACAAGAAGGATTAGACCAAATGAATGAAGAAAAAGTCTAGGATCAATCCAAATAACATAAAAAAGACAAAAAAAAAGTTGTACAGAAAGTTGAACTAAGCTCTTGGTCCTCAACTTTTGGCACCAAAAGTTGGAGACCAAGAGCTAGGTGCTCTTAGCCCTCAACTTTTGATGCCAAAAGTTGAAACCCAAGAGCTATTTGTAATACATCTATTCTTGGAAAAGAAAATTCGGTCCTAACAAAAGTTGTTTGAAAAACCTTAATCCAAAATCAGAACATCAAATTGTGCAAGGAAATACCTCTTTCATGTAGTCTGTAGTGCTTAAATGCTCAAGTGGTCATATCCGAGTTTGGATTTGGGGTGCAAGAATTGAGACCCAAAATACATTCATCAATCTTACAACTGAACAATAGTGCACAGAACTGGGAATCAATAAAGGAATGAGTAATGGAATTCTCTTCCCAATATTTGATGTTCTTGTGTTAGGGGGTAATATGCTCCTATTGTTTTCTCTGACGTTCTTACTAAGGAGAATGAAATTCCTAGATGTTTATAGTCACGTTGTCTACCTCGATTGGGATGGTCCAAGTGGAAGTCATTAGAACTTCTTGAAGAGATGCCATAGCCAAGCCAAGCTCTACCTCTCTCTAAGATTGAATGGGGACATCTTTGTTGTCCTACATCTTTGATCTAGATTCCTAAACTTGTCTCTTTCCCCTCCTTTCCCCCCCCTCCAATCTCTTCTTGCTTGGTGTTTCCTTTCCCAAGGCTCCAAGTCCCTGAAGAAATCCCAACTCATGTTTTCCCCAAATGTCAAACTTTGATGTAAAAGTGTTCCCTTCAAGATACAAAGCACAATTCGAGAGATGTGCTATCTCTCTTTGGATCTCTCCATATCTAGAGGAGTCTTGAAATCTTAGATATGGCACCCCTCCGAAAAAACACAAAATGGAAATACCTATAGTAGTAAAAAAAAATACGAATGTTAGTGGCAATGTATTCAAGATGACATTGGAAGATTAATTTGCACTTGAAAATGGATGATATAAATGTGGCATGGTTGGATTAGAAATCACCTATAAGCCACCCATTTAAGGGCTTCAGTCCTACCGAATCCACTACTCCCACAACTTTCTTCTTTGAATCCCATTTTTGGACCCAAATTCCTTGAAGAAACAAGTTTCCCAGAAAGAAAGTCTCCATTCCTAAATGTAGTCTCACAATTGAGGCAGATCTTTAGATTCCAAAAGTTGAATGGAAAGATCAATGATAGCGGCAAAATATTGTTTTTGCACCTCCACCTCCAACTGTAATATGGTGAATGTCAATTTACAATCGCTTCAAGGGCAATAAATTTAGAGCCTCAGATGGGTAAGCATTTACTTGAGACCAAAAAGTTGCCGTGTGAAGCCACTTATCAAAATTTCCATCCAAAAATCCATGTTTTAGAAATTTTATTGCTTGCTTCAATACACTAGATTAGTTCCAAGGTTTCAACCAAGATGCCTTTTGCTCATTCGTGACTTGTGTAAAAGCTAACATTTGTAGCTTATCGATAAACATTTTTTATCCAAGTTCATATCATAATGGACTTGAATTTGTTTAAGGAACTTGGGACTAAGAGTAAGGTTGCAAATTGGCAAATGTTTTGTGAAGGCGAAGGTATGATCTTTTTGGACCTAATCCATTGCTTTGTCCATAAGTGCTTATAGTTTGGAAGTTGATTTGAATTTTTCATCTAAAACTTCCTCATAATAAAGCTTTACGGCGATGTCCGTTGTAATTGAAAGCTCACGTTACACCAAGAAGAAATGATTTTTGTAACTCACATGTCTCAATAAAACAAGTTGACATATTCAAATGGAAAGACTAGGAAAGAATCAAACCTTGTACATATAGTAAAAAAAAACTCTCTTGCATCAAAAAGTACCAAGTCTTCTTTAACTTGTTTTCACATTTTTTGTAGACATCGGGGTTGATCACATCCTTGAACTAGACCAATGGAATCATGTCAATGTTGTGGATGTGGAACAAATCATGCACCAGACTTGGCTTCACGTGATCAAATTGAACAAACTTGGGGGGTTGAAACAAAATTGTTAAAAAACTTCAATTTCAATGCACAAAGCAAGAAATTGAAAGAAAACAGATTAAAACCAAGAAAGGACTAAAACTTTGAAATCCATAATGTTTAGTTTGAATCTTACTTGTTCCTGTCTGTCATTGCACTGAGGAGGTGGACAAAGCCCTTTCTTGTATCCAACATGGTAGAGTCCATTGCAAGGTGCCAAGAGAGGTCATCCGAATGAACTCTTGAGATATAACGCATCTAAGCTTGTAGCCGATGGTTGCCATCCCACACATAGAACATTCTCCCATTAAACTTTTGTAGATTTTCATTTGCATTCAACATTTCTTCAAATGATGCATTCACAACCTTCCAATGATTGTCCCACTCATGATTACTAGAAGGCATGTATTTTAAATTAGAAGCCAAAGGCTTGAATGACAATGGGTATATTTTGACTAATCAATTTGACTAGAGTGACTAATTTGACAATTAAGGGTTAGGGTTTAGGGTTTAGTCAAATTAAACATCTAATCATATTGGATTAAAAATACCATTTAGTCAAATTAGTTAGTTGCCTAGTCAATAAAACCATCCAATCTATTCAAATTGGCAAGTGCCCCAATCAATAAGGCCACTTATTATACTCAATCAATAGAGCTAACTAAGTAGGCTTGGTCAAAATGGCTAATGGTTTAGTCAAAAGGGTTAATTACAAATTCCAATATTAATTGGGTATCTTAGGATTACATGTAACATTTTGATTATGTTTGACCAATTAAAAAAAGTTGAAAAATGTAAAAGTTAGCTAATCACAATTAAATGAATCACAACCAAATTAATTATGGTTAAATTGACTATATTGAAATTAATTATGGCTCAATACCTATGAAAAAGCTAATTAAAATTAAAACTAACCATAAATAATTTAACCATGGTCAATTTAATCATGTTCAATAAGTATGGTTAGTTTAACCATAGTTTGTTTAGTTGTATATGTTCTAACCATGATTAATTTAGCCATATTTAATTTAACTATGATTCATTTATCCATAATTAATTATTCCATCAATTTTTGGCTGTATTTGGTTTAATTACGGTTGGTTTAACCATAAATAATTTAACAATTATAAATAGTTTCACCATGGTCAATTTAACAATAGTTCGTTTAACCCTAGTAAGTGTAGCCATGATAATTAGTTTAACATAATTAATTTAGCCATTGTTGGTTTTGCCATAGTGAATTTAACCATGGTTACTATAAACATAATTAAATTACCTATATTTATTTTTAACATACTAGTTATTTTACTCTAATAAATTTAACCATAATTAATAGACTGGTAATTAATTTAAAACTATTGTTAATTTAGTTATGGTTGGTATTTCCATAAAATATTTATTCATTAGTTAATTTAGCCATAATAATTTTATTAATGGTTAGTTTAGCTAAATTTATTTACTCATGGTTAATTTAACCATTTTGATTTTAGCTATAATTAATTCATCTGTGTTTATTTTAGCTATATTTATTTTGCATAATTTATTTTTCCATAAAATATTTATTCATTAGTTAGCTTAACCATATTAACTTTATTAGTGGTTAGTTTAGCCAAATTTACTTACTTATGGTTAGTTTAACAATTTTTACATTAACCATGGTTAATTTTGCCATAATTATTTTAACCATTTTGATTTTAATCATAATTATTTCATTCATGTTTATTTTAGCCATAATTAATTTATGCATAATTGGTTTAACCATAAAATATTTATTCATTACTTAATTTGGTGATATTTATTTTACTCATGGTTAATTCAACCATTTTAGTTTAACCATATAATATTTATTCATTAGTTAGTTTAGTCATTTCTAATTTAACCATGGTTGGTTTAGCCATAAAATATTTATTCATTGGTTAGTTTGACCATATTTATTTTATTCATGGTCAGTTTCACCATATTTATTTTACTCATGGTTAATTTAACTAATTTTAATTTAGCCATGGTTGGTTTTGCCATAATTATTTACCCAAAATTAGTTTAATCATTATATATTTGACCATTATTTATTTAAATATGGTTGATTGAACCATAATTATTTTTAATTTTTTTAGTTTAGCCATTATTAATTTAATAATAATTAATTTTTCCATAATTACTTTATTCATGGTTAGTTTAATCATCATTGGTTTTGCCATAATTAATTTAACCATTCTTAGTTTTGCCATAATTACTTTAGTTATGGTTGGTTTAGGCATTATCATTTACCAATCATTAATTTTGTCATAATTAATTTTTCCTAGGTTATATTTACAACCTATTTAACTTATGTAATGTAAGTATGTGATTAAATAGCCTAAATACAAGTAGCTTATATGTAGGTGTATTTATTTATGCATACCTTACCTATACTCCACTTATTTACCTATATTTTAGTTTATAGGTAACCTAGTTATACAGGCTAGGGTAGGCTATTTATATATTTATGATAAATTACTAGTTGTGTCACAACCCTAACATTAGGTTTGCAACAAAGTGTGAAGTGCAAGGGCCCATGAAGCCAAAAATGTGTTTAGGTGTGAAACATACTTTCACAACTGGGGGAGAATGCAAGGGATGAAGCCTAATGATTCCCAAGGGCACTCCCACTTTGGGAGTTGTATTCATGTAGGAGTTGTAAATGTTCAGAGCCTTGGTTGGAAAAGTAAACAAGCACCAAATTGGACCCCAAGATATCATTAAAAAGTTCTTGAAGCGTAGATGCTTAAAATGCCTTTGCATTGTTCATTTAGATTTAATTTGCATGAATTATGATCAAAAGAAGGGGCAAGAGTTAAATTGGGAATTTGACTTTTGATCACCAATCCCTTAAAATCAAAGGTCAAATGAGGTTGGATTGGAATGTGCTATACACCATTGAAAAGATATTTTCAAAGGCTATAAAATATTGTCCTCACACTTTCAAAACAAACTTGATTTGAAAAAGATATGAACGTCCAAAGTTTTGGGATAGTAAAAGTCCTAGTTTTGGGACTCCCACTTGGGAGTCTTGGGGAAAAGTGACATTTGGATGTAGTCCTTGCATAGAGGCACAAAATATACTATAGGGAGGGGAGTGGTGCCTCCTCCCAAAGGTTGCGAGCCGTGTAAAGCTTGTTATCCTTACTAAATATGCTGCACCATTTTCATTCAATTTGCTCTAACCACCTTTTTTTCTTGGTTGTGCAAGTTGATTTTATCCTGAACTTTCGCTTGTGAGTTTATTTTAGTCCCATCCCATAGCTCAACATGCCTTCCTACCCCCAAAAGTGCTGCAAGTTAAGGAGCGTGCCCCTACTCTCTTTTTCTTCCATTGTTTCATTCTAGGACCCACTTTTAGGTCTCTTGAAGAGTTTGGGGGCATGTTAAATTGGTTAATTAGTTATTTACCTAAATACACTAATGAATGTGTAATTAAGTAGTTAAATATTAATTATTACAAATACATTATTGATAATATACAATGAATGAGATCAAATTTATAAAGATTGGTTATAATTTGGTTGTAATTATTAATTATAATTAAATAATTTTTAAAAACTATTATTAATTTTTATTTTAACTTAATTAACATACATATTTACCTACCTCTTTATTTATTTATTTACTTAATTTATGTATCTTATGGAATTATTTAGGAATAATGTTGTGTGATTGGAAAGGTTCTAGTGTTATGTGGACATGAAAATGTTTCTCCCTCCCAAAAATTTGTCCCATATTGTTTGTCATCCTTTCCAAATGATGAACAATATAAACAAATGCACCATAAGCATCTAAGACATAAAAAATATTTAAAAAAAGAAAGCCACTTGGAATGAGCCAATTGAAAAGGCTCAACCTTAAAGGCCAAATTCAAAATGAAATAGGATTTTCCTACTTAGGTCATCTAGGTGTAGGCTTAATATAGGTGGTGTACATTTAAGCCTAGTAAAGGTCGTAGCTTAGATTGCCCTAGCCTACTTTAGGTTTCTATATTTAATTGGTAATTATAGGTTCTTACACTTAGGCCTAGGAGCTTAGATTGTAGGTTCTTAAACATAGGTACCTTAAGAGTAGGTATTTAATTTTAGGCTTAACCTAGGTTGCTTAGGTTGTATCCATGTGGCATAGTTTAGTGGCAAATGTTTAAATGCCACATGGCATAACCTATTGGCTAGTGTTTAAATGCCACATGGCATAACATAGATGGCCAATGTTTAAATGCCATGTGGCATAACCTAGGTGGCAAATGTTATGATGCCACACAGCTTAACTTGGGTGGCCATTGTTTAAATGCCACATGACATTTGCTTAGTCTAAATGGTGTTTGACTAGTAAAAAAAAAATTGATTATTGTATTGACTAGTCAGAAATACTATTCGAAATGATTAGTCAAAAATGCTAACCTAAATTTGGTCAAAAAACACATGGCCCAGTCACAATGGGCATGTTCAAAACGACTTGTCCAAAATGACAAAAAGTTTTTTTTTACATTTGTCCAAAATGTGTCTTTTTTGACCAAAATTTTTAGTAAAAAAAATTAGGAATTTTAGTAGTAAGCACACCAACAATTGGGAGGTTGGCATCTTACTTACCCAAGCATTTTTTTCCTCGTTGTTAATGTCCCCTCACCTAGGTTTGGACAAATTTATAGTATTTTTTCAGATGACAAAAGATACAATGTGACTATTGGAAATTTCCTTGGATGTTCATATGTTTGTTTTGTCACAATGCTGGCAAGTTTTTTGGGTGGTCATGGGGTGTATGTGCAATGTAAACATGTGCATCACATCTTGTAGACAATTATGTTCTATGGGTTCACGAAAGAGTTCATTCATCATTGCATATGGAGTTGGGATGAAGTGTAGCATTTGTTGAAGCATTTTAAAGCCTTTGAATTCTTGGGATAGTACATTATAATCTCATTCATAAACCTCTATGTAGTTGGTTGGACAATGTAGTAAGTTTAGATATTAGTTTTGGCCCATTGGTTTCTTTTTCCACTTTGTAACTTTTCAATCATTATAGAGTGATGTATATTTATGTATAATACCTTGACCATTTCAACACATGTTTGTCAAATATTTAATATATTTTGAGAAATTAATTTTCATCAAATATTTTTAAAGTATGCAATTCCCACCCATTTCAACATTTTTGAAAATATTGTAATTATTTTCCAAGAGCATTAGACATTTGGAGCATTGGTTGCACAAGGGATGATAAAATTCATCCTTTAATTAACACGAATGCTTTCAAATGTTCACATGATGCTATTCTTGACGGCTTTCTTGGCCAAATGCATGTTTAGAATAATAAGCCATTTTGATCTCAGAATAAACCATGGATGTGACATGACAAAATATTTCATGACTTGTCAGAGAATATTTTACCACATCATAAAAATATTCCATGACATGAAAAAATATTTTGCCATGTCATTAAATAATATCCATGTGGTGGACGAATATACTAAAAATATTCCATGACATGGCATGGAATATGCTCTAAGATTTTTTCTTGTTCACATGCCTACTCATGTTCGCTATGCGCCCGCTAGTGTCGTTGGGGGTTTAGGAATACAAAATCTAAAGTTAGTTAAAATTTAAGGTTCAAATTAGGGAGGCACCACTTCTCCCACATGAGAAACAATATTATATGTTTGCATTGTCCATCACATTTTTCAATATTTGTTGATTTATTTTATCCTTGTTCATTATCTTGTTGCTAATGCTCATTGTATTCTTGGTGTTCATTGTGTTTTTTATGTTCGTCATGTTTCTGGTGCTCATGACATTCTTAACGTTCATTTGTTTCGTGTTCATTATGTTCCTAATGTTCATTGCATTTCTATTCGTGCTTGTGTTGTTGATGTTCATCTATTATCTCAAGTACCATCACTATCATTCATTGTGTTGTTGTTGGTGTTCATCACGTTCTTAGTGCTTGTTGTGTTATTGTTAGTGTTCATCATGTTACTTTCCTTTTTTTGTGCCTAATATTACCCTTATCCCTGCTTTGTCTTATAGATTGGAGTTTCATTAGAGGAAGGTTGTTGGTTGCTTGTGGCTTTGGTAAAAACTTTTGCATTTCAAGAAATTGAGGCAAGAACCCAGGTTTCAAATGAGAAGGAAATCAAAAGTCATGATGAAGCCATCCTATATGGAAAAAAGGGGACCAAACTGTTGTTCTCACCTAAGGTAGTTCTCAGAAGAGTTTCACCCCAGTTTTGGTTTTGCGTTTACCTGTGCCTTAGCCGCTATTCATTCTTCTTCATTAATTTAAGTCTTGTCAGCGTCAAATACTGCAAATCTTGTTAACTACACCCAGTTTTAGTCAACAGCATGCAATTTCAATCATTTTTTTGGTACACTCAAATTGGGAATGAAACATGAATTGCAGGGTCCATCCTCAACCCTAAACAAGGGCCACTGTAAACTAGGGCCCAAAGCTAACTGACTTTACCAATAACTTTATTTTGTGCACGCTTCTCAATGATGATGAAACCCTGCCAAACTTTATGAAAAGAAAGCACCCAAGAAAGGGAGAGAAAAAGAAACAAGGGGCAAGGACAGCCCAAAAGAGGCAGGCCACAAGGAGGAAAGTGAACCACTAAAAACCCAACTCTCCACCAGTCACATGAAGCATATCAACTAAAGAGAGGGGAGGTAAATCTGATAAAACTCCGAGCCTAGACAAATCCTCCCTTGCAGTAACAGCCGATCTTTTCTCTTGGTGAACTCAAATCAGGATTTTTTAAAATTCAATATTGTGAACTAGGTAGGCTGGTATCAGTCATAAGTATACACAATTCAATTTAGTAGAACCCAGCTTTTGCCTCTGGGTATAGGCACTCATTTCCACTACGGAAAACAGGTAAAATGCCTCTTAGTTGATATCTTTTCCACAATTGTAGAAAAAGTTACTACCTAATCAACCTAACAATAACAACAACAGTTCTATCATGCATTTGCTCAAGAATAATAATCAACCAGAACAATCTAGTTCCCCATAACTTCCCAAGCAAGGCCTAGCATATTAATTGTCTATTGGACAAGATATGTATATATATAGATATTCTTGCATTTTTGTTGTTGTTGGGTTGGGAGGTTAAGAACGACAGGGGGTCGAATTAATTCTCCTATTCTGAATGACCATATTTTATGAAACGCACAACAGATTGAGCCGTGCAGTAAGCTATAGATTGTACAGTCACCATTGGGTTTATACCTGTAGCAGATGGGAAAACACTAGCATCGGCCACAAACAACCCTTCCACGTCCCATGTCTCACCTCGAGGGTCCACTGCAGAGGTCATGGGATCGATTCCCATCCGACAACTGCCCATTTGATGCGCAGAATCCAGCGGCACACGGGGAAGACGTCTTGGATCCGTAAAGTGAGCACGAACACGCTTCAGATACTCTTCGACGTCGTCGTCTTCGGACGAAGCTGCAGCAGCTCCTCCACCCGTAGCGGTGGTTCGTATAATACGGAGCCCCTCGTCCCCTACGATGTGGGTACCAACCTCCACGGCGCCAGCGGCGATGAAGACGCGGAGAGCTTTCTCCACTCCCTCTGCCATTGTGATGGCGTCTTGCTTCGCAAATGGGTAATCGTACTCAACTTCGCCGTCCTTGTCCAATCGAACAGTACCGCTGCCTTCGTCTCGAGTTAGAACAAGAATGTGCGCCGTTCGGGAGTATCGACACATGCGGTTCTTGAACTCGGAACCCGAGCGCCAGCTTAGTCGCCCCGCGAACATCCCCGGATAGAGAATCGGAACTTCTAGTAACGCAGTTCCATGATCAGCTGATTGTGATAGTGATTTATTAGTAGCAGTCGTAGTATCATATTCGTGGTGGTTGTTGGATACTACCTTCGAGTATGAGGACATGATAGTACCCTCGAAGTTTGTGCCATTGGGCCCTGTAGATTGTGGGAAATAGCTCCAAGCCATTGTTACTGGGTGTAGATGCAAGTGCTTGCCGATGTTGGAGTTTTTGAGTCCGCTTCTGAGCAAGAGAGAAGGAGTCGAAAGAGAGCCACAAGCTACCACAGTTGCCTTCGCAGAGATGAACAAGCGTGCTGTCGCTCCATTTGATCCATCAATCTTGGCAAACACGCCCTTGGCTTTTCTCGGCTTCATTTTCCTTTTCGTACTAGAAGCTGCTGAAGATTCGACGTTGTAAGATTCATGGAGTACCATCTCTGCTTTACAACCAGTTAGAATCACAGCGCCATGGCTCGTTGCGTCAACTAGCCATGTTTCTGTGGTTGCTTGCTTCTCTCCACTTCGACAACCAAGGGAACAGTGGTCGCAATGGTGATCTGCTGCCGCGTTTTGAGGGACAGCATCCACCTAATTCAGGTACAGAAAAAAATTCCAGACCGATCATTAACATCTTCAGACATGAACACATTTATGTGGAATTTGATCACTCTTTGCAAAACTCATGGAAGATTGGATAAGAGAATATGATGCACACACCTCGTAACCTAGTTTAGTGCAGCCCTCTCTGAGAACGGAATTTTGGAAATTCTCTTTATTGCAGTTAGGCTGTACACTCAGTCGCTTCCACACAGTTTCCATGGCTTGAGCATACTCGTCGCTCGCGAAAAGAGAGAGCTCATGCTCCTCCGACCATTCACGCAACACATGGGGTGGAGTATGGAAGGAAGCTGACCAATTCACTGCAGTCCCGCCTCCCAATGTCGCGCCGGCTACAATAGAAACTCGGCCATCCGACGTTGCTGTTAAGCCCCCATTTTCATACATCTCCCTCAGACTGGGCGATTCCAACAACGACAGATCTTGCCTCGCGAAGTATTGCCCCTTTTCTAGGACCACTACTTTGTACCCAGCCTTCGCTAGCACCGCCGCCGCCACCCCACCTCCAGCTCCTGACCCAACAACCACAGCATCACATTCGATGGCCAGATCTGTTGCGGAATTATATGTCAGATTGTGCTGCTTCTGATCGCTGAAGTTGCAGATCTTCTCCAGGAACTCGTGACTGTTATCCAACACCGAGCACCCAAAATTCGACAGGACAGAGCGTAGCGACTGCGACGCGTCGGGGCGGTTGCCTGCTGCTACGGCACTTCGCAAATTCAGCACCTTGTTGTCAAGCGGCCTAGCAGTCGGCTCTAGCGGAAGTGATTCCGAAGACTCTGCATCTGGAGGATGGTAGCCGATCGCAGACCATGTGGGATTCCAGCCGTTCGCATCAACCTGTGATCATGAGCCGTTTTGAGATTGGCAGAAGGACAACTGATGAAAATGCAGAGCTACAAGAGTAGTTACCACACTTGCCAAACATTTGTAGAAACCTAGGAAAACAACGCTAGCTAGGTGCATAGAGAACTTGCCGTGATTGTACAGCTACGCTGAAATTCTTACTACAGAGTTTTTTGATATCTAGGGCACCAACCTTGCTGTAGAAGACAAATTGGGTCAACCCCTTGAAAACCTTGTAAACGGCTCGAAAGATAGACAGTGAGCTCTGCCCCCAACTGATGAGTATCTTTTCCCTCCGCTCCTGTGAGAGTGCTGAAAACTTGTGAAACCAAGGAAACGTCGAGCCGAGTCCGTTGCAACCCGATAGAAGAAAAGTGCCGAATGAAGTAGAAAGAAGCCATAGAACCAGATTCAGGAGGCCAACGACTTTGGGTTTCATGAATTCATACATCAGTCCCGCAGCCTGCAAAATTGCGTTGCACCAGACGGGCACAAGAGAAAGGAAGAATTGATCAGCACGAATATTGATGGTGACGCTAGGGACTGAAAATAGAACACTTACAAGTGAGCAGAGGACCACTAGTTGCAGGTCCTTCTCTTTGTGGATTGTCACACATGCCTTTTCTAAACTTCTGAACACACGACTCTGAGCAGGGGTATTCAATTGAAGACTATAAGAATGAAGCTGATCATGAGCTTCTAAAAATTCTTCGCTTTTGGGCGCCCTTCAAAATTAGGGTCTAGGCACAGCGGACTAAGAGAGAAGAAATTTCAAAATGAATTCTTGAGCGGAATGACCTCTTGCACGAGCCTGCAAATTATGCTCGTTGTCAACTACAAGGGAGATCTATACTATCAAGTTGTGAGATCTATTATGTCACATGCCTCAAGTGGAACTCCAGCATTCGACGCCGACAATCGGTAGAAAGCATCGATCTGGTCGTGCGAGACTTTGGCCAGGTGCTCAACACCGGCGTAATCATCGACATGATCTCCGTTTTCGCCGGATGATCCTAATGGACCCGCTGCAGCTAGCTGGTTGCCACGAGTAGTTAAGTCAACCGACGGCACGAAAGTGTCACAAACTGCAGCCAAAGCTTCCATCTGCTGCTGCGAGAATCCATGTGAATGCGGTGGTCGACCACCCTTGAGCAACGGATGCACCCCGGCGGACATCCCCATGGTCGATATGACCACAGTCCGACAATCTCTTCGATCTCAAAATTTTGTGCACGCACACTCGCCGCTAGTGGCACAAGAGAATTGGTGCGCATTAATTGAATATCATTGGCCAAGAAACAATGTGAATCCTTTCCCACTCCCATGAATTTAAACAGTCGTAGAGCACGAGGCAGTTAGACCACAAGGGAATACAGGTCAAATGTCACATGACTATTTTTTTAAATCCTTTGGCAAAGGGCAACTCAAAATACCATCAATTTGATGATAAAATGAGTTTCATCCGATCTTTAATGTTTGAACGCCTCCACTACTATTACATATATTTTCACTACTCCTACTGCTATAACTATTATAATTCGTCTTGGACCTTGTGCATTAAATGCTGAGTTTCAGCATTTCATATTCAAATTTAATAAAATTCCTTTAAAATGTCAGTAGAATGTAATAAAATAAAATATGGACAAATTCTAGAACATTGTAACTTTTTAATTCTCGGATAGAATATCATTTATTTTTTAAAGACAGGGTTTCAAATGATCAGTTCTTAGTCCAAAGAACCTTGAACAGGGATCAAAGAAGGTATGACTTTGAGTCATACCCCGAGGGATTCAACTTGAAACCCCACTTGTTAACCTCAAATTTAACCCTGTGTTATAGGGTGTATATCATACTATGTTTCCCACCCTTTTGATCTCCTATCACCTTTCTCAAGCCAAGGTGACACTTTTTTCCAAGTTTGGACAGATCTAATAACATCAACTTCCAATGTTTTTTTATTAACCCATTTTACAAAATTGTGGGAATGTGGGAGGGGGCTGAATGAAAAAAAACAGTTTTTCAAAAAATTGTCTTTGCTTTATTATGTGTGTATTTGCTCTATGCATATTTTACCATGCATATTTTCCTTATTCAAAGCTTTTTTTGTGAAGTTTTTTTTCATCCAATTCATATGAATGCCTTTTATCTACCCATGAATTATTTCTATCATTGAAGAGTGATAGTAAGGTCAAAATCTCCAAAAACTCGGAATTGTCAAGGCTGCCCAAAATAAAAAAGATTTCACTTTCAATGGTGCGAATTTTTCATATTTCTGCCAAATCTTTTTTTTTTTTTTCATATGGAAAGATCCGGATTGAAGTCACCTACAACTCTACCCAGTTGGATTTCTCAAATTCTGACATTTTACATAGCTTTTAGGAAGGTTTGCATGGGCTGATTCCTAGTATTTCAAGTGGGACTGTTTTTGGTCAAATGTCGTTTAAGGGTTAAAACCCTGCCCGACTTTTAGTATTTTTTCATACCCCGCTAAACACTGGATTTCAGCCCCTACCCTAATGGTGTTGAACATTAAATTGCAAATGATCTTTACAAGATCATTACAAGATCAAAGATGATCACTAGATTGGAGTTGGAATATCCAAGTTGAAAGGAATTAGAATAATGTTGTAAAACCTTCGAAAGCTTTTAGATTTTTCAAGCTCATGCAACCTCACAAATATGCAATTGTCTTTGTAGTAAGACAAGTTAAGGGAGAAGCAAACTTTGTAAGCAAGAATTAATTGCACTTACGTTATTGCATTGTTAGTTAAATTTTTAAAAAAAATTAATATCATGAGAGACGCGCATGATGAAATGGTGTAGGTCTATTGCTTTGTTTTTCTACTCCATCCTGATGACATCCCAAACCAAAATTGAAATCCAAAACTCTCAAAATATTCCAAACATAATAAATTTCCAAAACATAATTGAAATCTAAAACTTTCAACATACCCAAACAATTTTTTTCAATATAAAATTGAAATCTAGAACTCTCATCATATTCAAACAATTTTTTCAAACCAAAATTGAAATGTAGAATTCTTAGCATATTCAAACAAAATTTTCAATGTAGAATTGAAATCTAGAACTTTCCAGATATTGAAACATGTTTTCCAAAGAAACTAAAGCCTCTTCTAGTTTTCACAAATTAGTTTCCAAGGTGAGAATACATAGTCTACAATTTGAGTATTTCAAAATATAAAAAACAAAAGTGCAGTTGCAATAATGTTTTTGCTCCTACAATGGACCTTCACTCAAATTCAATTCACAAATTGGAACAACTACAATCTTGAGAAATGTCATGCCATATTATGACATTGAAGAAAATTGATTGTATGCTAGTTGAATGGTGATTGAAAACTACATTTTCACTTATTATTGTTACAAATTTTGCTTCCTTTTGGAGATGGGTTTGGTTGTGGGGATGTTGTGGTAAGTCATTCATCTCAAGATTGCTTTTAGCTTTAAATCAATGACCAACCTCTTGTAATGAAATTTGCAATTTGGGTGAAAATTACAATCTTTTGGCCATGGATTGAAACACACAAATTTTTTTTTGAATTTTTTCCTTTGGATACTTTGAATGTGTTTATTTCTTATGTAAACTTGTTTAAAAATTTATGAACATGCAATCATAGATTGTTTCATAGTCATTAGGTGGGGTAGCATGGGTTTTGAGTATGATTATGCCCTTACAATAAAGCATTGCGCCTTGTGAATTAAGGGTGGAGCTTAAGGTTTGGGGTGTAATGCTTTGTTGCTAGGGAATGACTTGGCATAATGACCAAGATAGGCCAATATAATAGGAGGCCCTACCATACAAGCTTACCCTGGTTAGGGGCATTTCATGAAATATAATGCCTTTTCGAAAGGTTACTATTTTCCATTAACATTCTCCATTTTTTATAAACTTTTCCTCACCCACTAGCTTTTTTTATGGGCTAGGAAACCACCCAAATGCAACATCACAACCCCTTTCATTGTACATTTCTTACAACATCAAAAGTGTAAACCCTTTTTCAAACTTGTCCAGATAACTCCATTTGCCAATTTGAGACAATGGAATGTTTTCCTTATTTTATTTGCCCATCCATTCATCTTGATTACATAGTATGATGACTCCAAAAAAATTGGTGCTAACCATTTGATAATAAAAGAATTGGCAATGATATATTAAATGAAGATTCTATTCCTTAACATAAATGTACTGGATTTCATTGTAATTTTAGTTAGTTGTGTCATATGTTTCATGTGTGCCTAGCCTTTAAAAGCATCCTTAGAAGTTAGGCAATGAATTTGTTAGATTGTTTAGATTATTACATCAAGGTGTTAATGGGAGAACTAAGAACAATTTAGGTTTCGATTTTTGGACATGGATTAGAACCATGATTAAAGGTTTTCTTGGTTATCATATTTGTTCATTTTTTTTCAAGTTGAACCTTTTACTTTTCAAGAAAATTTGTAACTTATGTTATGTTTTGTGTGCACTTGTTTGAGATTAATGAAACTTACATTAGTTGAAGGAGAACATGGAATCCCCCTTGAAACTTGGAAACACATTATCTATTTGGAGAGAATGCATTGTCTTTGTTAAGTTCTTTAGTGTCTTTCCATTTTTGCCAACTTCCAAATGGTTTGAGATCTTGGGTTTAAATCCAGAATAGCCTTTGACACCTATTATTACATTCCATTTTAGAAGGAACATCTTTGGATGTTTCATGTCAAATGCTATGATTCATATTGCATTAACACTTATATTAACATTCATTAGGTTTAATGGTAGTTAAGATTGAGGTTTTAAAAGGTTTTTTTAAGAGGCAAAGACAAAGGAAGTTAAGTCAATAATATGATGAAATATTTGGCATTTTTGTTAGTATTTATTGTTGGTGATTTTGCTTTCCTAGAGAGTTGCAAAAACGGACTTGTGACAACTTGGAAAATTTAACAAGAGAAGGTTTGGTCTTGGGTAATTTTGGTGGGTCTTTCATAACTATTTTCAATCCGACTTTTATGTAGTGTGTAAGAAATCATGGTTAAGTGAAATAATTGAGTAAAACAATATTTAAATCACAAAATTGATGATGGCTTATCAATTTGTGGTTGAAAATAACAAATTGCAAAAGGCCATAAATATTAATTTCAAAACTAGACCACATAACAAGTTCATAAGGAGGTAATTAACATTTGATCTCCATGTTGTTGTGCATTACCTACGATGATCAAATTTTTTTTTTTTAAATTTATATTTTCATATATTTATGTCAATGTCAAATTTAATTCAAATTGATATACATTTCATGGACAAGAAAAGACACATGTTAATTTTTTTTTTATATTCATGTTGGTGGATAGGGAAAAAAAATGAAGTAGTTATAAAATGGGGGTAGTTATTAGGAAAGGTGAGAGAGTGTTATTATTATGAAAATTAATAGGAAAAGGCAATAGTTATAAAGAAAAAAAGTTATGAAATGGTTAGGCTTGAAAATGTGGTAGTTATTTTTGAATTGTCTTTGGAATTGTCCATGTATGACCATATGATCAAAATGGTCATGTAGAAGCAACAAACGAAACTTTTTGCAAAGAACCCCATATAAACCATTTCTATGTCATTGGAATGAAAACCATGTTTGAGTAATGTTGCTTTAGTGTCTTACCAACATAAGTTTGAAAATTACAAAGAAATTTGGGGTTTCCATATTATAGCTTCAATGCATATCTGTGGAATAGTTTTGAAGATTCCATATCAAAAAATTGAATGTTCCAACAGATTTTGTAATTTCCTTCATGAAATTTTGTTTTTTGAAAAAAACATATTAATTTTTTTTCATCATTTCTACAAGTAATATGATTTTTGTCAAAGCTACCAACCAAGGTACTAGGGAATCCAATAAGCAACCAATGACAACAATTTCAAGCAAAATTTCATAAGGTAACATGGAGTCCCTTTAATGATAAGAAAAGAACACACATAATTGTGAAAGTGGATATGTTATTGGTTTCATAGCACAATTCTTCATGGGAGCTCCATGAAGTTCCAATGTTTGAAATATATTATATTGTAAGACCTTGGTAGCTTGAAGACTAATAACATTATTTGAAGAAATATTGAACTTTCAAAAACAAATTTTTTGAAAGCATGCACAAAATGTTGAAGGAAATTGCAAATCTTTTGGAATATTCATGAGTTTATGTGCTTTGACATGGAATCTTCAAAATTAATTAATTGTTCCAAATATATGTTTTGAAGTTGCGATGTACTACAATAACTAAAACCAAGTTGTTATAGATTAGAAATGAGATGTAGAATTTGTAAAATAAAAAATGTTATATTTAGTAGCAAAGCCCAAATTTTGCATTGAAAGCTGGTAAATAGTACAATGGGACTGTAAGGGAAGCTTGGATGCAAGTTAATAGACTTTGGTTGTGGAAATATTGTTGTAGAGAGTAATCAGAATGAAACCCTTATGACACTTAAATGATGTATAATGGGGATCAAGGGCATGAAAAAGAACTTCAACATTTCATAGTTAAAGCTAGGAGTCTAGATTCTAAAGATATAATGGTTCAAAGGTTTTGTGACCTTTTTTGAAACTTGGGTGTCAAAATGTTAGCTTTGAAATTTCATTTTACTAAAAAGTTTTTAAAAGAATATTAGACCAAACCATGCTTTACCTTGAATACATCTTACGGTCAATGTGTTTTTCTTGTTGGGCACAAACGTTGCTTTTAAGTTGTGTAAAACATGGTTTAAAGGACTATTGCCATTTTGAAAAATGACTTAAGATTAGCTTTAACAATGTTCAATATGTGACCTTGCAAAAGTCCATATGCATCCTTTTGTTGCCTTTGGAGCTCAAAGAAATGTTGTCACTCTTTTCTTGGCACATTCAAAGTCATAAAAATTGCTCAAATTTATCAAGAAATAAACAAGATATGACCTTTGGAATTGAAAGGGGTAATTGTTCAAATATTAGCCCATGAAAATAGTTAATGTTTTGGAGCTTAAGATCTTTGAACATTGCTTTATTGCATATAGAGTTCAAAAAACTTTTGTAGAACTTCAAGTGACTACTCATCCATATCTTTTTAAATCATTTAAAACAGACAAAATATGAAGAAGATATAGGATTGGGAAGTGAGGGAGTTATATGTTCTTGTTTTTTGTTTTTTTTTCCCCTCCTTTGTCTGTGTAGGCTAGTTCAAACAGCTTTTGTAGAGCTTCAGTTGGCACACCCATGACCATGAAATTGGCTTAGAAAGGACACCCAAAAAAAAAAAACAAAGAAGATATGTAATGTTGAGTTATAAGGTAACCCATCATCAAACATTAACTTATGCTGAGCCGAACTGGCATGTTTTGACGTTTCTTCATCCAATTGTAATTCCAGGGTCACATACTGAGCAGAGCTGGAAATGCTCTTAGAGCAGCTCCTATGGTGCTCAGTATGTGCCCCTGACAAATATTTTTCACATGCAAGTTTAGTAATTTACTTTCTTGTAACCCAACCCATGAAATTGAAACTAGGACATCAAATAGGTGAGGAACTACTAATAAAAAAACCACCTGGACAAATCAGTACGATGGGCCAATCAGAAACACTGAACAGCAGTCAGATCATATTTATTACACTCTTTTTCTGTAGGTGCACAGCGTTGCTGCGGCTTTTACTAGCCACAGCGAACTGTGCAATTATGCTCAGCAAAAACTATTTTCCTAAGCCAAACCGGTATGTTTTGACTTTTCTTCATCCAATTTCAATGTGCAGGATCGTATACTGAGCACCGCTGGAGATGCTGTAAGAGGATATCAAAGGGCTTTGTTACTGGACACTGGATATTTGGGGCTACGAGATTTGGCCCAAGTTATTCCTTACCAAAAGTTCAAATAAACAAAATTGCATGTGTGATTGCTGACGTTATTACTTGCCATAAAGACAAAAAAATCTTTTGGCCATTCTTTTGCAAGAACATCATAATGCCTAATAAATTCATGAAATTGGGATGCCAAGGTGCTTTCCAATGGAAATATGAGGGCAAACCAAGCTTGGATGCTTGTCCTTGGGAGGAAACCAACCTGTTTCCTCCCAAGCTATTGTAGGTTCAATTCATCACTAAGCTCTGATAAATGTTTCCTATTGCACAATGCATCAAAGTGCGCACACACCCTAAGAAATCGTTAATTAACCTAGTCATTGAAAACCATGTGTGTAGTGTGTACATGGGGGGGTCAATCTTAAGAACCATGTCAACCTTGTTTATCATGGTTACAAATGGCCATCATTTCTCTTGAAAGAAGAGGCAATCACCTAACAACCCTGAAAATTTATTAATTTTAGTCACACTTTATTGGCAAATGACTCTTTTTCAAAACAAATACCTAGATATATTTGTATTAGGCTGAGCATTAAGGAGGTGCAACCGACAACAACATTTGCATTTAGTCCAATTTTGGGATTTGGATTCGGGCTTTTGATTGTGAGTTTATGCTAGTTATGTCAGAACAAAGTTTATTTTTCTCAAATTGGATTTTTTTCCAAGAGAGTTTTCACCATAATTTGTGTGTGTGTGTTGAGAGAGAGGAAATAACAATTGAGAGTAGTAAAACATACATTGATTAAAGGAAAACATATAATGCTCTTGCAGGAGGAGCCCATAGGACATTGATTAGGAAGCAAGTGATCTTGTAGGAATGCACTTGGAAGGGTTTGGTGAACGTCCTCAAAGTCCTTCCGTTCTTGGTTGCTTGATAGCTTAATTAAGTTTAAGGTCTAGTTATATTCCATGGGGTAAATAAGTTATGGAGTATTCCAAGTGAATATTTCAAGGAGATTGACTGATTGTGGATGAAAATGCAAATACGCATAGAAACCCTATTAAACCACAATATTGGGCACCCAACAAAGACACTGGTATTTTTTCCATTTAGCTTTATCGTATACAAATTGGAGAGGAAAGTCCCCATGTACCTTCCCACTTCGGGTGGAAACTACCCATGTATCTTTCCACTTGGATGAGAAACTCCCCTCGTACCTTCGTGCTTGGATAGGAAATTACCCATTTACCTTCCCACTTTTGCACTTTTGAAAAAGCTAGAGGCATTTTAATATGCAAAAAGCAAACCAAATTCTTGCATATTAGGAAGATGCTACCATTTGCATTAGTTGCACCAATTCCATTGCAATAAAATGTTAAGTCCTTATCTTAATATTCTCTCAAACTGAGATTGAACAACGGCATTCTTACCATGAATTTGGTAGGCTCTTTCATCTCTCATGAAGTTTGTGTACTCTCTCCCATCCTACTTCACATCATCATTTATTGTTGAATCGTGAATGGCTAAAATAGGAATTGCAAAAAAAAAAGAACTCTAGACAATCGGGCCTCATAACTAGCAACTTGACACCAAAACTTGGTAGTCTTCCTAACTTGCTTAGTCTCCATAAGAAGAGATAACATACCTTAGACATGTTAGAGATGTTTAAAACCCTCCACCAAAACTCTCAGAAATGTTTCCAACTGATGGATCCCAAAGTTCCCAATAACAAGTTAACGGTGTCTAATTGGACCATTTTTTATTAAGCTTTCTGAGCATTTGGAATCTGCAACAAAAATTGCAATGTGAAGTGGAGGTGGCGAACTTTCTAGAATGAAAGTAATTGACACCTTGTGGTAGCACGAGGTTACCAAATCAAATCTAGGGAGATAAAATCCTATTGAATGTGCGTATGGGAGTCTTGGACCCCGACCAAGATACCCTACTTTGATTTGGTGGGACACTTGCCATTTCAAGTGGTTATCTTGAAAGTGGGTTTGGTGAAGGAATGGGATTGGATGCTGGAGATTTGGGGTGCCTTATCAAACTGAAATAACTGGAGTTTCACATGTACTCACTACACACCTCTCCTATTAATTTTTTTTCTCTGGCAACGAGCCAATTTGATTGGCCCATCACTCAAAAAAAATGAAAGTATGGAGGCTGCCCAAAATAAAAGGTTCTATTTTGAAGTATATTGTTCCTCCCCTTTGGCCCAGCTATATAGTTGAAAGGAGGACAACATTTGCCAAAGCATATGGAATTAAAGTGAGGTGCTATGGAGAACATGTTGGGGAACACATTGGGAACTTGGGGAACCCATTGGGTAGGAACACATTGGGAACCAGGGAAAAATGAACCCCCGTCCCCAAAAACTTAAAATGAAAAAAATCAAGGCACTTTGAGTGCATGCTGAGCCTTCCCATTGGCTGCATTAAATTTCTATGTTCCAAAACTGTTGGTCACCATTTTTGGCCTGGGCTAATACCCCCATTATAAACTTGGGGGTACTTACTTCTCCATAAATGTTTGATGGAAAACTAAAAACAATTTGTGAAGTGAAGATTTTACTTTGGCATTAGATAAATGAAACGGGTTTGTATCAACAAATATCTCAACGGCTTTGGATACACCCAACTTCCCCAAAGATTGTGCACTACTTACATCTCACTTTGTGGGGTGCTTTAGATATTTATATTCTAGTGCATATTATTGACATTTGTACAAATCAGTTCCAGACACCATGTTGGAAATCTTTCTGGCCAAGATTTGGATTCACCTTTTCTGGGGGTTCTTTGAACTGAATTTTTGGGTCCTTAAGGTTTTTTTCTTTTAGATAGGACTAATAAAAGGACCTCATATGAAGAGTGGAGGGCTTGGTGCAACATGAGCTTGATAACTTCCATTATTAATTGCTTGATTATCCTAACCCTGAATATCAACTTTAGTCCAATACAACAATTGTCTTTTTATGGCAAATTTTTGCACTGTGTCAACAAATTTTAAGTGCCATACAACTCATACAACTGGTAAAAGGCTTTTTTTTTAATATAATTTTTCAAATAAAATCGCCAAAAAGGAAAGGTTTTTGGACTAGGTTTGCCAGATTTAGAGTGCCTGCTCCTGCAGGTCATGAAACAAGAACAGAATTTTTAAAATATTTACGGATCATGTAGTCAAATCTGCCTAGATCCTCCTGTGGTTGGTTGCGAATGTGCCTACATCACAAAAGTGAAAAAGAAAGCCTTGTTACCATCGACACATTTTCCCGGGTAAGTTCTTTGATTTGATTCCATTGAGTGTTATTTGGCAACATTGTGTTATGGGAAACCCTTTTCCATCACATTTTCCCGGGTAAGTTCTTTGATTTGATTCCATTGAGTGTTATTTGGCAACATTGTGTTATGGGAAACCCTTTTCCATCACATTTTCCCGGGTAAGTTCTTTGATTTGATTCCATTGAGTGTT
>Ga0209611_10001677_pt1 | contig 38203 bp, 39 predicted proteins | sample S1TSphgellanicum_3_FD_187693 | JGI IMG/M metagenome (GOLD analysis project Ga0209611, IMG submission 187693) | Host-associated microbial communities from peat moss isolated from Minnesota, USA - S1T2_Fc - Sphagnum magellanicum MG (SPAdes) (version 2) | ecosystem: Host-associated > Plants > Peat...
CTTCGTTCTTTTGTCTTTATCCCAGGGCTAGCGCCCTGGGCTATGTTAGGTGGCCCTTTCAGGGCCGCTGCGAACCGCGCTCGCTTGACCTTTCGCGCGGGAATCAGGAGGATGCGCGGCCATGGCCGCCCCCGCGATGGGTCCCTCGCACACGCCGCATATCGCGCGGCTGGATGTGCTGCGCGCGCTGGCGTTTCTGGGCGTCTACACGTTCCACATGACGGGGCCGTTTCCGTCGCTGAAGCTGACGTGGAACGGGAACTGGTTCGATTACGCGCACTGGCCGGCGGCGCTGTATCCGCTGCTGCCGGTGGGGACGGGATGGCTGGGCGTGCCGCTGTTTTTCGTGCTGAGCGGCTTTTGCATTCACTACTCGACGCTGAAGCGCGGCGGGGAAGGAAATTTTTCGACGGGCGATTTTTACTGGCGGCGTTGGCTGCGCATTTATCCGGCGTACTTCGTTTGCGTGGTGGTGTGTGCGCTGCTGTCGCCGTGGCTGCTGATCAAGTATTTCAATGGCTGGCAGGTGGTCGCGCATCTGCTGATGATCCACAATCTTTTCAAGGAGACGTTCGAGGGGCTGAACGGGCCGCTCTGGAGCCTGGGGGTGGAGGCGCAATTTTACCTCCTCTATCCGTTCCTGTTGCTGGTGATGCGGCGGCGGCTGAGCTGGGGGCAATGCCTCGGCGTGGCGCTGGCGCTGAACCTTGTCCTGGCGACGTGGTTCAGCCTGAAGAGCCAGCCGTACGAGATGACGCCGATCCGCGCGACGTTTAGTTTTCCGCTGGTGACGTGGTGCGACTGGATCCTCGGCGCGGCGCTGGCGGAGGCGTATGTGGAGGGTAAGCCGCTCTTCACGCGGCCGAACGCATGGCTGGTGGGCAGCGGGGCCTTGTTGCTGCTGGCGATGAATTTCCGTCCGCTTTATGTGCAGGGCTTTTTGTTCGGGTCGGTTTTCTTCGCGGTGGTGATGCAGCGGTATCTGTCGTGGCGCGCGCCGCTGGGCGGGCTGGAGCGTGCGCTGGCGCCGATGGGGTTGATCAGTTACTCGCTTTATCTCTGGCATCAGCCGGTGCAGTTGCTGGTGGTGCGATGGGGCTACGAGCATCAGCTCGATCAGACACCGGTGCTGTTCGCGGGGTTCAATGCGTTGGTGGCGTCGATCTTTCTGTTTCCGCTGGCGTGGGTGTCGTACCGCGTTTTTGAGACCACGGTGCCGCGGTGCCTGGCGGGACTGGCGAAGAAAAAGAGGGTGGCGGGTGCCTAAGCCGCCGGCGGCGTCTTCTCGCCCTTGCGATCGTGGCGGATGTCGACCGCCTGGTAGAGGTAATAGACTTCCTCGGCGATGTTCTTGCAGTGGTCGGCGATGCGCTCGAGGCAGCGCGCGACGATGGTCAGGTTCAGCGCGCGCGTGATGGTCGAGGGATCCTCGAGCATGAAGCTGGTCAGCTCGCGCGCGAGTTGCTTGTTGATCTGGTCGACTTCCTTGTCGCGTTTGATGATCTGCTGCGCCAGTTCGGGCTGGCGGTCGATCAGCGCCGTGACGCCGTCGCGCAGCATGCCCTCGGCGATCTGCGCCATGCGCGGGATGTCGATGAGCGGCTTGAGCAGCGGCTCCTTGTTGAGCTCGCGCGCGCGGCGCACGATGGCCACGGCCTGGTCGGCGATGCGCTCGAGGTTGCTGGAAATCTTCGAGGCCACGAGCATGAAGCGGCAGTCGGTCGCGACCGGCGCGTGCGTGGCCATGTGCGCGATGACCATGTCGTCGATGCTGATCTCCAGCTCGTCGAGCTGCGAGTCCTCCGCCTCGACCGAATCGCCCAGCTTGTCGTCGCGCTCGACCAGCGCACGCATGGCCAGCGCGAGGTTGCGGTTGGCGAGGCTCGCCATCATCAGCAGCGTCTCGCGGATGTTGGCAAGCTGCGCGGCGGCGGGCCCGTTCGTGTAGGGAGCGTTGGGATTGGAGTTCGGCATGGCTGGAAATGGGATCAACCGAATCGTCCGCTGATGTAATCCTCAGTTTGCTTCTGCGACGGGTTGGTGAAAATTTTCGCCGTGGCGTCGATCTCGATCAAGCGGCCCATGTAAAAAAACGCGGTCACGTCGGAACAGCGGCCGGCCTGTTGCATGTTGTGCGTGACGATGACGATGGTGTAGTCCTGCTTGAGCTGGTGGATCAACTCCTCCACCTTCACCGTGGCGATGGGATCGAGCGCCGAGCAGGGCTCGTCCATCAGGATGATCTCCGGCTCGACCGCGATGGCGCGCGCGATGCAAAGCCGCTGCTGCTGGCCGCCGGAAAGCCCGAGCGCGCTGGTATGCAGGCGGTCGCGCACTTCCTCCCACAATGCCGCGCCGCGCAGGCTGCGCTCGACCGTCTCGTCGAGCCGGGCCTTGTCGCGCACGCCCTGCAGGCGCAGACCGTAGACGACGTTCTCGTAAATCGATTTCGGGAAAGGGTTCGATTTCTGGAAGACCATGCCGACGCGCTTGCGCAGCTCGATGACGTCGACCGACTTGTGGTAAATGTCCGTGCCGGCGATCTTGATCGCGCCCGCGCCGATGCGCGTGCCGTCGATCAGGTCGTTCATGCGGTTAAGGCAGCGCAGGAGCGTGGATTTGCCGCAGCCGGAGGGCCCGATGAACGCGGTGACGAGCTTTTGCTTGATCGGAAAGTTGATGCCGTGCAGCGCCTTCGAGGCCCCGTAGTAGAAATCGACGGTGTTGATGTCGATGATCGTCGGCACGTTCTGCCACGTCGACCGCTCCGCGCCGGGCGCATGCGGATGGACGCCGGGCGATGAGATCATCGCTTCACTTTGGGCCGTTGGCGTCGATTCGTCCATCATAGTCGTGCGGAGGGGTGTGGTCATCGCGGGGGCGCGGCTTTTCTCAAGTCGCACGAAGGCTGCGGGCGCAATGTTACGAATTTGCGGCGATTGCGCAACGATTGCGCGATTCGCCCACTCGTTACCTGCGCGCCATGCCACTCCGGGCATGACGCTGCGGCCAATTTCCGGTTAGATCGGCCTGTGAGTTCCGAACGACAACAAGACGCCTTCCTCCTTGGGCGGCTTTTCGAAGCTCGCAATCAACAATTTACGCGGCAGGAACTGGCGGATCAGAGCGGCATTCCCGCGCAGGACCTCGACCGGCGGCTAACGCCATACCTCCAGGCCGGGTATCCGATCGAGATCCATCCCCAAGGCACGATTTGCCTGCGCGAACCGCCGGATGTCTGGTGCGCCGAGGAGATCCTCGGCCGCTGCCCGCGCTCGTCCACCGGACCGGCGTGGAATCCGTTGCTTCTCACGGAAACGGGCTCGACCAACGACGTGGCCCGCGACCAGGGCCGCCGGGGCGAACCCGCCGGCTTTGTCGTTGCGGCGTCGCGGCAAACGGCGGGGCGCGGACGCCTGGGACGCGCGTGGGAATCGCCGCCGGGGCGCGGTCTTTACGTCTCGATCCTGCTAAGGCCCGATGTGCCTGTCAGCGAAACGAGCCGGCTGCCGATTCTCGCCAGCGTCGCGGCGGTCGATGCCGTGGAAGCGGTCACCGGCACGCGGCCCCGAATCAAGTGGCCGAACGATCTGCTCATGGGCGGGCGCAAACTCGGCGGATTGCTCATCGAAACAGAAATGGCCGGTCCCCGGCTCGCCTTCGCGGTCATTGGCATTGGGCTGAACGTGCGCCATGCCGCGGGCGATTTCTCCCCCGCCGTGCGCGACCTTGCCACGTCGCTTTATCTCGCCACTGGTCATCTTTATCGCCGCGCGGATGTGCTCGTCACACTGTTGCACGCGCTGGAGCGCCGGCTCGCAAGTCCATTCGCCGAGGCGCGCGACGCCTGGACCGCCAGCAGCCTCACGCTCGGCCAGCGCGTCGAGCTCAACACCGGCCGCGGCCGCAAGGTGGGCCAGGCGATGGGGCTCGATGATTCCGGCGCGCTCCTCCTGCGCAGCGACTCGGGCGAGATCGAGACAATCACCGCCGGGGATATGCAGGTCTTGTAGCCGCGCGCGTACTCTCTCAAACGACGACGCGCACTAACGCCAGCCCTGGGCCTGAATCCACTCAACTGCCCGGTCGAGCCAGCCCGCCGGAGCGTCTTTCTGCTGGGGCCCGAAACCGAAGCCGTGTCCTCCGTGGGGATAGGCCTGCAGCGCACTCGGCACGCCGGCCTTTTTCAGCGCGGCGAGCATGAGGCGGCTGTTCTCGATCGGCACGACAGTGTCGTCTTCCGCGCTTACGAGCAGCGTCGGCGGCGTCTGCGGCGTGACCTGCGTCTCGTTGGAGAGATTCTCGACCAGCGCCGGATCAGGATTCGGGCCGAGCAGGGCGAGCTTGCTGCCCTCGTGCGTGACGCCCGGCGTCTTGAGCGTGATGACCGGGTAGACCAGCACGGTGAAATCGGGCCGGCAGCTTTGCCGGTCGACCGGATCAGCCGTCTTCGGATCGCCAGCATCGAAGTGCGTGTGGAGCGTGGAGACGAGATGGCCGCCGGCCGAGAAGCCAATCACCGCGATCTTCGCCGGGTCGAGGCTCCACTCCGCGGCGCGGCTGCGCACAAGCCGCACCGCGCGCTGGGCATCGAGCAGCGGCACGGGATGGCGATAGCCATTCACCGGCAGCCGGTAGAAGAGGATGAACGCCGGGATTCCGCGCTCATGGAACCATTGCGCCTCGTTGATGCCCTCATGCTCGTAGGCGAGGTGAGAATAGCCGCCGCCGGGGCAAATGATGATCGCCGGTCCCGGCTGGGCCGGCTTCTCCGGGAGGTAAAGGTAGAGGCGCGGCGTGTCGTTCGGCGTGGAGCCGAGGCTGTGCGGAGCGGGGCCGTCCCAGAGCGGGACAGCGGGTGCGTTGGGCAAGGGCATGTCGTTAGGATCAGGTTGAAGAGGAGCGCGGGCAGCAGCTTGCTACCGGGAAATCTCGGCGGCGACGGTGAGGCCGCGCTCGGCGAGTTCCCGTAGCGCGTTCGCGACCATCTCGTCGACCGTGATGTGGCTGGAGTCGATGAAGACAGCGTCGTCGAGGCGGACGAGCGGCGAGGTCTTGCGCGAGGAATCGATGGCGTCGCGCTGGGTGATGACGTCGGTCTCGCCCTGCTGGTGGCGGCGCAGCGCGCGCACTTCGGGGCTGGCGTCGACGTAGAACTTGTACGGCGTTCGCGGGAAGACGACCGAGCCGATGTCGCGGCCTTCCATCACGAGCGGCGCGTCCTGCGCGAGCTTCTGCTGCTCGGCGACGAGCAGCGTGCGCACTTCCGCCACCTGCGCCACGAGGGAGACGCCCTCGTTCACGTGGGCCTCGCGCACGTGCGGCAGCGGATCGTTCCCGGCGATGCGGAAGGCCAGTTCGTTGTTGGCCACGGTCGTTTCCAAAGGGACGGAGGTGATGGCGCGTGCGACGGCGGTGGCGTCCTGCAGCGGGATGCTGCGTTGCTGCAGGTACCAGGTGACGCCGCGGTACATCGCGCCGGTGTTGATGTAGACGTAGCCGAGCCGCTCGGCGAGCGCGCGGGAGAAGGTGCTCTTGCCGGACGCGGCGGTGCCGTCGACGGCGATGACGGGATGGGGCAGATCGGACATGGCGGACAAGTCCCTAGCCAAGCGCGGGAAGGCGCGGTTGTGAATTCAAATTCTTTGCCGCGTTCGCCGTTGCTTGTGTCACCGGAGCAACAAAGTTGCGGGACAAGCGCGTTCACCAAGTACAACTTGGGAGCGAGGAACAAAGAAGAGGGGCAGGCCGGAGGCTGCCCCTCCCCGTTACTACTTCCGGCCGATCGGCTCGTCGATGCGGGGCTGGCCGGTCTTGCGGACGTCGCCCTCGAGCTCCGTCATGCGCAGGAACGAGAGCAGCGCGGTGCGCGTCTCGGCGCCGTCGGCGGAGGTCGCGTCGATCGGGATGTGGAAATTGCCGTCCGGGAAGGTGAAGTGGTAGTGGAACGTGCCGTCCTTGCTCAGCGAGATGTCGTGGCCATCCACGCGCACCTTCGCGTCGGGCGACGTGCCGCCGTAAATGATCAGCTCGGCGTTGACGTGCATGTGGAAGCCGCGCTCGCGGCCGAACGACGCGCCAAACGGGCTGCTCGCGCTCGTCACCCACGCGCCGGCGCTCGAGCCCCACTGGCCCGACGACACCATCGTCTCGAACCGCTTCTTGAGAATCTCCGTGATCTCGAACGAGCCCACCATGCGGCGGCGGACTTCGTCGTCGCCGAGGTACTCGAGCAGCTCGTCGCTCTCCTTCGGCGTGAGATCGCGCGGAACGCGGGCCTGGAAGGGCAGCTCGTAGTCGCTCTTTTGCAGGCGCGCCAGCGTCTCGGCCAATTCCTCGCCGGGCTGGGACTGGCCCGCGATGATGTCAAACAGCTCGCGGAACGAGATGCTGAACGGCAGCGTGACGAAGCGGGCGTTCGTGTCGGGCGACAGCGTGTCGCGCGGCGTGCGCACCTCGGCCGAGCTGGCCAGCACTTCAAAGCCGCCGTCGCCGCGGTAGTAACCGAGCTGCGCGAAAAAATTCGTGTCCGGGCGGTTGACCTGCAGGTACCAGTTGCGATGCGTATCCCAGACATGGATCTGCTGCACGCGGCCCTCGCCGGGGACGTAGACTTCGAGGAACACCTTGCCGTCGTGCGCGGCGCGCGCGGCTTCCTGGTACTGCACCTGGCTCAGGTCCCAGTAGGCGAAGAGAATCGCCGGATCGCGCGCGACGAGAAACAGCTTCTTCGTGCCGTAGGAATCGGGCAGGTAACCGAGAAATTCATAGGCCGGCAGCGCCGTCGGGTGCGTCCCGTTTTTCGGCGCCTCGTCCGGCGTGGGCACGGACGGCGAGGGCGAAGAAGAAGGCGAGGAACCGCCCACGCTCAACGCGGGCACAGGCAACTCGATCGGTTTTTGGCGAAGCTCGGACTCGTTATTGGGCATAGGGATTCCTTAATTTCTCAAACTGCGAGGGTTTAGCATGTCCTGAGCCAATTTCGTTTCTAAAAACGGCCCCAAGTCCTGCCGGTACGACAAATGCCAGACTAAGAGATGGGATATAGGGGCTAGCAAGTCGAAAAGAGCCACGATTACGTGACTTTTCCCGAAGTTAATCGGAATTATCCATCGCCAAGACTTTCGCCGAAAAGTGCTTCCACGCTGCGCGACACGGCGGTTTCGGCGGGGCCGGGCGGGCTGATTTTTTTCGCCGCTTGCCTCGCAGAATCGCGTCCGTGCGCCATCGCCACCGACATGCCGGCCCATTCCAGAAGCGGCACGTCGTTATTGCCATCACCAAACGCCAGGATTTCTTCGCGCGCGATGCCGAGTTTCGCCGCGAGCGCCTGCGTGGCCAGCGCCTTGTTCGCGCGCGGGTGTAAAAAATCGATCATCTCGTGCTCCGTTATGACCATATAGACTTCGTCGCGATACTGCTGCTCCAGTTCCGGGAACAATTGCGTGATGCGGTCGCGGTGCGTGGTCCAAATTAATTTCTGCATGCCGGTGCCGATCAGCGCGGGGATATCGGCGATGGCGACCTGGTGCGTGCGGCGCGTGTAGAGATCGATCCACTCGCTCGGCGCATCGCAGAAAATGCCGGTGCGGTGATACGCGATGACGCTGATTTTCTGGGCGCGCGCGCGTTCGAACAGTTGCAGTCCGAGCCGCTGCGGCACGGTCATCTCGCAAAGAATCTCGCCCGTCTCCGAGTGCGTCACCGCCGCGCCGCCGGAGGAGATGATCCAGCCGCTGAACCCGATCTCGTGCTCAAAATCGACGATGTTCGACGAGTGCCGCCCCGACGCGATGACCACCTCAACGCCCGCCGCGCGCAGCCGCCGCAACGCCGCGGCGTTCTCCGGACTCAACGTCCGTTCCGGCCCCAGCAGCGTGTCGTCCATATCGAAAACAGCGAGGCGGAAGGGGAACATGCGCACGGATTTTATCACACGGTGGCGCGGAGTCCACGGAGATGGGGACCGATGGGACGCTACACCCCCAAGCGGTCAGAAAAGACGACCGCTACCCCTTCTTTTGCTTTTCAGAGCGAGAATAACCATTGTGCTTAGGCTCAAACAAAACCAAGTTTTCCGGGAGAGTCTTTTCGCGATATGCCCTTCCATACGTCGGCCCGGTAAATCCCCCGTGTTCCTCCGGAGCCTGATTTCCCCAAACGGTCCAATCTTTACGTTTAGATCGGGCAAATAGCTCTAAAAAAGGCCCTTGGGAACACGCCTCAATTATCGGATAAATTTCGTCCGGCTTGCGAGAGTGCTCACGTTTCCGTTGTGATATGATATTTACCTGTGTCCGTCCAGGTTGGAGCGTGCGCGCATGTTTCCCACGAGTGCCGAAAAGTAGGACCTCGGTGACGTTGCGAAAGTAAAAACCGACGCCACGCCCGTCGGGACCGCCATCCTTGCGAGTCTTGTACCAGATAATATTCGCCTTGTAGTTGAATCCCCATGCCTTCATGACTTCAAGGCCCTCCGGCAAGAGCGCATTTGGCACCCAAAGGTAGAGATGAGCCACATCCGCGGCGCAAGTAACAACGGGCAATTCCTTGATCTCCTTCAGAGATAGCGTGGAATAACGCGCCAACCGCTTGTGCTCGGGAGCGACCTTTCCCGTGGAATTTTGAAAACGCCAAGGCGGGTCAGCCAGGATGGTTCCAAACTTACCTCGAATGGAGGAAAGCAGATCGTCTGCAGCCGTCATGCCGCTGGATCATAGAGTGCCTTGCGAATTCCTAAAACAAGAATCGGGCAACCTCCCCCCGCACCGCCCTCAAGACGGGGAAGGAGCTTGCTCATGTGCGTGGTTGAGTTCCCATAACTCGAACCACGTCCAAGTCCCGCGAAAATCTCCTGCAACTCGTCACAACGGGTCACAATTATTCCAACCGCAATCGTTCTCAACTCAAAAAGAAGCCGAAAATTATTCAAATCTCGGTCAAAGAACGGATCCTTGTTATTCCACTCAATTTCCAGCCCGATGCGATTTTTAAAGCAGTCGACCTTGTGCGTGGGAGAGGCGAATTCGACATCATCCACTTTTATCGAGGTGTCAAATTTGCGTTCCTTCCAACCTTTGGCAGTCAGCTCTTTGTCCATCCATATCGAAATCGCGGACTTACTCCCGCCGGGCGTCATGATGTGACTCTTCTTTAAAACAAAACGATTCAAGACATCGAGAATATCCGACCACTCCGCGGGGAAGTCATTTAGCAAAATCGCCGAGGCATGGCGCCACTCGTGTATCTCATACTTCGCGTGCAAAGTTCGCGGCAATTGGTCTAATGCCATGCGGGAGATCTACTTAGAAAGAACGCTTTGATCCACAGAATTATGGGTCGCCTCGAGTTGTGACGTGCCAGGCATTCATGTCGCGTCTGGCCATGCTCTTTTTATCGCACGTATCACCGGCCCATGCCCGGCGTTCGACCGCTACTCAGAAATCGCGCGATAGCAGGGCCGGAAGAAGTAGCGATAAATCGCGCCACCAAACAAGCCGCCGAGAATCGGGGCGACGATGTAAACGAGAAACCAGCCCGAGCCGTTCACGGTGAACGGGAGCGAACCCCAGCCGGCCAAACTGGAAAAGAGGCGCGGGCCCAGATCGCGGGCGGGATTGAAGCAGGCCATGGTGAGCGGTCCCAACAGTGAAATCAAAAGCGTCACGGTGAGCCCGATGGTGGCCGCGGTCAGAATCCGCGGGCGCTCCTTGTTGTTGGGATCGGTCGCGCAGAAGATGACCAGCAGGAGAATCGCCGTGCCCACCGCCTCGGCGAAGAAGGCGCGCCATTCGCACATGCGGCCGAGGTTCGCTTCCTTGAAGGGCCGCCCCAGCGGATTCGGATAGTATTCGCCGAAGACCATGGCGCTGGCCTCGCTGCCGTCCTGACCACGCACGATGTGATTTTTGCTTTCGAATTCGGAAAGCGCACCTCCGAAAATCACGTAGAGAACAACCGAGGCCAGAAACGCGCCCGCCACCTGAGTGACGACGTAGCCGGGAACGCGGCGCGGAGAGAAGCCGCCCCACGCAGCGAGGCTGATCGTCACCGCCGGATTGAGATGCGCGCCACTGAGCGCCGCCGTGAGATAAATCGCCGTCGCGATGCCCAGCCCCCAGACGATGGCCACCTGAAAGACGCCCACCTGCGCGCCCGTGGTGACGGCGGCGCAAACGCTGCCGCACCCGAAAAAGACGAGCAAGAAGGTGCCCGCGAATTCGCCGATCAGCCACGCGGGAATCCCGCGCGACATCAGCAGCACCCGCTTTCTTCCGAACAGCAGGAGGATGCGCCTTCGAGGCCGCATTGTTCCTTCGCCAGGCAGTCGGTGTGCTTGGTCGTCAGCTGGAAGACGAGCGCGTCGCCCGCGACCTCGACGGCTTCAATCGGAAACTGAGAGATGTAGGGAGCTTCGAACTCAACTTCCACCGTCAGCTCGTCGCTGGGAAGAAGTTTGCCCGCGAGACTCAGAATCTTGCCGAGCTTGCCGGCTTCCAGCGCATGATCTTCGTCGTTCTCGGCCACCCAGGCCTGAAGCACGCAGTTCGACACCGAGCGAAATGTTCCGCCGCAATCGATGAAATCCTTGCGGACATGCCCCACTTCGGTGATGTGAAAGTGCGCGGGAATCGCACGCTTGTCCGGCAGCACGAACCGCAGTTTTTTGTCGGGATGCAGGTTCAGTGTGTTTTTGAGTTCAGTGATGGTCATGACTGCTTGTTCCTTTCGCGGTATCCGGCGGCGTAAGCCTCGAACACCAGTTTGATTTGATCCCGCACGCGGCGGAAAACGTTCAGGACTTCTTCGTCTGATCCCTTGGCGTGGGCTGGGTCGTCGAAGCCCCAATGATAGCGATTTACCTGGCCGGGAAACATCGGACACGCCTGGTCGGCGTTGCCGCAGACGGTAATCACGGTGTCGATTTTCCGGTCGAGAAATTCGTTCATGTGCTTGGAGGTGTGGCTGGAGATGTCGATGCCGATCTCTCGCATCACCTCGACGGCCTTGGGATGGACGAAGGCCGCCGGGTTGGAGCCGGCGCTGTGAACGTCGAAGAGATCGCCGGCGGCGTGACGCAGGATTCCCTCGGCCAGATGGCTGCGGCACGAGTTGCCCGTGCAGAGGATGAGGACGGCAGGCTTGGTCATGCCTTGGCCCGGGTGAAGAAGTTGGCGAGGTCGTCCAGGGTTGTCTCCGCCACCCAGCACTCGGTGTTCTGGCCGCGCTTGCGGGTGCGGATCAATCCGGCCCGCGCGAGTTCCTTGAGATGATGCGAGACGGTGGGGGCGCCGATGCCCAATCCCCTGCCCAATTCGCCCACGCAAAGGCGGGCGCATTCCTCCGGCGTGCAGCCGCGCCCCTCGCAGCATTTGGCGAGACGCAGGAAGATGGCAAGGCGGTGAGGATGGGCCAGGGCCTTGAAGGCGGCGGCGTGCTTTCTCAGATTCATTATTCGATAGTTATCGAATTATCGCCTCTTTGTCGATTGAAACTTCTGCAATGGTAGCCCGCGACCTCCGGGCGCGGGGCGTATTCGCAATCCTTTCGCCGGTTCGCGAAGTGACCGAGCCCGTCGCCCGGAGGTCGACGGCTACCACTGCTGTCCGACAGCTAACCTTTCACGGCCTGCTTGAGGACGCCGAGGAATTTCTCGGCGAGCGGCGGCGGTGGGTTGCGGGTGAGGACGCTGACGGTGACGTCGTCGAGCGGGGGACGGATGGGGATGAGGCGAAGGCGCGGACCGGCGAGGCAGCTCACGGATGACGACACGAAGGCGACGCCGCGCCCGGCCTCGACGGCCGCGATCAGGCCGATGACGCCGTCGTACTCCTCGGTGTTGCAGGGGGTGATGTCCTGGAAAACGGTGGAGAGCCAGTCGCGGTATTCGGGGTATTCCTCGTGCGCGTAGACCATCAGCTTTTGCTGCCGGATTTCCGGGAGCGTGACGGCGGTTTTTTTCGCGTAGGGATGGTCGAGGCTGACGGCGCAGAAGATGGCGTAGCGAATGAGCGGCTCGAATTTCAGGCCTTTGTCGCGCAGGCCTTGGCGCGGGACGGTGAGCGCGAGGTCGAGCTTGCCGTCGGCGATGCGCCGCAGGCATTCCTCGCTGGAGAGATCGTGCAGCGCGACGCGGACGCCCGGGCGCTCGGCCTCGAAGAAGCGCAGGGCGCGCGGCAGAAATTCCGCGGTGAGCGAGGGCGCGTAGCCGATGCGCAGGCTGCCGCGGTCGCGGCGCGCGACCATGCGGACGGTCTCGATGGCCTTGTCGACACGGAGCAGGACGGCGCGGGCCTCGATGAGAAAGATTTTGCCGGCCTCGGTGAGCGCGAGGGATTTCCCGGTGCGCCGGAACAATTCGACGCCGAGTTCGTGCTCAAGGTCGCGGATCTGGCGGCTGAGCGGCGGTTGCGAGACGTGGAGGCGCTCGGCCGCGCGGGTGACGTTCTGTTCCTCGGCGACGACGACGAAGTAGCGGAGGTGGCGGAGTTCCATGGTTCAAAAATAAGGCGTACGTTCCTGGGTAACCCGGACCACTTGTTATCGGGGCTGCGCCTCAATTCGGAGCATACCCAAAAGGTATCGTTAGGCAACTAACATGGTCTTTCGCGGCGGCACGAGACGGCATTAGGTTCGCTCTAGAAGGAACCAGCTAAAGGCAAGTTTATGATCACCGTCAGAAAATCCAACGAACGCGGCCACGCCGAGCATGGCTGGCTCGATTCCTATCACACTTTCAGTTTCGCCGATTACTACGATCCGGCGCACACGCACTTCCGCGACCTGCGCGTGATCAACGAGGATTACGTGGCGCCGGAGATGGGCTTCGGCATGCACCCGCACCGTGACATGGAGATCATCACCTACGTGGTGAGCGGCGCTCTGCAGCACAAGGACTCGATGGGCAACACGGCCGTGATGCGCGGCGGCGACGTGCAGCGCATCAGCGCGGGCACGGGCATCCTGCACAGCGAGATCAACGCCTCGGCGAAGGAGCCGGTGCACCTGCTGCAAATCTGGATTTTGCCGGACCGCAAGGGCGTGACGCCGGGCTACGCGGAGAAGTCGTACGCGCAGGCGGCGCCGGGCAAGCTGCATCTGGTGGCCTCGAAGACGGGCCGCGAGGGGTCGATCCCGATCAATCAGGACGCCGAGCTTTACCTCGGCAAGCTGACGGCGGGCGAGACGATCGCGCAGGTGCTGGGCGCGAAGCGCCACGGCTGGCTGCAACTGATCAAGGGCGAGCTGAATGTGAACGGGACGAAGCTGCAACCGGGCGACGCGGCGGCGATTAAGGAAACCGAGAAGGTTATCCTGACCGCGGCGGCGGATGCGGAGTTCCTGCTATTTAATTTGAATTAAACCTAAAACCCCAACCCAAAAATAAAAATATGGCCAAGATCCTCCACATTCAGGCGTCGCCGCGCGGCGATCGCTCCGCTTCCACCACTGTCGCGAAGGAATTCCTCGCGGCGTACCAGACGAAATATTCCGGCGATACGGTCGAGACGCTCGACATTTGGAAAGCCGATTTGCCGGCGTTCGACGGCGAGACGCTGAACGCGAAGTATGCCGTGATGAGCGGACAGGACTTCACCGCCGCGCAGAAGCAGGCGTGGGACGCGGTGACGAAGATCGCGGACGATTTCAAGTCGGCGGACAAGTTCGTGTTCTCGCTGCCGATGTGGAATTTCGGCATCCCCTACCGGCTGAAGCACTACATCGATTTGCTGGCGCAGCCGGGACTGACGTTCGGCTACGCGCCGGACAAGGGTTACTTCGGCCTGGTGACGGGCAAGCCGGCGGTGGCCATTTACGCGAGCGGCGGCGTTTACTCGCCCGGCAGCGGCATGGATGCGTATGACCTGCAGAGCAAATATCTGCGGCAGCTTCTGGGCTTCCTCGGCATCACGGATGTGAAGGAGATTTACGCCAGCGGCACGGCGATGAACAAGGAAGGCGTGGAGAGCGCGAAGAAGCAGGCGGTGGAAATCGCGGCGACGTTCTGAGGCCACGCGCAAATCCAACTGGCGCGGAGCCAAAATCGGCGTAAAGGTTGGCCATGACGCCGAAGGGCCAATTCCCGGAAGAGCTATCGTCCGACGGCGCGTTCGAGCGGCAGCCGGACGAGTTCCGCGAGTGGGTGACGGCGGATGGCGCGTCCGGCTATCCCGCGGCGGCCGGGCGCTATCATCTCTATGTGTGCCTGGCGTGTCCGTGGGCGAGCCGGACGGTGATCGCGCGGCACGTGTTGGGGCTGGAGAGCGCGATCGGGCTGACGATGCTCGACCCGATTCGTGATGAGAAGGGCTGGGCGTTTCGCGATGGGCCGGGGTACTCGCACGACCCGATCAACGGCTTCGCGTATCTCAGCGAGGCTTACGCCGCGACCGATGAAAACTTCCAGGAGCGCGTGACCGTACCGGTGCTGTGGGACAAGGTGAAGCGGCGGATCGTGAATAATTCCGAGGACGACATTTGCCGGATGTTCAACGATGCGTTTCGCGCGCTGCATACGAAGCAGGCGGATCTTTTTCCAGCGGACATCGCTGCGGAGCAGGACGAGCTTTCGGCGTTCATCTACGAGAACATCAACAATGGGGTTTATCGCGCGGGCTTCGCGACGACGCAGGCAGAGTACGAGAAGGCGGCGATCCGGCTCTTTGACGCGCTCAACGAGTTGGAGCCGCGGCTGTCCCTGCACCGTTATCTTTTTGGAGCGGGCATCGTGGAGACGGACTGGCGGCTGTTTTGCACGCTGGTGCGCTTTGATGCGGTTTATCACGGGCACTTCAAGTGCAACAGCCGGCGCATCGTGGATTACCGGAATCTGCAGGGCTACCTGATGGATCTCTATCAGCAGCCGGGAATCGCGGCGACGGTGAACTTCGATCACATCAAGCGCCACTATTACTACACGCACGACGACATCAACCCGACGCGTATCGTGCCGATTGGGCCGGCTCTGGATCTGTCGCGGCCGCATGGGCGGGAGCGGTTGAGCTAAGCGCCGGCAGGCTGCCGGTGGTCTCGGACAAAGCGATGTCCGGGCCGCTGAAAAAGAGGCGAAAGAGAAACCGCCGCCTCGCTATGGCGAGACGGCGGTTCGCACCACTTACAACGGACACTTTAGTACGCGCCTTTGCGGTTGAAGAACGTCTTGATCATGATCTGGACGTCGAGCCAGAGGCTCCAATTTTCCAGATAGAAGAGGTCGTAGCGGACACGCTCGCGCAGGTCGGTGTCGCCGCGCAGGCCGTTGACCTGGGCGTAGCCGCTGAGGCCGGGCAGGCCGAAGTGACGCGCGTTGTAGTGCGTGATCTCTTCCTTGAAGTTCTCGATCAGCTCGGGGCGCTCGGGGCGCGGGCCGACGAGGCTCATGTCGCCCTTGAGCACGTTCCAGAACTGGGGCACTTCGTCGATGTTGTACTTGCGCATGAACTCGCCGACCTTGAGGCGGCGCGGGTCGTTTTCCTTGGTCCATTGGATGCCGCCGACTTCCGCGTTGAGCTTCATGCTGCGGATCTTCCAGATCTTGAACGGACGGCCGCCGCGGCCGGCACGGATCTGCGAGTAGAAGATCGGGCCGGGCGATTCCTTGTAGACCTGGTAGCCGAAGTAGGCGATGAGCGGGGCGGCGACGATGAGGCCGACGAGCGCGCCGATGATGTCCACGGCCTGCTTGAGGAGGCGGTTGTGCAGGTGATCGAGCGGGAGCTTGCTCACGCCGACGACCGGCACGCCGCTGATGCTCTCCAGGTGGAGGCCCGAGGCGAAGACCTGGAAAAAGGAGGGGATGAGCTTGAACTGCACGTTTTCCTTGATGCAGAGCTCGGTGAGCGCGACGAGCTCGCCGCTTTGCGGTTCCGGATCGGCGAAGATCAGGATGCCGGGCTTGTGCTCATGGAGGGTGCGGCGGATGCCCTTGAACTCGCCGAGCTGAGCGACGTCCGCGTGGGGCGTCACTTCAAACTCGCCGCGGGAGGACGGCACGCAGCCGACGATCTCGTAGGGGTGGTGCTCCGGGTCATTGGCGATTTGCTGCGCGAGGGCCTCGGACTCCTTGCTCCAGCCGACGACGAGCACGCGGTCCTTGAGCCCGCTGGCCCAGCCGCCGGTGTAGAGGAACTGGCGGAAGAGCATGCGCCAGGCGATCAGGAGCAGCATCGAGTCCACCATGGCCCAGGCGATGTAGAGGCGGGAGATGTTCGAGTCCATCTTGAACACGAACGAGATGACCAGGAAGCCGAGCGCCCAATGCGCGGTGGTCTTCAGGGTGAACTTGAGGATGTGGAACCGGTGCACGAAGCGATGGCGGGCATAGGCCTCGTTGAACTGCAGGAGGAACATGTAGACCAGCGTGCCGAAGAGGATCACGTTGAGGTAATCCGACGGGTAGAAGGCCTTGTTGGCCACGCCGAAGGTGATGTACTCGCGGCAGACCAGCGCGAGGGTCGCGCCGCCGAGGACGGCGAGAAAGTCGCCCAAACCGGCGATGCAGGTCAGCCAGTCCATCGCGAGGATGGATTGGCCCTTGCGGACGGCGGTAGCAGTAGTGCTGCGTAGAACGCTCTGTTGAAGTGTAGCTTGCATAAGTTTCAGTCTCTCTTGTGTTTAACCACGCTTAACGTCAAAGCCGCCGGCCATGCAGCCGGTCGACCGCGCCACCGAGGCGCCGCTGTTCATTCCCGCCATGGCAAACCCCGCCCGTGACGCCGGACGGCGCCGCAACAGACAGTACATCTCTTTTATCATGGCCACGCAATCGCACCCCCTATGCCTAGGCTTAAGTGGCAAAAATTGGCTTTGGCTACGCGAACGGACGAAACTGCCCTAATCTTGGAGTTTTTACGTGTAATTACGTAAAAACTAGGCCCGGATGGGATTTAGTCGACCGTCAAGAATTCCGAACCCCTAGCCTCGTGAACTTGGCAGCGTTCAGGCGTGGAATCGGACACAGCGGCAACTTTTGCCGATGCATCTGTTACAATATGCTACAAAATGCCCGTTTACGCGACGCGAAATTACCATGCATAATCCGTGCGTACTTGGCTTTTATTACGCTCTTGTAATGAAAATACCCGATTTGACCAACCATTGGCGAGCTAAAAAACCTTAAAAAGTGTATTTGAATGGCCTCCGTGCTCAATTTCCGACACTGTTTATACACTTTTTCCGGGCCCCTTTTAACCTCTTAATATCATGCCGATTTGCAAAATAAGACATCTTAAATTTTTGCTGCGGAATCCTTTGTATTCATCCGATCGACAGTCCGATAATGATCTTGCGCTGGCATCCCATGACATCTCGGGGTCTCGCCCTTTCCCGCCGCGCGTGACGCATCTGAAACGACGTTTCGTGGCAATGCCACCGGGCAAGGAATGTCCCGGAGCGAGCATCCGGTCCAAGCCGCAGGGATGGAGCTTGGATCGTGCCTTCTCCGCTTCCCGCTGCGATTTTAACCGATCCACTCAGGCGGCGTTCGCGGACCACCCGACACTTAGGCGTCGAAGGTTTGCTCGCGCTGGGGGCCGACCGAGACGATGCGGAGCTTCGCGCCGGTCAGGTCGGCCAGGGCGGTGAGGTACTTCTGCGTCGCCTTGGGGAGCTTCTGGTAGGAGCGCACGCCGCTGATGTCCTTTTGCCAGCCGGCGAACTTGCGGTAGATCGGGCGGCAATGGAGCAACTCCTCGGCGTCATTCGGCGGATAGGCGATGCGCTTGCCGCGGCACTCGTAGGCGACGCAGATCTTGATTTCCTTGAGCGTGTCGAGGCCGTCGAGATTGGTGATGGCGAGCTCGTCGATGCCGTTGACGACGCGCGCGTAGCGGGTCGCCACCGCGTCGAACCAGCCGCAGCGGCGGGCGCGGCCGGTGGTGGCGCCGAACTCGCGGCCCATGCCGTGGAGCATGTCGCCGATTTCCGCGGCCTCAGTCGGCAGCGGACCCTCGCCCACGCGCGTGGTGTAGGCCTTCATCACGCCGACGACGCGGTCCATGCGATGCGGCGGGATGCCGGAGCCGGTGCAGGAGCCGCCCGCCGTCGTGTTGGACGAGGTGACGAACGGATAGGTGCCGAAATCGATGTCCAGGAACGTGCCTTGCGCGCCTTCAAACAGGATGTGCTTCTTCTTCTCGAGCTGCTCGTGCAGCCAGACCACCGAGTTGATGACGAAGGGGCGCAGCCGCTTGCCGGCCTCGAGATAGGCCTTCTCCACCTCGCGGAAATTCAGCGGCGTCCCGCCGAGCGACTTGAGGATAGCGTTGTTTTCCTCGATGCGGCTCTTGAGCTTGGCCGAGAAACTCTTCGGGCGCATCAGGTCGATCATGCGCAGGCCGGTGCGCGCGGCCTTGTCGCCGTAGGCGGGGCCGATGCCGCGCTTGGTCGTGCCGATCTTGTTGCGGCCCTTGCGCAGTTCGCGCTGCTCGTCGAGCGCACGATGGTAAGGCAGGACGAGGTGGGCCGTCTCACTGATGAGCAGGCGGCCCGCGAGCTTGATACCGCGCGTCTCGAGGCCCTCGATTTCCTTGACCAGCGCGACGGGATCGATGACCACGCCGTTGGAGATGATGCACTTCTTGCCCGCCCGCAGGATGCCGGACGGAATGAGATGGAGGACGAACTTCTCTTTGCCGATCTCGACCGTGTGACCGGCGTTGTTGCCGCCCTGCGAGCGCACGACGATGTCGGCCTCCTCGGTGAGGACGTCGATGATTTTTCCTTTTCCTTCATCGCCCCATTGGGCGCCGACTAAAATAGTATTCATAACTCAGTTATCACTTGGATGGTCCGACATGCAGGCGAAAGTTTTGATTGGCCCTTGCACATAAATTTCGGCGGAAGGGGCAGGTTGCTTCTGCCAGACGGGCAGAACACGATCCACGTCGTAAACAGAAATTGGATTCGTGTCGACGTCTATAATCTTATAATGCACTGCGACCTTGAATGATCCCGCTTTTGTGCGAATGACGTGGTAGGTCATTTCGATGTTATTGTGCTTCTTTTCCCAAGAGCCACCCAAGCCACCCTCTGTGCGATAGCCGTCGACAGGGGGAAGGTAGTTACTCCCACTACCCGCCTCGCCCTCTGTAAAAACCCGAATGGACGGTGTCACGGGCTGGTGGAACGAGGACGCCGATGCCGGTTGCGCAACGAACGCAGACATGGCGATTCCGGTGAGGAGCCATTTAATCATAAGGCGACGAGAATTAGTGCCCGATGCCGGTGTACTGGAAACCGGCGGCTTTCATTTCCTCGCGATTGAGGAGATTGCGGCCGTCGAAGAGGAGCGGGCTGAGCATACGCTTGCGGACCGCGGGCCAGGGCAGGGACTTGAAGTCGGTCCATTCGGTGAGGATGAGGAGCGCGTCGGCGTTGTCGGCGACGTCCTCGGGATGCTCGACCATGATGGCGCCCGGCACGAGCGGCTTCGCTTTTTCCATGGCCTGGGGATCGTAGGCGCGGACCTCGGCGCCCTCGGCCAGGAGCTGCTGCACGATGGAGATGGCGACGCTGCTGCGCACGTCGTCGGTGTTGCCCTTGAAGGCGAGGCCGAGCACGCCGATTTTCTTCTGGCGCAGGACCCAGAGGGCGTCGCGCACTTTCTTGACGAAGCGCTCCTTCTGGTTGGCGTTGATGCGCTCGACTTCCTCGAGCAGCTTGAACTCGTAGCCGAGCTCGCGCGAGATGCGGATGAAGGCGGAGATGTCCTTGGGGAAGCAGGAGCCGCCGTAGCCGATGCCGGCATTGAGGAAGGCGCGGCCGATGCGCTTGTCCGCGCCCATGCCGTCGGCGACGCGCTCGACGTTGGCGCCGCTGGCCTCGCAGATGGCGGCGACGGCGTTGATGTAGGAAATTTTCAGGGCGAGGAAGCTGTTGGCGGCGTGCTTGATCAGCTCGGCCGAGTTGAGGTCGGTGATCATGATCGGCGCGTTGAAGGGCGTGTAGATTTCCTTCATCGGCGCGACGGCGCGCTCGCTGGAAACGCCGACGACGATGCGGTCGGGTTTCATCAAATCCTCCACCGCGCTGCCTTCGCGCAGGAACTCGGGATTGCTGACGACGTCGATGTCGGCGCCGGGGTTCACGCGCGCGATGGTCTGCGCGACTTTCTCGCCGGTCTTGACCGGGACGGTGCTCTTGTCGACGACGATGCGGTATTCCTTGATGTGGATGGCGATCTCGCGCGCGACGCCCTCGACGAAGCTCAGGTCGACGCTGCCGTCGGGCTGCGGCGGCGTGGGCACGGCGATGAAGATGACCTTGGAGGCGGCGACGGCGTCACCGATGGACGAGGTGAAGGTGAGACGCCCGGCGGCGACGTTCTTCTTGATGAGGTCCTCCAGGCCGGGCTCGTAAATGGGGATTTTGCCGTCCTGGAGCTGGTGGACTTTTTTGAGGTCGTTATCGACGCAAATCACTTTGTGACCCACTTCGGCGAAGCAGGTTCCGGTGACGAGTCCAACATAGCCGGAGCCAACGATGGCAAGATTCATGAGGATGGCCATTGTGCCCTTTTCGGCAGGGCAGGGCAAGTACGAGCGTGGGCGAAATGTGTGATCAGGCCGCCTGGAGCCGGGCAGGCACGTAACGGGCCCGCTTCAACATGGCCTCCGGAGCCGTGATGTCCGCGATTTTGAGGAGCCCGGCAACGTTGAATTCCCTCACCCCGACTACCTCAACGCCGATGACTTTCCCCTTTTTGTCCAAGTCGATGGTCACGACGCTTTTGTCATTCGCGATCACTTTTGTCGACGCAACCGGATTTCGGCTGAACCGCACATACGCGGCCAAGGCGCTTGAATCCAGCTCCACGACAGGCGGCTTGACCGTCTCGATATGAATGATGTTTCTATGCCTCATGACCAATATCCCGTGACAAAATAGCAGTTTTCCTTGTGGAGTTCAGCAACGACCGTGAGCGTTCTGCCGCCCATCTTCTTGGAGAAAAGATACACGATTCCGCCAAGAGCTCCACGGTACTGTTTTCTTCTCGTATCGGCGTGAGCAACGGCCTGCTCAAATTGGTCTTTCGTGATGCGGCGCTCCAGGGCCCTCTTTTCGCTGTGGGAGGTGAAGATGAAGTTGCGTGGAGTGCGCAAGCAAAGTGCAGGAAAGCCGCCTTACAAACTCGGCGTGTGGATGGTGTACTTGGGGAAGGCTTTGAGGGTGAGCGAGAAGTAGACCGAGTGGTCGCTCTGGCCGTTGAATTCGCTGTCGGCGTAGGTGAAGGCCATTTGCCAGGCGTCCAGGTCGCGGTAGACGGTGTATTGCTGCAACTGCAGGTGGCCCTTGAGGGCGTCCATTTGCTCCTGGGCGCGGAACTGCCAGTGCTCGTTCATGCGGTAGAAGAGCTGGAGGGTGACCTGGTTGCTGTCGTCGAAGATGGGACTGTGGTTGAGGTAGGCATCGCCGAGGCTGATTTGCGTGGAGGGATCGGGCGTCCAGAGGATGCTGTTGTCGATTTCGTTGTAGCTGGAGTTGTCGAGCGCGACGGAGCTGAGCGAGTCGAAGCTGACCTGCTGGCCCATGTAGTAGTGGACGTCGTTGAAGAGATTGCTGAAGGTGCTGCCGGCCGTCTTGGCCACCGCGCCCGTGGCGGGAGTGGCGGGAATGTAGCCGGGCTGGCCGGGGATGCCCACGGCGGGCTGTGCGGGCTGCGCGGGCGAGCCGGGATTACCGGGGACGGCGGCGTCGAAATTGTTGTCGAAGTCGGCGTCCATGTAGGTGTTGATGGTCAGCAGGTCGGTGCTGACGCCGTCGCGCTTGGTCTGGATCTTGTTCCAGACGCCGAGCCGCACCACGGCCTGCTTGTCGATGGAATCGATGGAATTGTAGTCGGTCCAGTCGAGCGGCTGGAGCTGCGTGGAGTAGAGCCGGTCGTCGAAGCCGCGGAACTGGTTGGGCGTGACGTTGGGCTGCGGTGCGTAGACGGAATCGAAGTAGGGCTCGATGACGTGGCGGATGCCGTCGATGCCAAGGTTGGCGTTCTTGATGTCGAGCCAGGTGCGCGAGATCTTGAAGTCGCCGGCGAGCCCGGTGTCGCCGGCCACGCGCACGAAGCCGTGGGTGTACTTGACCTGCTGACCGCTGGAGTCGGTGCTGAAGTTGTCGAGGTTGTCGTTGTTGTCGGAGTAGTAAGTGAGGCGGCCGCCGATGCGCGGCGTCAGGTTGAGGAAGCCGAAGTATTGGTGCGTGTAGGAAAACTCGTGGTAGGTGTCGTAGCGATAGGCGTTGTAGTGCCCGTCCTGCGAGGTGTCGAAGTTGAACTGCGCGTTGGGGTGGTAGAAGTTGTAAGCGGTCTGCTGGCGCCCGAAGGAGTTGAAGGTGTAATCGTCCGGGTTGAGGAAGTTGCTGGTGTCGGCGTTGTGCTGCTCGAAGTAGACCATGCTGCTCTGGCTGGTGTACTGGATGGGCAGGTTGAAGATGTTCTGCTGCTTGGTCTGGAAGGAAAGCTCGGGCAGCCGCTCCGTGGTCTGGAAGAATGCATTGGCCCGCGGCTCGACCAGTAGCGAGATGGTGAAATCGGGGTTGTACTGCTCGAGCTGGGCGACGTTGGGCGGCTGGTTTTCCTGCTGGTATTCGCCGGGGAAAAAGTCGCGGGTGACCCACGGATCGCTCCAGATATTGAGGTTGGCGAGGGAGGAAAGGTCGTCGCCGAACTGGAGGTTCTGCTGGTAGGTGACCCGATAGCGGTTGTCGGCCGGGACGCCGTCATACGTGTTGCCGTTGTCGAGATTGCCGCGATTGGGCGGGTTGGCGATGGCCGGGTTGGTCGCCGCGTAGAGGTTGTCCTGCGCGTAGTAGGTCTTGAGCACCATGTCGCTGAACTGCGAGGGGAAGTACTGCATGTCGACGCCGCCGGCGTAGCCGCGCTTTTCGCGCAGGTCGAACTCGACGGAGCCGCGCAGCTTGTCGCTGGCGACCCAGTTGTACTGGTTGTTCATGAAGTAGCCGAACTGGCCGCTGTCGCCGACCTCGAACTGGTAGGTCGGGCGCGAGTCGGTCAGCGACTGCACGAGGATCGGAAAGTAGAAGACCGGGATGCTGCCGACGTAGACGACGATGTTCTTGAGCACGACCTCGTCGTTCGGCCGGTACTCGATCGTGCCGGCGTGGAGGTGGAAGCTGGGGTGCTCGCGGTTGCTGGTGGTGAAGTCGGCGTTGACGAGGTGATAGTGGTTCTCGCCGGGCGTGGTGACTTCCTTGCCGTGCAGGAAACGCGGGTAATCGGCGGCCTTGTACTCGGTGGAGGTGACGGCCTTGGTGTCGAGGTTGTAGGTGATGCTGTCGCCGCGGTAGACCTTGCCGTCGGCGGTGAAGATGCGGGCGTTGCCGGTGGCGATCATGACCTTGGTCGCGTTGTCGAAGATCATGTGATCGCAGAAGATCACGTCGCCCTTGTCATGCACGACGACGTTGTCGTCGGCGGTGTAGACCTGGCCGATGTAGGTGTTGGTGCCGTCCGCCTGGACGGTCATGGTCGCGGTGTTGGTGCTGCTGGTCGGCGGGGTGGTGGAAACGGACGGCGGCGGGACAGCGGTGGGCGGGGCGGTCTCGACTTGAGGCGTGGCGGGACCGGGCAAATCGGGAGTCTGGCCCAACAGGGGCAACCCCGCCCATGTTACGCAAAAAGGGATAAAAAAAAGGCTAAGGGCTGCTATCCTCAAGCAGCTATTTAGTAGCAATCTTTATACATAACGCCAACTCAAAAGGTGTGACGTTTGCGGGGCAACGCAGCACGCTGCCGTGGTAGCCGGTGCAGGCCCTGCGCCGGTCGACGCGAATGCGTCGATTTCGGAAATGCGACGCGATTATTTCGTCTTCAAGAGCGCCGCGACGCGGGCCTTGTGACGGGAGGCGGTGTTGCGGTGAACAACGCCCTTCTTCGCCGCGCGGTCGATCTGCGACTGGAATTCCGGGAGGAGCTTGAGCGCTTCTTCCTTGTTGCCGGCCTTGGCCAGCGCACGGATTTTCTTTTCCGACGTGCGGACCGTGGCGGTCTGGACGCGGTTACGAGCACGGCGCCGGATCGCGCCTCGGGCCTGCTTGGCCGCTGAACGGGTATTTGCCATAGGGTCGGACAAACTGCCGCAATCGGCGGGGGATGTCAACGCTGGTCTACGCATGGGTGGCCCGGACAACTCGTTGTCCGGGTGGCGGAGCCACAGGAAGCCACCGGGGACGCGCGCGTTTATCGGTGGCTTCTTGCGCGCTGCGCGCGCCCGGACAACAAGTTGTCCGGGCCACCCAAAAAACTTACGACGCGCTTGGGGCGGACGGCGTGGGTGCTGCGGGCGAAGCGGAAGTGTCCGCGCCGACGGTGAAGGTGAGCTTCTTTGCTTCCTTCTCGCCGGTCTCGCCCACCACCACGAAGTCGCCGTTCTTGATCGTGCCGCGGAGAATTTCCTCGGCCATCGGATCCTCGAGATAGCGCTCGACCGCGCGGCGCAGCGGACGCGCGCCGTATTGCGGGTCGTAGCCCTTTTCGATGAGGAACGAGGTGGCCTCGGGCGTGAGCCGGAAGGTGATCTCGCGCGGCTTGAGGCGCGTGTGCACCTTGGCCACTTCGATGTCCACGATCTTGGTCAGGTCGTCGCGCGTAAGCGAATGGAAGACGATGATGTCGTCGAGGCGGTTGAGGAACTCGGGCTTGAAGACCTTCTTCGACTGCTCGAGCATCTTCTCCTTCATCACCTCGTAGTTGGCCTCGTCGCCCTTCACGCCAAAACCCATGACGTTGTTTTTGCGCACGAGATCGGCACCGACGTTCGACGTCATGATGATGATGGTGTTGCGGAAGTCGACCTTGCGGCCGAGCGAATCGGTGACGACGCCGTCCTCGAGAATCTGCAGGAGCAAATTCCAGATGTCCGGGTGCGCCTTCTCGATTTCGTCGAAAAGCACCACGCTGTAGGGGCGGCGGCGGACCTTCTCGCTGAGCTGGCCACCCTCCTCGTAACCGACGTAGCCGGGAGGCGCGCCGACCAGGCGCGAGACGTTGTGCGCGTCCATGTACTCGGACATGTCGATCTGGATGAGCGCGGTTTCGTCTCCGAACATGTATTGCGCGAGCGTCTTCGCGAGGTGGGTCTTGCCCACGCCGGTCGGGCCGAGGAAAATGAACGAGCCGATCGGGCGCTTCGGGTCCTTGAGGTCGGCGCGCGAGCGGCGCAGCGCCTTGCCCATGGCGTAGACGGCCTCGTCCTGGCCAATGACCTTGCCCTTGAGTTCGTCCGCGACGCGCAGCAGGCGGTCCATGTCGGCCTGTTCCATGCGCGAGAGCGGCACGCCGGTCCACTTGCTGACGACGTGGCGGATGTCGTCGGCGGTGACGAGCACTTCCTGCTCATCGCGGCGGGTGCGCCATTCGTTGAGAATGTTCTCGAGCTTGTCCTTCGCTTCCTTTTCGGAATCGCGCAGGGCGGCGGCCTTCTCGAAATCCTGCGCCTTGATCGAGGCTTCCTTGCGGCCCTTGATCTCCTCGATCTCGGCCTCGACATTCTTCACGTCGGGCGGGCGCATGGTGGCCTGGATGCGGGCGCGCGAACCGGCCTCGTCCATCACGTCGATGGCCTTGTCGGGCAGGAAGCGGCCGGTGAGGTAGCGGTCGGAGAGCTTGACCGCGGACTCGAGGGCCTCGTCGCTCATCTTGGCCTTGTGGTGCGCCTCGTACTTCGGGCGCAGGCCCTTGAGGATCTCGATCGATTCATCGACCGACGGCGCCTCGACCATGACCTGCTGGAAGCGGCGTTCCAGCGCCGAGTCCTTCTCGATGTGTTTCCTGAATTCGTTGAGCGTGGTCGCGCCGATGCACTGCAGTTCGCCGCGCGAGAGCGCAGGCTTGATGATGTTCGACGCATCCATCGCGCCCTCGGCCGAGCCGGCGCCGACGATGGTGTGCAGCTCGTCGATAAAGAGAATGACGTTCCGGGCCTTGCGGATTTCCTCCATCACGGCCTTGATGCGCTCTTCGAATTGACCGCGGTACTTGGTGCCGGCGACCATGAGCGCGAGGTCGAGGGTGATGACCTTCTTCTCGCGCAGCAGCTCGGGCACGTTGCCGGCGGAGATTTCCTGCGCCAGGCCTTCCGCGATCGCGGTCTTGCCCACGCCGGCCTCGCCGATCAGCACCGGGTTGTTCTTGGTGCGGCGGCACAAAATCTGGATGACGCGCTCGATCTCGTTCTTGCGGCCGATGACCGGGTCAAGCTCGCCCTTCTTGGCCAGCTCGGTCAGGTCGCGCCCGAACGCCTTCAGCGCGGGCGTCTTCACGTCCTTCTTTCCGCCGGGACCGGCTTCGCCCTGCGGACCGCCGCCGCCCTGCTGCGATGCCTCGCCGGATTCCTCGCTCTCGCCTTCGCCGGAAGCGAAATTGGGATCGAGTTCCTTGAGCACTTCGTTGCGGGTGCGTTCGATATCAACTTCAAGAGTCTTCAGCACGCGGGCGGCCACGCCGTCGCCTTCGCGCAGCAGGCCGAGCAGGATGTGCTCCGTGCCCACATAAGAATGATTCAGCGCCTTGGCTTCCTTGCCCGCGAGCGCGAGGACCTTCTTCACGCGCGGCGTGTAAGGAATGTTGCCCGACATCTTCGTGTCGGGACCGCTGCCGACCTGCTTCTCGACTTCGATGCGGACCGTCTCGAGATCGAGGCCGAGCTTCTGCAGCACGTTCACCGCGACGCCCTGCCCGAGCTTGATCAGGCCGAGGAGCAGGTGCTCCGTGCCCACATAATTATGGTTGAAGCGATCGGCTTCCTTGCGGGCCAGCGCGAGAACTTGCTGGGCGCGGGGAGTGAAATTATTCATTTGGTCTTCTTTTCCTTATCGGCATCGGGCTTGGTCAAGGCGAGCGTTTTCGTGTTCGGTTCGGGGACCGATTTCAGGCGTTCGCGCAGCAGATCGGAGCGCAGTCCGTCGCGCTCTTCGGTCGAAAGTTTGCGGTCGTAGTCCTTTTGCAGGTGCGCCGGCTGCGTGCGGATGAACAGCTCGTCGATGGTGGCGCGGTATTCCTCCGGCATCAGGCCGAGATCGACGCCGAGGCGCAGCATGGAAAGCAGGTTGAGCACTTCCTTCGACGAGATCGAGTAGGAATGCATCATGATGCCGTAGGCGCGGCCGACCTGGTCGGCGATCATGCGGCTCTTGTCCTCGAGCATTTTCTGGCGCGCGTTTTCCTCATGCTCGGAGACCTGCTCGATCACCTTGTCGAGCTTGCGCACGATGTCGTGCTCGGATTCGCCGAGCGTCATCTGGTTGGAAATCTGGAAGAGGTTGCCCAAGGCCTCCGTGCCTTCACCGTAGAGGCCGCGCACGGCGAGGCCGATCTTGTTCACCGCCTTGATGATTTGCGTGATCTGGTCGTCGAGCACCAGCGCGGGCAGGTGCATCATCGCGGACGCGCGCATGCCGGTGCCGACGTTGGTCGGGCACGCGGTGAGATAACCGATCTGCGGCGAGAACGCGAAATCGAGTTTCTCCTCCAGCTCCGTGTCGAGCTTGTCCACGGCCTTGAGCAGTTCCTTGAGCTTGAGCCCGCTGCGCAGCGACTGGATGCGGAGGTGGTCCTCCTCGTTGATCATGACGCTCAAACCGCGGTTCTTGGAAATGACGAGGCCGCTGCCGGCGTTCTTCGCGGCGTGCTCGCGGCTGATGAGGTGCTGCTCCACCAGCACCTGCTTTTCCAGCGGCGTGAAATGCTCCATCGAGTCGTTGATGACCGCTTCCTTCATCTCGGGCAGTTGCGCCACGGCGGGCTGCACGAGGGCCAACACCTTCTCGCGCTCGGCCTTCTTGGCCCAGCCGGGAAAGGGATGATGATTGACGTTGCGGGCCAGGCGCAGACGGCTGCTGAAAACGATGCGGTTCCCGCCGTTCTCACCTTTGACCCACTCGCTCGAGGTCTTGAGCAAATTTTGGATTTTCACTGAGTAAGTAGAATACGATGCGCGGCCCTGAATGCAAGTGGAGTTGAGACGCCGCTTTAGCGTCGTTTTTGTCACGAATCGCGGAAGACGCCCTCTCTTCGTTTTGGACGCGCCCACGCGCGGGGCACATCCACTTTTCTGACACTCGCCTTCGCCACAAGATTTGTTATTCTGTGATTTAGCATGACGCACGAAAAGGCCCTGGCTTCAGCCCGTGAGGTTGCCGCGTACCTCAAGAAGGTGCATGGGGCCACCAAGGTCATGCTTTTCGGCTCCGCCGCCGATGCGAGGTTTCTTCCCAGCCATTCGGACATCGATCTTTACGTCGAGGGCCTGCCGTACGAAAAGGAGTGCTTGGTCACGGGCGAGACTTTCCTTCGGTTTGTCGAGCTGGACCTTGATCTGGTCACCTCAGGGCACGCGTCGAAACATCTCAGGGACGAAATCCTCAAGTCGGGGATCGCTCTGTGACCTTGGCGGAAGGCATCGCGTCCGACATTGAGCGAATTTCCAAGACCATCGCTGACCTGAAAACCTCCGCCGCGGAGCCCGGTTTCAATCAGGTTCCGGCCCTCGCCCAGCTTCTTTCTCAATTTTATACAGGCCTGGAAAGTTGCCTGGAGAAAAAGCTCAAGTTGGCCGGTGCCGGGATGCCCGCCAAAAGCGAGAATTATCACAAGGCGCTTCTGCTCCGGGCCATCGAATCCAGGCTCATTCCCCCATCCTCCACCGATGTGATTGTCGATCTTCTCGGCTTTCGCCACTTCGCCCGCCATGGCTATGGCGCAGAATTTCGAGCCGAAGAAGTCAGGAACAAGGCCCTGAATGCCGAAAAGGCATGGAACGAAATCAGGTCTTCGTGGGATTCCGCTGAATCCCGCCAAGCGAAGTAAAACTGACTTCTTTTCACCGATCCTCACCCATGAGTTCCAGAACCCTGCCGCGCGCGCGCGCTTTCTTTTTTTTGGCGGTGCTTGCCTTGAATTACGGCGCGTTAGCCCATGCGCAAACGGATTCCGCAGCGTGGCCCACCGCGACGGCGGAGAAACTGCCGCGGTGGCGCGGCTTCAACTTGCTCAACAAATTCGTGGCCTCCCAGAACACGCCGTTCGACGAGGCCGACTTCCGGATGATCCATGGGTGGGGGTTCAACTTCGTGCGCATCCCGATGGATTACCGCATCTGGATCGTCGGCGGGGACTGGACGAAGATTGATGAGTACGCGGCCTTTCACGATTTGGACCAGGCGGTCGCGTGGGGCGAGAAATATCACGTCCACATCTCCCTGAATTTTCATCGCGCGCCGGGTTACTGCGTGAACCCGCCGAAGGAGGCGCGCTGGCTCTGGACCGATCCCGAGGCGCAGCGGATCTGCGCGCTGCACTGGGCCGCGTTCGCGCGTCACTTCAAGGGCATCCCGAGCGAGCGGCTGAGCTTCGATCTGGTCAACGAGCCGGCGGACGTCGATCCACAAACCTACGCCAAGGTCGTCACGCTGCTGGCCGCGGCCATCCGCGCGGAGGACCCCGGCCGGCTCATCATCTGCGACGGCCTGCAGTGGGGCAACCTGCCGGTGCCGGAGCTCGTGCCGCTCCACGTTGCGCAATCGATGCACGACTACAATCCGATGGAGGTGACCCATTACCAAGCCTCGTGGATCGAGGGCGCGTCCGATTGGGCCGCGCCGCAGTGGCCCATCTTCAAGGGCGTGCCGGGTATCCTCTGTGGCCCGGGCAAGCCGGACCTGAATTCGCCGCTGACGATCACCGGCGGCGGCGGGAATCCGTTTCCCGCCGGCACGCGGCTGGAGCTGAAAGTCGGCACCGTTTCCGTAAGCGCCCATCTCGTCGTACGCGCGGACGACCAGGTCGTCTTCGAGAAAAATTTCGTCTCCGGGCCGGATTCGAAGGAAGGCGAGAAGGTCGTCTTCGACCCGAAGTGGAAAATTTATCAGAACGTCTTCGCGCAAACCGAGACGGTGACGCTGGCGAAAAGCGCGAAGCAAATCAGCATCAGCCTCGACGACGGCGACTGGATGACGCTCGATTCGCTGACCCTCCAGGCGCCGAGGCCGGAACCGGGAGAGCCGCCCTATCCGCCGTATTCGCTGGCCTTCGACAACGCCTGGGGCAAGAAGCGCGGCGCGCCGCTAATCTACCAGCCCGACGTAGCCACCATGCCCTGGGCCGGCGGCGGCGGCGAATGGGTCAACCGGGAATGGCTCTACGAGCACCAGATCCTGCCCTGGCGGCGGCTCGACACCGTCGCGCAAATGACCCAGCACCACGGCGTGGGCATCATGGTCGGCGAATTCGGCTGCTTTGATAAGACGCCTGACGACGTGACGATGCGGTGGATGGAGGACACCCTCACCCAATTCAAGACGGCGGGCTGGGGCTGGGCGCTCTGGAACCTGAAGGGCTCGTTCGGCATCCTCGACAGCAACCGCCCCGGCGCGCAGTACGAGGATTTCGAGGGCCACAAACTCGACGTGCACATGCTGCGCCTGTTGCAGGAGAATTGAGCCCTGGTCGCCGGACAACTCGTTGTCCGGGTGCGCGCAGCGCACAAGAAGCAGCCCATGACGCGCGCACTCCTCAGGCCGTTTCTCGTCGCCCTTGTCGACCCCGGCAGCAAGCTGAGACCTGTGCAAAAGTCCTCGCTGACAAAGTCTGTCATCCTTGTCGAAGGATCAGTTCGGTCGCCTCTGAGGAAATCGAGCGGAACTGATCCCTCGACTTCGCCCGGGATGACAAAACAACGTTTTTTTCGAGTTTCGCAGAGATCTCAAGTTGACCGCGCCACCGAACCCCTTGGCGACCTAGAGCAATCCAAACCGCCGCTGCCGCTTGCCGTAATCGATCAGCGCCTCGGCGAAATGTTGACGGCGAAAATCGGGCCAAAGCGTGGGCGTGACGTAGATCTCCGTGTAGGAAAGTTGCCAGAGCAGAAAATTGCTCAGCCGCATCTCGCCGCTGGTGCGGATGAGCAGATCGGGGTCCGGATAATAGCGCGTGTAGAGATGATGGTTGAACATCTGCTCGTCGATCTGCGCGCTGTCGAGATGCCCCAGCTTGATCTCGCGCATGATCGAGTGCACCGCCTCGATGATCTCCACGCGGCCGCTGTAACTGAGCGCGAGGATGAGGATCAGCCCGGTGTTCTCGCGCGTGGCGCGAATGCATTCGTGGAGCTGGTCGCGCACATTCTCCGGCAGGTCGGACAGCCGGCCGATGGCCTGCAGGCGCACGTTGTTCTTCATCAGCTCCGGCAGTTCGTCGCGCAGGAAATTGCGCAGCAGGCCCATGAGGGTGCTGACCTCGCCCTTCGGCCGCTTCCAGTTCTCGACCGAGAACGCATAAAGCGTCAGGTACTTCACGCCGAACTCGCCCGCGGCCTTGACCACGTCGCGCACCGATTCCGCGCCGGCGCGATGGCCCTGCACGCGGATCATGCTCTTCGCCTTCGCCCAGCGTCCGTTGCCGTCCATGATGATGGCGACGTGCTTCGGAATCTTGCCGAATTTGTAAACCGGGGCGGGACTCATGGCGTCGAAGGGTAGCCCGCGCACGCCGTGCGCGGGGCGAGTTGATAAGCGCAACCCCGGTTCGGGCTCGCGATAACCTCCGAGCCCGTCGCACGGAGTGCGACGGCTACCCTCAATGCCAACTTGCGCTGCAGGACGGGACTCATGGCGGAAAGAAGCTAGGGTGGCAAGTCCGGCAGGCGCGGGCAAGTCTTGAAGCGGCGGGACGCGAAGCACCGGAAACTTCACCGATTTTCTGACGGAATAACGGAAGGACGGAATAAAAAGAAATTAAAATTCCGTCCATTCCGTTATTCCGTCACTCTTTCGATCACGATGCCCGAACCGACGCGCCTCTATCATCTGATGCCGTTGGAGGCGCCGTGGGGCGACTACGGCCACCTCCTCATGCACGGGATGACGCCCGGCGACCGTCACCATGGGCTCATGCAACTCGAACGCACCGGACCGAGCATCGCGCCGATCACCTTTCCCGGCGACGGCATCGTGGTCACGCAGGCGTTCCAGCTCGCGCTCGAGCAATCCGGCCTGACCGGCTGCGCGTTCCAGCCCGTGATCAAGCGGCGGATTGTGGACCTCGATTGGGAGGAGTGGGACATCACCCAGGACGGTCCCGAGGAGGAACCGGAAAACGGCGAGCCGGAAAATTACATCCTCACGCGCCCGCACGAGACGTGGGTGGCCGACGAGCTGGGCATCCTTCTCGAGGTGCTGCTCAAGCCCGGCATCGAGGCGCAGGTCACCGCGAAGATGCTCCACGTGCAGCCCGGGTCGTGGAACGGCGCCGACTTTTTCTACGCGGCGCCGTATCGCATCCCCTGCGTCAGCGCGAAAGCACGCCAATGGATCGAGCATCACGCCGGCGACTACGTCGAGTTCCGCGAGCTGAAGCCGTAGTAGCCTTCGGGTGGCCCGGACAACTTGTTGTCCGGGTGGCAAAGCGAAGCGGAGCCACAGGAAGCCGCCGATAACTTTGCACCGTTTCGGGTGGCCCGGACAACTTGTTGTCCGGGTGGCAAAGCGAAGCGGAGCCACAGGAAGCCACCGATAACCTTGCACCGCTTCGGGTGGCCCGGACAACTTGTTGTCCGGGTGGCGTAGCGAAGCGGAGCCACAGGAAGCCGCCGATAACCTTGCACCGCTTCGGGTGGCCCGGACAACTTGTTGTCCGGGTGGCAAAGCGAAGCGGAGCCACAGGAAGCCACCGATAACCTTGCACCGCTTCGGGTGGCCCGGACAACTTGTTGTCCGGGTGGCAAAGCGAAGCTGAGCCACAGGAAGCCACCGATACCTTGCACCGCTTCGGGTGGCTTCCTGTGCGTCCGCGCTTGCGCGCGCCCGCACCCGGACAACAAGTTGTCCGGGCCACTCAAAATGCTACTTCATCCGCTCCCTCAGCGACCGCATCGCCTGCTTGAGGTCCTCGAAGCTAAGCTCCAGCGCGGGCGGACGCGCGATCCAGATCAGGTATGCCTTCTCCCCGGGCCGGGCGAGCTCGCGCCGGTAAATCTCGCGCATGCGGCGGCGCAATTTGTTGCGCACCGTGGCGGGGCCGAGCCGCTTCGGCGTGAGGAAGGCGACCGTGCCCGTTTCGCCGGAGACCACCGCCTCGCGCGCGATGAAATTAAGGATGAAATGGCGGCTGCTGACACGCCGGCCCTTGTTGCGCGCGGTGTCGAAGACGCCGCGTCGGCGGATAATGCCCGAGCGGGGAAGTGATTCGGCGCGTACCGCCTGTGCAAGGTAGCCCGCGCACGCCGTGCGCGGGGCGCGGTTGTGATCGCAACCGCGATCAGGGTCCGTGTCAACCAACGAGTCCGGCGCAGGGCCTGCGCCGGCTACCTCTGCTACCCGCGGGTATGCTTGGCAAACTTCCGGGCGGTTCCCGCACCGGCGAGACGCTTGCGGCCGGCCTTGCGGCGGCGATTGATGATGGCACGACCATTCTTCGTGGCCATCCGGGCCAGAAATCCGAACTGGCGCACGCGACGCTTTTGGGAGGGCTGTAACGTTCTCTTCATAAGGGGACCTCAAATTAGGGAGGGGAAGCATACGGGCCGCGCCATGGATGACAAGAGGAAATTATCGTTCCCTACCACGACCTAGACAAGTCCTAGGGCATCATGGCAAGCATCGCACAAGAGTTTGATCCGCTTGGTGTTCTGCCAATAGGTATGCCCATCCTTGATTTTGAACCAACAAACCGAGCAGTGCTCGTGATCCCACATGCCCGGAACCAAGTCGAACTTCGATTCGTCGTATTGCTCGCCGTGATAGTCCTTCGTCATGCGATGACCGTTCACCGGCTCCTTGGCAACGAGGCCGGGGCGCGTGGCAAATGTCTGCTGAACAAAGGCGCGATCCTTGATCCCGGCAAACTGCTTGCGGAAATCCTCGCTATCGCGGGAAATAGAATAATCGCCGGACTTCATCGGGACACCTTCGCCTACGTCCCCAAGATCTTCATCACCTCATCAATCTCACCCTCCGTATTATAGAAGTGAGGCGAGAGGCGGATGCAGGCGGTGCCGGAGCGGGCGTGGCGCAGGGAGACGTCGATGCGGTTGTCGCGGAGTTTCTTCGCGAGCGCGACGGCCTTTTCCTCGCTGTCGATCGCGATGGTCGTGATGCCGCATTTCTGCGAGCGGCGATTGGCGAAGCCGATGACCTTGAACCCGCGCGCGAGGAGCTTGTCCTCGCAGTAGCTGCGCAGGTCGAGCAGCCGCGCCTCGATCTGCTTCACGCCGAGGCCGAGGATGAGCTCGAGGCTGGCCTTCATGCCGTGGAGCGCGAGGAGGTTGAGCGCGCCGGGCTCGTAACGCCGCGCGCTGTCCTCGAAGACGATCTTCGGCTGCGCGACGAAGCCGGGTGAGACCACATTCCATGCGCCGATGAGCGTCGGGCGCAGCGTCTCGAAGTGGCGGCGTTTCACATAGAAAATGCCCGCGCCGAGCGGCCCGAGCATCCACTTGTGCGAATCGGCCGCGAGGAAATCGATGTGGCGTACGTCGATGGTGGTGGCCCCGAGCGACTGGATCGCATCGAGACAGAACAGCACGTTGCGCTGATGCAGCTCCTCGCCGATATGCTCGTAATCGAGCCGGAAGCCGCTGAGATAATGGCACGACGCGAGCGCGACGAGCCGCGTCTTCGGCGTCAGCGCGGCGAGCACCAGTTCCGGCGTGATCTCGCCCATGCGCTCCGGCTGCAGCGGCACGACCTTCACGCCCTTCGAGGCCAGCGCCTGCCAGGGATACACGTTGGCGGGATAATCGTCGGGATAGCAGACGACCTCGTCGCCGTCCTTCCAGTCGAGCCCGTTGGCCACGAGATTGAGCCCAAGCGACGTGGGCCCGAGCAGCGCGACCTCGTCGCTGTTGGCGTTGATCAGCCGCGCGCCGACGCGCCGGATCGTTTCCACTTCCAGCATGAAGCCGTCGCCCTCCTGCCCGATGCCCGCGCGCTCCGCCTCGTGCTTCAGCGCGGCGACGCAGGGTCCCGGCAGCGGCGCCACGCCGGCATGGGCCAGGAAAATACGCTTCGCCGTGACGGGAAAGAGATGATGCCGTAGCGCCTCATCCGCGAGAATATGGTCGATGCTGACGTCGACTTGATCGCCCAGTTTTTGCACAAGGCATTCTCCACGAATTCGGCAAAAAAGCGAGTGAGGAACGAAGTGACGGAATAACGGAATGGACGGAATTTAGACAGGATTTAAAGGATTAAGATGATTGTTGAGGACCGCTGTCCCCAATCCTGTTAATCATCTTAATCCTGTCAAAAAATTCCCGGGATTCCGTCGATTCCGTTATTCCGTCCCATCTTTTGACGGTTACTTAGAGCTGCTTGCTCTGGATCTTCTGCCAATCCTCGTCGGCGAACATGCCGCGCGCGGTCTTGCCGTCGTTGGTCTTCTGGCCGGGCGTCCACCAGCTCACGGCGGCCCACTTGGCGGCGCTGGCGGCAAACGCCTCGCCCTTGCGGCGGCTGGCGAAGAAAAGATCGATGACCAGCGCGTGCTTCTCCGCGTAGGTCTTGCCGGCCTCGCGCGCGGCGGTGCGCTCCACCACGGCGGTGCCGGTGTCGACCGCCAAAAATGTTCCGATGCCCTCCAGCGCCACCACGCTGCCGTAGGGAATGATGTTCGGATCGACCGCACAATGTCCGTCGTGCAGGTGAACGCCGGTCGAGGCCACGCCGTGGCGCGTATAATAGTCGCCCTCCGAAGGCCAGTAGGCCGTCACGCGGGCGATCTTGCCGCCGGGGGTGTTGCCCACCGATACGGTAACCGTTGTGTGAGAAGTACCTGCCGCGTCCGAGATGACCGGGTTACCGGCGATCCTGAAACAGCCGCCCTTGCCGGCGCTGGCGCCGCTGTCCGAGGTCGTCCCGGCCGCCACGGGAAGACCCATGGCACAGATCAGGAAGCACGCACTGGAAATTAATCGCATCATTTCGTTTCGTTGTTGGGGAAGCGCAAAATACATGCCAGAGATTGAGGAAGGCCAGAGGCGGGGGGCTGCACGAAGATGCTTCCAGAAGGAAAGCTTCCCGCTCGGTCTGCCTCTGGGGAGCTGATCCGGAGATCGATCAACTGCCGAGAGCATGCATCGCGGTTGCGCGACTTGCGGTGCACAGTAGGGGAACTGATCGATTGGGCAATCCTTTTTGTTCCTTTCAGGGCCGCAACCCACATAACATCTACTAATGCAGCAACTTCGGTAAAGGTGAAATTTTGGTCATGTTTGGATTTCCGCTGGGCTGAGCTCCTCAAAGGGCGGCCGTGGCCAGGTCGCGCGCAGATTACCTCTCAAAAAAACTTTTGCGGGAAAGAAGTGGCGATCTCTAAGGTACTTAAGTGTCGGAAAAGATGTTCCCCGATCGGACAAGCTCCGTTTCTGAATCGGACATATTTTCGCCACGCGGGATCCGCCAGCCTGCCCAAAATCAGCCAAGCCCCTGAAATGAGGAGAAAATTAATCCGCCTAATGGCAAAAATGTCCCTCAAGAGGAGAGAGCCCAATGCCGATAAGCGCCTGGCGCGTTTTTCGAGCCTTCCGGTGAAATCTCGTTGAAGCACCCTCCCTAGAAGTCGCCCTAATCCTGAACGAGGCCGGAGGACGGCGAATCACGCCAACCCATCCGCCCAAAACCTGGCAAAGGCACTCGCCCATTGGCGCTCGCCGCCGGCCTGGCGGGCGATGACCTGGCGCTCCTCGGGCGGCGGCAGCTTCCCCAGCATCTCGGCCAGCCCGTTCACCCACGCGCCGGCATCGCGCGCGGGCAGCACCCGGCCCATCTGCGACGTCTTCACCAGTTCGCGCGGCCCGCCGATGTCCGAAACCGCGACCGGCAGGCCCGCCGCCATCGCCTCCACCACCACGTTGCCGTAGGTGTCGGTCGTGCTGGGGAAAACAAAGAGGTCCGCCGACGCATAGGCCACGCCCAGCTCGCGCCCGGTGAGGATGCCGGTGAAAATCGCGTCGGGCAACAGCGCCTCGAGCTCCTTGCGGTACGGCCCCTCGCCCACGATGGCCAGCGTGAACGGCGCGGTCGCGCGCGCGCGCAACGCGGGCATGATCTCCGCCAGGAAATTCAGGTCCTTCTCCTTCGACACGCGCCCCACGTAAAGCATCACCGCGCCCTTCGCGCCGCGCTTCGTCCAGAAATCGGCCTCGCGCCGCGCCGGATTGAAAAGCTCCGTGTCGAGCCCGCGCGGGAAAATCCGCAGCTTGTCCGGCACGATCCCGCGATCGATCCAGCAGCGGCGATAGAACTCCGAGTTCACGTAAAGCAGGTCGGTCTGGCCGTAGAACCACTGCATGTAATTCCAGACCATCGATTCCATGAAGGCATCGTCGCTGAGGAACCGCGCGTACTGCGGGAAATCGGTGTGATAGATGCCCGAAGTGCGCAGGCCGAGCAGCTTCGCGCAGCCGAGCGCGCACAGGCCGATCGGCCCCGGCGTGCTGATGATGATCTCGGTGAAGCGCTCGCGCTGCACGTAGTCGAGCATGTCGAGAAACGGCGGGAAGCTCAGCTTCTGCAGCTCGTACTCGGGAATCTCGAACTCGCCCACCGGCGGGAAATTCATGATCGGGATATCGTCGATGGAAATCTTCGGCCGCGACGTGACCACGGTCAGGGCCGCGCCAGCGTCCCCCGCCGCCTTCGTCATCGCGCGGATCGTCCGCGCCACGCCGTTCACATCCTCCAGCGTATCGGTGAACCACGCGCGCTTCTCGTTGCGCAGCGGCTGCGGCACCGTGCCGGTGAAACGCCGCGCCACGTGCGTGAGCAGCGCGCGGTCCGGCGCCTGCTGGCCAAAGGCGACGAGATACGGCACGACGCTCCCGCCCACCGGCAGCAGGCCGGTGAGCGACTGGAACGCATCGATGAGATTGCCCTTGGAGAGCCGCCGCTGGAACTGCGTGATCAGCCGGTAGGAAAGCTCGTTGGTGATGTGCGACGCCATGCGGAACGAGCGCCGCTGCGCATTGGGCTCGCGCGCGATGATCTCGTCGAGCGCCTGCTTGAGCCTCGGGTCGGAGAGGAAGTTGCCGACCTCGCGCGCGAAGGTGGTCTCGCCCGGCTTCATGAAGTCGAGCGCCTGCCCGGTGCGGATCGCCTCGGTCAAATGCCCGAAGCGCTCGGCGAAGGAAAACGCGGTCGGGTTTTGCCCGGCGAGAAAGCGCTCGGCCATCTTGCCGAGCAGGTTCGCGCCGACCGT
>Ga0209611_10001678_pt1 | contig 38201 bp, 19 predicted proteins | sample S1TSphgellanicum_3_FD_187693 | JGI IMG/M metagenome (GOLD analysis project Ga0209611, IMG submission 187693) | Host-associated microbial communities from peat moss isolated from Minnesota, USA - S1T2_Fc - Sphagnum magellanicum MG (SPAdes) (version 2) | ecosystem: Host-associated > Plants > Peat...
TTTTTAATGAATTAATTAAACTTTTTTTTTTTTTTTTCATAACATTTGGAAAAGAATGGAAGTTAACCCCCAAGGTTTGTTTAAAGGGAAACAAGCAATTGGAAACCTTGCGAACATCAACATAGAGTGCCATAATTCCTTTGAAATATATCTAGATGGTGATCGACACGACTCCTTTTATAGATTTGGAGTGAGGAATAAGACACCAACCTTATGGTTCCACATGAAGAACTCTACTGAACAAGTTATCTATGAATTTGTAAAGCCTAGATTTGAGTGGAGGAAAAATTCCCACACAAGAATTTCATACACACAAGGACATAAAATGTGCAAATTTTTATCTTGATACATTTTCATTGAAGCACATGGTGAAACTGGGATTGCAAAAGAGATGGAGCTAAAGCTTGATGTGCACCTTAAAAAAGTATTGTAAAAAAAGTGCTTGTTGGAGATGACATTGGAAGTAATTGATGGACCAAGCAGACTTATTAGTAATCTTGCCAGGTTGAAATTTTGAGTCTTGGGTGCACAAATTTCAGCCAAAATCAGGTTGAACTCTTAAGGTTCTTGGATTGTCTAGACTGATTGGAGAAGATAAAATGTTTGGAGTTGACACTTGGAAGTGAAGCCATAATCAGAAAGAAATTACAACTTCCATGTTGGTTGGTTCTGTAAAAGCAGGAGCAATTTATGAAGAGCATAACATGCCATAGTGAATTCAGTGTATGAGTTTTCATTGCTTGATGAATCACCCTGCAGGTAAATTCAGGAAGAAAGACAGAACCACATGTGTGTAGTACTGTGAATATGTCCAATGCACATTGAGTTCTTTTGCTGAGCAAAGATCTCTTTGCAACAATATGTATGTGTGTCAATTATTTGCTTGGTAAACAGCCAAAATTCAAATGTCATTTGGATTTTCTTGCTTGTCTGCCCACTTCTGGGAGCTCATGAAGTCTCCTGTGGAAAGGTTTTGGTAGCTGGTCAATTACCACACATCATACATGTTGCTGTTGTTAAACAAAGTGTGTAACAAAAAAGAAGGGTAACACAACTAATCTATACACATGCAACTCTATTGCATACAATCATCAAATACAGCAACTTTATTTTTAGGGTATCCATGCAAAAACAGATCTCTACAATGCACACATGAACACATGAACTCAGCTCCCTTAACACACTCCAACACATGACTGCCTTCAAGCCTTTTTACAGAAATTTCTTTGACTTCCCTTGAATCTTGGACTTGATGGCAAAATAACAGTAATGAAATCACGTCTTCAGGCAATCCAGCAGCTTCACAAACAGACATTTCAACTCAACTTCCCATGAAAATAATCCAGCGTGACATCTTTCTTCCCAAGAATCCTAAAGGTCCTTTATGGGTTACAGTATACCATCAGATTCAAACAAAACATAACTCTCGTTCTGTTTCATTCCAAAGCTTCAGTCGATCAGAAACCCTACAGATAAATCACCACAGGAAGCTGATAGATCACACACATAAAGCATCCGAAGTCCAAGTATGCCTCTCTCCCTCCGAGCAATCCCTTTTCCCATTTTCTCACAAAATCCAAACCTTACTGGCACTGTGACATTTCCTAGAGTTTGTCATCCTCTTCCTCACTAACTGCCTTTTTATTGCTAGTTACGTTGCAGGTCATCTGCAGACTTGCGTAGTAGAAAACAAAAGCTCAACAACAACCTAGACAATGTTACTACATAAACATTCTATCTAAAAGAACTTAAAACCAAAAGCTAGAATGGTTCCCTTCTATTGAAGATGCCCTTGCTAGAAGTTCCACTTCTAGCATTTAGTCTTCACTGCAGCACACCAACGCCACACAAAGCTCATGCACAGCACCAAGATCAGCATTAACTTCATCGCCATCTCCCACACTCAGCAGCCCCAAAAACAGCAAGTATATCACAATACTTGACAAAATGACAAAACATCACCTGCCAAAGCTTTCCACTTCACTAGAACCAAAAATTTCTAGAACCTTCCAGAAAGTTTGATGTCACCACTTACAGCTTTGCCCAAACGTTGGTGTGACACTCAAAACTCTAATCTCCATTTGCCAAACAGTAACCAAGTTTCACCAAATTTCACTAAATTTCAGTCCCCTCATTTCTGGTCACACATGCTTTTGATGCCAGTGTTGTTCCATGGGCCATAACCAATGAGCAACAATCTGCCTCCTGGAGGCCAAATAGACCAGAGGAAGAACAGAGGAATGATAAGCAGTTCATTTGTGCTTGAAAATCGTTCATTCCAAGCTCATAGATCATTTTGCAGATATTGAATGTGGTTTGGCAAGTTAGGTTGGACACATAGGGTTTTCATGAACTAGCGGTTCGAGGATTCAAGGGTTTTCCAGACATGAAGGGGATGTAATTATGCGCTAAGTCTTCCCCAGCTACTCTTTTGATTATCGATTTTGGAATATCATGCTAGATATTGATGAAAGGAAGAAGTTCTTGTAAAACCGAATCTTAACCTGGGTTCATGCATCTTGTGGGCGTCTTTGGAAACTGCTTCTCATTAACAAACTTTGAAATTGTTCAAATCTTTAGCATGTGTGATAGTTAGCATGGGTGGAAATATTGTGCAGAATGAAACAGGTTTCTGGTTGATAGTTGTGCTAGAATTAGTTTTAGCAATGCATCCTCAAATTACAGATGATGGGTGAATTTGAAAGATTGCAAGATGCTACATGGATTACCAAAGACAAAGTTCTTCCTGAGTATTTTGACACAGCAGAGATTAGATAGATCTGAAGAGTCTTTTTGCTTCTAGACACTGGTGCATGTATAGTCTTAGATCCTCACAGTCTCTAGAGCCAAAAGGATCTCTCTAGAGTCTCAAATTATGAGCAACATTTGCAACCCACAATATTGGTAGACTGTTCATATCTCATCTCTAATACAATAAATCACACCTGCAGATACCATGGGGTACATGCATCGATCATGCATCCTACACAAGCATGGATAAAACATATATATATATATATAGAGAGAGAGAGAGAGAGAGTTGAATGCCTCTTAACCCAAGTTACCAACCATCACTACTACATCCCCCTGATGAGACTCTGTCTCATGAGGCAGCTGCATGTTGCCTCATGTGTATCATCCAGCATTCTGGTGTGGTCAACATTATCAAGTCTTCAACAACAACAACAACACTAGCAGAAAATATCACTGACAAGCAAATTAGCAGTTTGAACACAGGTCTGTCAAGACAATATCAAAAGTAGTTTAGCAGAAAAACGTCAGACAAGCAATTACTAGCAGTTTGATCAAGTCTTCAACATCAAACACCAGCAAAAAAAAATACTAACTGACAAGCAATTAGCAATTCAAGAACAAGTCTTCTTGATGTCCATAAAGTTTGCAGAAATTAACTGACTCGCAAATTTTGCAATTGGATCAAGTGTGTCACTCTACATCTGAAGCTCCTATCATAGTGATATCTTGTTCATATGCCTGCAATTCTTGTTCAGTGAAGACACTCCGTGTTTGGTTTGGCGCGACTCCAACTTTGTTGGCAAAGCTGGCGTAGAAAGGGAAGCCTCGCACTTCAACTTGGCGCTGTCCAGGCACTCGAGCGACAGGGAAGGGCGGGAGCCAATCCCAAGTCTTGTTCAAGAAGTGGTACTGACATATGTGCCTCCCGTATTTGCCAACGATAAAGAGAATATCCTCGTGCACGAAGCAGCTGAACCTCGCGGGAGGGTCCCAGTCATTATTGAGGTTGGGGCCGTTGGAGGAACTTGCTCCATCCATGTCTATCAGGAAATCCTCAAAGCGTGGATCTGTGTGAACATCCGATTCCATCCAAATGAGACGAACACCATGCTGAAAGAAACGATCGAGCCTCAGCTGAAAAATCGTCATGGTGTCCGGTGTTAAGCATGATATCCTGAAGACTCGTCTACGGTAACTGACAAGCTGTGGGGCACAAAGATCACATGAAACATCGACCTTGAACGTCATGTACCAGGTACAAGTGGTATAGTCAAAGGCATGGACGAACTTATCGCCCATGGCTACAATGTACCAGAACTTGCCACACACTGTAGTGTCCAGTGAAGGTCCATACTCTTTGAAGTTTGCGGGTGACTCGCCCTCGGGACGTCGCCAGAAGCAGTGTTTGAGGTGCGGGCCTCTGTAGGATTCCCATATCCCCGTTGCAGATCGGTAAACCACTGTGCCGTAACCGTCCATCTGCACCCCATCGTCAAGGGTGCCGTACTTGAAGATACCCACAACTACCAGCATGTAAGTCTCTGGTGAATCCTGGTCGATCAGCAGTGCGTGCAGCCGACCCATTTCCATGAAGCATTGGACGGTGTAATCCAACATCAGTTCCTCACTGGAACCTGTCATAGGGTTCACAATCCAGTAACGCCCAGGGTGATGCCATGACGCGTAGCAGATCAGACCTCCAGCCGAGGCTACAGGGATACTGGCGTATGGAGGGAGCGCATGCGGGTTTGGTGTGATCCAGAACTCATCCCATCTGCCATTATACATGTGCAACGAACGTTTTAGAACTATTGCAATTGCAGAGATATGTAAACTATCGACTCGGCCACGAGTTCAGGTGATTGTAGAATACTACATACATGTGCAACTGGAACTGGAAGAAAAAAAATGGGGTCGAGCAGCTGGTATTACCAACCTCTTGAGGACTAGGTCGAAGGTAAAATTCATTCGCGTGCGCGCATCAACAGAGAGGAAGATCGGGAATCTGTTCACTAGAGGAAGCAGCGGCATAGGTAGAGGAGAATCCAGGCGATACGTGTAGAAGAGCCTCATGATCCTAAACATCCAATCTTTGCTAAGGAATAGGAATCGGTAGAGACTCATCATGGGGAGGAACCCCATGATCTTGAAGACGATCTCATTTGGTAAGGCTCTTCCCCCAAGACAAAAGCTGCCGGTCTCTTGCATGAGATGACTCTGGGAACCTTCGCGCACTACAAGACGACGTTTCCCTCTGGCCACCGACTCCTTCCAACTGCTGGGTCTTGCGTTCTTGAAAACAACCATGGAGGAGGAGGAAGATCTGTGGACATTGTGCTGATCATCATCAGGCATGACGTCCTTCTCCGTCTTCTCAAGAACCTCGTCGTCAGTTACCCCTTCTAGCTGTGGGGGAGTACTAGACATGATCCTGGTGCACGACGCCAAGGGCATGGAAGTGTTGGGCAAATCGTCCATTAACCCTTCCAGTGCAGCCTGAGACATTATGCCTGTGGACGGTGCCAACGGCATGGTAGTGTTGGGCAATTCGTCCATTACCCCTTCCAGTGCAGTCTGAGACATGATTCCAGTGGAAGGGATGGGAGCGTCGGGCAATTCTTCCGTTATAATTCCCATGAAAGTGTATCTAGAATTACCCACAACGATTCCAATCCCAATTATGCAGACCGGATCCATGAGTTTACAAACCTAGGTAAACAACATATGATTTAAAACTCAGAAACTTTTCTCTTGGAAATTCACCGGTCTATTGCAGAAAGCAAGGCGAAGACCAGAACTGGCTTAGTCACGGAGAAAATCCAAAAGAGCTTACGAGAAGTCCGCGCTTATTTCTGAGGAAGTGCAGCCAGAAGATGGGGGATAATGAGCTGCTTCATGTCGAATATCCAAAATATCAGCAGCTGGCCAGCTTATAAAATAAGGAGTTCTTTGCGTAAGATCGTCTATGATGTCTGGTGAATCCATATTGGAGATCTGACGATGAGATGAGATGGGAATGGGGGTATGGTTAACGGATAAACTATAAAGCTCTCCGGCAATGCAATAGGTCAGAAATAGAAAGCAATTGCAAACAAAACCTTAAACTACGATCTCGGTTGATATAATCCTAATCCTAATCTCGGGCTGAGCAAATCATAAACAAAACTAGCAAAGAAAACCCACAACTTAATCAACAACTAGGCGAGCAGGTGCAGCAGTATATGTGCGAGCGCGTCTTTGCACGGTTAGATAGGAGCAGTATGCGCGCGTTCTCCTTCGATAATTTCCACAAGATCTCTAACAGAGAGCAAAGAACAAGAGGAAAGCAAGCACAAGTTTGCACGGAAGCAAAGCAAGAAGACTACGTTCGTACACAGCTTGCAACGACGAAAGAATACAAAGCTCACGAGAGATGGGAGTGACACACAAGAGATTGGTGTCAAGCTTTCTTTCTTTATAGTAGCTGAGGCAGATCTAATCGCTAAGGCAGAGAGCTTATCGCTGTCTCGACATCACAGAAGAAGCCCCCGCCTAGTGCGAGGCAGTACCCAGACTCGAGGAGAACGAACAACCGGAGGGAGAGCTTCACACCTCCGCGACTAAAGCTTCAACTACCTTCAGCCACAGCCATGAGACTTCCAACCTTCAACCCGTGGTAATGAGAAATAATCACCAAAAGACTAAAGCTAAACCCTGTTTAAACCTGGCCTTAACCTAGAGTTAATTACTGCCGTGCAGGATTCCAAAGGAATATCCTTTTCATGATTCCTTGTGAGACGTTGGATACCCAGAAACTACTCTTAAGTTTTCCACCCTCCCAACCAGTGATTTTTTCCAACAATTTTTGTCACTTTTTTTAAAAACAAATTGGGAATCTTTTGGGGAAAACTGTTTTTTCCTAGGGTAAATCCAACTAATTTTGCTTATTTTTTGGAAAAAATTGCCAAAGTTACTATATAGAAAAATTGAAAAAAAAGCCTTACTCCCAATGGTTTTTCTTCTGTATTTCAAAATGGGAAAAATAAAAATAACATTGAGATCTAGACTGGGGATTGTGTAAAAAGTACATTTAATTAACTTAATTAGTAACTTCTCTCCAGCAAAATAATTACACCCATAAGCTTTACCTCTCATAAGAGCCCCCAACCTTCCACAGGTAGAGATTAATTAATCTTCCAATGGACTCCAAGGTTTTTTTTTTCTTTGTATTTGATAGCACTTCCTCTCACAGACAATGTAGCTTCAGTCAATTGAAATTTACTTTAACATTTCACATACAAAACGTTCTGCAATTCAAATAAAAAACCTTTTGCACTTTATGTTGGGAACAGTGGTTTTTTTTTGGGCGAATTTTCGCAACCTGACCACAAATAAAAAGCTGGAGAATACAACAAAGGGATTTTGAGATTTTTTAAAAACAATTCAGCATATCTTGACCAAAAAAACTTAGAAGTCACCAGATTTAGACAGTGTGTTCCTGTAGGTTGCCAGAACTAGGGGATTCCAAAAACAATCTACTAGTTCACCAAGACAGTCACCATTTACTACTAATTAATTAATGCTCCTAGCCAGTGCACCTACTTGATGAATTTGAAAAAAAAAACACTGGTTGAGAAGGCTTGCTGTAGCGGACCTCCCTCAAATTTCAGGCCTATTACTCTCTTGGGAAGGCCTTCTCCAACAAGCCTTCCTTTAATTTTTGGACTTATTCCCTTGGGCTAACCCCTCCAGGCAGGGCCCCGAGCTTAGTTGGGGGTGGCCTCACATTCTATTTGCCCATGGTTGTTAGTGCAGTCAGTACAAGAATACTGCTACAATGTTCTTCCCTTGCCTGGCATTTGACTCATTGTTTTTCACCTTGGTGTTTTCAAACACATTTTGGGTCCATGTTATACATGTTTTGGGCATGTTAGGGGTGCTAGGGGGTTTGTAACATGTTATCTCGCATGTTACCTTCCCCTTGGTACTCCTAAAATGAGAGGTTATATGTGTGCAAACTATGACAAGGAGAAAAAATGAGGCTAATTCCAGACTGGGCAAATTTTTTGTAGCAGTACTCTTGTACTCGCTGCATTAACAACTATGAGCAAATATATTACTACGGCCTTTGGGAGCAGGTCTTGCCTTAAAACATATTAAGTGGAATCATTTTATTTTTATCTGATTATATATAGTTAAAATGTTATATCAAAAATTTAAAATGTTAAAATGAAATGTTTTAAAAAAATTTCAATAGATAAAATTCGACCAAGATTTAAGAAAAATCACCATATTTTTATACATATAATCCTAGTATGTATCCAAAAATAAATATAAGGAACTTGTTTTGAAAATTCTAATTTCATACTTAGCTTGTAGACAAATTTGGTTTTCACATGAATCATTGCCACTTTGGCTACATCACAACTTATTGAAAAAGAAACATTGAATAGAGATCTTTTGATTTATATTTGTGGAATTATCAAATCATATGAACCTACCATTTATCAAATCCTCTAGCCTACTTCTAAAACTTTAAGTCCAAATTATTTAAGCAAGTTATAACATATGGAATTGGATTTTATATATATACATGTTTAATATTGCATGTTTCATTTGAGATCTTTATCTATAGGGTGCAAGCTACTTCTGGCACTAATATGTTATATAGACCCAATTGAATGTGCAGCCCAAAGGCATGTGGCCCAAGTTTATGGGTTGTCCATGTACAGGAGAGCCTACAAAACTATGCAGTTTTCATTTGGTCCCACATTTTGAGGAATGTTCATCTGGTGTTAATGTGAACTTTGAGTTCATTCGTTTGCAACTGCATTAATAAGTATATTTTAATTGAACTGCTGGTTTAAACTTGCCATAAGAGCATAAGAGGCAGAGCCATTAAGCCATGAGCCTATTGTTGTGCATTTTTTGTGTTCTCATTTTGATGTATAGCGTAATTAGCCGGTGTCCACTCTACCGTATACCAATGTATAATATCGAATGGTTGCAGAAGTTGCTGATATTCTCTAGTAAATCGTGGAGAGGAAATTAGAACGAAGACTGCCAGGAGTCCTCGACGATCAGGGTAGACTACAATTGGACTTTGGAAAGTTGACATGGTGATCGACTAGCTGGAGCAGCTGTGCAAGTGCTCGTAGTACTGAAGCTGATCATGAAGCTGTGAATGCAGTACTCTCCAACAGCTTCTTCAGAACTCTGGCATTTTGCATCTTGTCGCATGTGAGCTGGGTACGTACGTATTCCTCTGCCGCCTAGAAATTAAGCCGCCCAGAGTACGTACGGTATCTCTATTAGATGGAAACTTTCTGTAACATATCTCTACACCCAGTTCGTAAATCTGTAGAACTTAAGAGCTTCATATAATGTCTAGCCAGAGGAAAAAATGGGACACCAATAAAATTGGAGATAGGTATAGGCTTGTAGCAGATGAACTCACCAAGTTGCTGAAAAATATAGAAGGCATAATAGAAAGCAGCAGGTAATTCTGATGCTATCTACCCACCATTATTTGAAGAGGAATTTGGAAGAGCTTTCTGGAGCATGTTTGGAGAAAATTGGAAAAATGGTCTTGTTTAACTTTTGAAGTTAGCTAGGTGGATTAATTTGATGCCTGGATGTGCCATCAACTTTCAAGTTCAATTGGTTTTGAGTTTTGACCTTGATAAGCTAATTACAGTATATTGGAAATGTATTTGTGTATGGTATCTTTTTATCCCTAGTCTGAAAGGGAGTTCATATGTTTATTTGAGTTTCAACCTATCAGATATTAATGTAAATAACTCTTGTGGATTTTTTAGCATGTGCCAAAGTCGGGAAGTTTGGAACACCTGGGTGCACATCCTTGAAAGAATTACTTCAGGAATGTAGTTGTTGCAGGTTGGTGGGCTGCCTGATAGTTTTGCTAACCCATGAAAAACTCAGATGCTTAAAGAGAATAAAACCTTTCAGAGATTGTATTTCTCAAGTTTGGATTAACATGCAATTTCAAGAACAAGAATAGAAAACCCCAAAACCTAGTTTCAGGGCTGCCTTCCTAATGACCAACTCAAGACCCCATCAATGCAAATGATTACAAATTAATTACATGAAACTACTCTTTATTTTTGAGAAGGGCACGTTATTGGTGGGTGGAAAATTGAGAGTTGATTTTATATTTTTCTTTAACAAGTTTTTAAAGTTTGAAATGTTCATTTAATTATAGATATACCTTGTCTAGTGAAGGGAACAATGGAAGTTGTGGCGGTAGACAGATGCATGGATACTTCATGTGAGCATGTATAGAACTTTCAATTTACCTTTACAAATTTGGTATAGTTTTGCAAATTTTTTTGAGATGTCAACTCAATTTCTATTTTCATCCAAGACTAGTTACCATTTAATTTTATTTACATGGCTTGCTTCGTAAGGCATACATGATGGCCCAGTGAAATATTTTAAATTCCATTTCAATTTATTTGTGAAATTGTCCTTTTTTCTTTGGCTTCTAGGTTTCTATATTTCAAATTTTTTGTTACCTATTCAGATTGGTGAATGTGGGTCAGTCACTCTTCTCTCTTGTAACTTGCCTTCTACAAAATAAAGATTCTGGTCATAACCAGCTATACGTTAGGCATAAGTTTCCAAGTCCCCCGACTAATTATCTCCCCTCAATTATTCTTGCTTTCTAGTTAGAAGCGTCACATGTATAACTCCACAAGATCAATATATGATGGTTCCTGCCATTAGCTGTTTACTACCTCCAACTAGCTAATGCTGCTGAGAATGAACATGCTTTAATCACAACCTATACGGTGGATATACTTTGGAAGGGTCCCACGTATGTATTCAAGTTGTAGTATGGACACACTTTAATGAACAAGATTATTGGAGTCGTCCTGATGAGAATGTACCTATTTCTTTTAGAGCTGTTATGGGAAGCCCCTGGAATTACTCCCCTAATATCATTTTTTGGAGATGGACAACTCATTATAACATAGATTAAATTTGGTTAATAAGTTTAGCCAATAATTATGTATTTAGAGCATCTGCTGCGTGTTGAATAAATATTGAAGAGAAATCGACTTTAAGTCTCAGTCAGAAAATTATTTGGAGCAGAAGTAAAGTGGCTGAGAAATTCTTAAGATTCCAAAGGGTGTGGGCATGGTGTACAGAGGGCCATGAGTATAAACCACCTTCTGATCCCAAAGGGTAGGCGCATGGTGTAGGGAGGTTATGAGCCACCTTCCGCCGCCTTGGGTGGCCTATAATACACATTTTGCAACCAACAATAGGAAATTAATCATGAGGAGGGTTTATAGTGAGACACTTGAAAAGACACTAGTAGCTGTAGTTCAAAGTTTGCCACTGTAAATGTATAGTGTAACTTTCCACTCTTCATGAGTACCAAGTTAATGCCTCCCTTGAAGACCCTAATTGCACTTCTGCAGTCCCTTGTATAAACTTCGAACTTGATGAACCGGTTGCAGATGACTTGTGTAGTCCCTGTTTCCTGAACTAATTCTAACTAGTAATAACCAGAAGAATGTTTTTCATTGTACCGGGTTCAAGCACCTGCGCTGGCCGGTAGCAAGTCTCTTGGTATCTCCTTTTCATATACAATTTTTTCTCTTCCAAACATGCCTAGCGTATGCAAGCAAAAAGAAATTTTTGAGGAACTTGAAAGAGAAGTTGGAGAAATACACAGCTCATGGGTCCCACAGGGTCATTAATACGTGTACTTGGATAATTAATGTTGATGAGTCCTGATCGAATGTGTGCAATCATACATACAACTTGATTAGTACTAACTATATACATACGTTAGGTTACAATTAAATAATACGCTTAGAGTTAATTTATACGCTTCAATGGTACAAGGTCTCATAGTCGAGCTCTCATGTGAAAGTGTTAATCGTATGATAATTCTGAAGTTGCAATAACCTTTGGGTAAGTACTCGATGGTTTTTCACGTGATTAACTCGTGTTAATCTCATGATTTGAAGCTGGTTTGGAGTATGCGTTAACTCCATCGACGTCCTGTCCTTCAATTTCGAACTACTACGCATTGACAGCAGGCAATGGAAAGCCATTTTTTGCTACGGTAATAAGAGGACAAGTTACCTCCGAATTTCTACGGTGACCTAATAAGAAGCTGTTTTTACTATTACCATAACAGGACAAGTTACATGCTAATTAGTGTGGTAATGAAACGCCGTTTTGAAAACGCTAATAAGAGGACAAGTTACATCCTGATAAGTGTACCCATTGACAGCAGTAAACGACAAGACTATTTCTTAAAACGGCTGTAATATTAAGACATTTATGGGTTGATGTCTACCTGGTGGAGCAGCAGCTTGACGTCTTAATAATGCTATTGCTCACTACTCCTTGGTGATCTGGAGATATAGTTGTTGACATCCAAAATGTTGCTTACCATTAACTCGGTACAAAGGAGGCTAAATGACCTGCAATGGGCCCAAATAATATGCCCTAATTTTCACATGCTTAATTTACATTCTCCACTCAGACTTTGCAATTATTGAAATATGTTCACAAATATATTCGTCTTATTGAGAACTCTCGCTGGGTCACATGTGACAAAACAGAATTCACACCCCCATAATATTCAGGTACAATAAAAATTAGAACGTTCACACCCCCCATAATATTCAGGTACAAAAAAATTAGAGTATTGGCACCAGGGACATTTTGGGTATATATGGAGGAACTTCTTTTTGTTTTGTAGTTAAAGGGGAAGCCTAGAAGCTTCCAGGAGTTCATCCTTTTGTTTTAATATTAAGTGTGAAGTCTAGAGGTTTTTACAGTAGAAAAAGAGAGTTTTACATATCAGGATTCGTTAGGGTTCATGATGAGTAATATATCTGTTTTATCTAGAGATATTAATGAATTATGAATGGTCCATGAATGTAACCACCTACCAAAGTTTGCACATCCTGTTCAATGATAAGAATTGGGACACAGCTAATTTCCAGCGATACGTTAGATGAATGCAATTAGCTGGGTATTTGCATTCACGCTGTTTCAAGTTTTGGTAAGAGTAAGGTCTTAGCTACTGTAGTGGCTAATTCATTCCCTTGATGGAGGTAATTGCCAAAGCAGGGGAAGCAAGCCCCAGCCAATGTAAGATTTTAACATTAGTTATATATGGCTTAAAGAATTTTGAACTGCCATCAGGGATCTGGGATGGCTAGTTGGAATACGTGTATTCCTTATGAAGTTGGGGGCCCAGGGCACCAATAATCTTAGTAGCAAATACAGGATTATAACCAACTACAGTTTAAGATATTATTTTAACTTCACAAGTTTGTACATGTACATCGTCAGTCTAAAGAGACAACACATATTTCCGGTATGGCATTTACTTCTCTTTTGCTTTACATCTATTAAAATTGAACTTGTGGTGTGCAACATCATGGAGCTATCTGAACAATGATTCACTGATCCAAGATATTCCCCCTTACACAGATAGCTAAAGCCTAACCCAAACATTTTGCCACAACACGATGTAAAATATCGAACAATTGCACCACAATATTGTTCCTAATGTGATTTATCAACTTTGGAGGGCTTAATGGAGTAATTTATCCCAATTTATACTGGGGTCCACAGATTGAGCCAGAAGATTAAAAAAACATGTATTAGAATAAGGAACTTGGAGAATGTGATCCAGTGGCTAATATTTATTAAGGTGACTTCATATCTATGAGTGTAAAATGGACCACCTATTCAGTGCAGATTTCATACTTGAACCTATTTACTGGATGAGTCCATAATTTGATAAGCAGTAATTAGAGATGTCCTCTTAGGTGGTATACTAACTAATGGATGGACCTCTGGAAAAAATGTGCCCATCGTTGCCATTGAGGATTTTGCCTCCTGTAAAGGTCAGTTTTCCCAGCTGTAAGAAAAGGTTTAATTATTCATCTGATAACTTTGGGTTATTTATTTAATCAAGTTCATGCATGCTAATTTTAATCTCTCCTCAGATGAGATGACCCTAACTATATCTCTTAACTAGTGTAGGTGAAGTGTAGTTCAAAGAAAGAGCGGGCCCCAGGCTCCAGCCTCCAACATCAAGTTAGTAACCGGGCAAGGTCATACATATGACTGTACAACTTGAGTACGTAGATTCATTCAAGATTGACACATAGCTTGTGTCTCAAAAAATACATTGAAATGTAGTGTACATTTACTGATTTTAAGCAAGTAGAATTTAATTAAATGTAAAGTTGGGGCTGTGGGATTTAAGCATCAAGATTTGGCGAGACTTAGTGCCAAATGGTCGATGGCCAAGTTATTTCATGGACCACTTATATACTTCTCTTGGCCTCCTTAATTAGATGCGAGTCTGAGTTGTCAGGTAAAAAATAAATTGGTTGGATATTTGGGCTTCAAACTCCCATCCTATGCTTTTCTAATTGCCAGCTGCACGGTGCCTAACTGTGTGAAAGATAAACTCTAGCTTACAGATAATTCACTGACACTAAATTTATTTATTTTTATTGATTATTTTTCTATTTCAATTTTGCAACAGCTTCGTAGGTGGTCGCCATTGTCCATGTGAACACTTGAATCCATGTTCAGATATCTACTCATTCTAAGCACTTAAGGCTGAAGAAATGTAGATCTGTATTATACTGAATATTTGCAGGGATGAACATTGACATTTGGCCACTCAGCCAGCCGTTAATTCATACTGGATAAGTAATTTGGTTTATTATTTTTCTCGAACATTTATGCTAAATTTAGGAATTTTTGGCCATAGGCACCTCCGCATTCGCTGGACCCTCAATACATAATTGTCATAGATCTTCTAATCGACTGTTGAAAATTAATTTTTAATTTAAGATTTCTTTTAAATTTTTGTAAACAGGTAATTATTGAATTAAGTTGATAAAAGGAAATTAACTCTATCGATGCAAGTAACAGAAAAATCATTAAAAAATAACCCTAACATGGTTGAAAAGCAGCTGAAAAATACTTATGTCATATATATGTTCTTAAGACATATATTGAATGACCTAAATTTTATATCAAAGTTGGAAGCAAATGAAAAACCTTCATGGGTTTATTCAGGCTCTGGAAGTTAGCCTGTCCATAGACAGCAATATAGGGTGCAAGCCAGCAATTCCACAGTTTGTCCCCAAAAACGGTACTTACAATTGTGCTAGCTTCAAGGATTAAATCCTTCAACAAAAAATAGGTCAAACTGCTGGACCCTTGTGCAGCTAAACAGTATTGAGGATGTGGCTCGGCATATTGCAGTGAGTGCTAGAAGTGAGCTGGGATCAAGAACTCGCGTCATGAGAGTATTGAGCTGAGAGATATGGAAACCAATTATCCATGATTTCTTCTAACTTTGGATATTGCAACTGTTCCTAGCATTATATCCAGAGGTCCCTCAGCAACACCCAGCTGCTAGATCTATTCACATAAAGAACACCCTCAACTAAGCCATTGTTTTACGCTGGATGTTGACACTGTTCTTAGAATTACCTAACGGTTCCAGCATATTCTACTCCGCCACTGAGAAAACTACATCACGGAAACATTAATATAGTACGTACAAGAGGTCGCTAAACTAGTGATGATCTGCAGCTTCTAGAAGCTCAAGACTTGTGTACATGAACATATGAACTGGTCAATACAGTATGGAACATGGAAACGGGCAAGTTCAAACGACTACTACAACGTCGTTGAATCAGTCCTTATCTGCAACTCTCTAGTGCAGCTCGTACTCTGAAACTGGAACAACTGTGTTTTCTTTGGATGACTTAGACTCTTGAGACCTGCATTGGCCTTAAGAATACTACCGTTCTCTCAAAAGCGCAATACAAATCATACTGCATTATTTCGTGGTTTTCATGTGGATTTGCAGAGTAGTCATGTGGTTCTGCATAATGGTCATGTAGAGATCTATTGTAGGCGTCAGTTTGTTTTGGAGCGAATTTTGGCCACCTGGCAATAAGTTTTTTGGGAATTTTCTTTTTTAGTGTAAAATAAATTCAACTGTTGTCAAAGCTGAAAGTTTTGGGAAATTTTCGATTTCAAAATATCTAATTATTACTTAAATTTATTTAAATAAAAATTTACTTTCGAAATAATGATTATAATGTTTTTATTAGAAAAACAATGAAATTTGTACATCTCTGCATCTGGCCAAGTTAGGTCTGGTGCACTCCACAGGACTCCTCCATCTGCCTTGTAATGGGACTGAAAAGACGCCCAAAAGGCCACATGTGAAAACCATTACATTCCCTGAAAGTGCACTTCCCACTGCCCAGCACTCTCATCATAACGGTTTTTTTGTGGATTTGCATAATGGTCATTTAGTGTTCATGTGGACTGGCAGAGTGGTCATATGGATTTGCATAATGGTGGTCTAGATTCTGCAGAATGTCTTGGGCCTCGGCACCTGCCTAAGTTAAGTTCTGTTAGACCCATAGGACCCCTCCATTCTGTCTTGTAAGGGTACTAAAAGGAGATAGAAAAGGCCACATGAAAACCATTATGTTCTCTGAATGCACACTACCCAACACGCTCCATTTTAAGTTATGGGTTTCGCATGTGAATCTGCATAATGTTCATGTGTGGATTTGCAGAGTAGTCATGTGGACATGCATACTGGTTGTAGATTTTGCACAATGGTCTTGTAGATAATAGGTCTTGGCACCTGCCCAATGTAGGTCTGGTAGACTCCATAGTCCTGACCTGTCCATTCTGCCCTGTAATAGGGGACTTCAAAGAGGCATAAATGGCCACAAGATTTATCATTATATTCTCTGAACGTAGAGGACAAAGTGCTGTAGTGCTACAAACATAAAATCAACCATCTTAGTATGGCCTGTGCCTGTGCCTGTGGCCCAAGTGTGAACAGGACATTGACAATAGAGCTCAACGTTGAAAAAGTTATTTTATATTTTAAATTAATTTCCAGTGACAAAAATTACTTGGAATTCAATATCTCCCTCACCTTATGCCTAAAAATTAGGAATCGCCTCCAAGAAATTCCACTCATCAAAGGCTTTTCAGCAGTACCAAGAGCTCTCCCGAGTTTCACTAAAATATTTAGTTTTGATTTAGTTGAATTATCTTTGCCAAAATTGTTCAGTAATATTCTGTAATTCTTGCACCGGATGTCTAAACACTACCAAACCACCTTGGTGAATACTCATCAAGGGCAATTCATGGGTAAGAAGAGCACAACAGAAAGCATCATGGTTGGGGAGATCTCAACTCAATGATAAACAAAACAAAATAAACAAAGTTCTACCTTCCAAGTAATAGACCTAGATGGAAGCACATATATGTGTAAAATGGTATTTTCTTGAAGTTGGTATTTCCATATCTTCAAATCTCAAGTTGTGCACTGTGGACAATAGATGACATATTTGAAATATATTTTTCATTTTTTGACGCATTTATTCAACATATCAATGGAGTCTAGATACTTCAAAGGCCGATTGATTTTTAGGCTGGAAAATGAATTATTCAAATCATATGTGGGGTTGATAGAACTGTTTAAAGCATGTGCAGATTATGGCCGAAATTAACTGTTTGGTGTCTCTCCTAATCATGAAGGTTGTTACATTGCGTTTAAAGCTTTAAATGGAACTCGAACTCAGCAGCATCATTTCAACATTAATGCTCAAAGAAGGCCTGGATGAGTAGAAGTAGTATCTGCCTCCTTGTGAACTAAGAGGTGGTAGTTTGTGTTCAATCAATGGGGCTTTATATGGAAATAAGCCCAACAAATAGCTCAATGCATACGGGCTCTGGGAAGCCAATGTCATGTCAGGTTCAAACAAAAAGAAAACCCTAATAGATAATGGAAAAGTGGCATGGTTAAGGAATCCTTGAGGCACAATGAGTTTGTTTATAATTCTATCTAGACTTTGATGAAATTCAACTTTCATGTCTTATTGATGTCTGGAGTCAGAAAATTACGTGCCTTCATAGCATGCTATTTCACGATATCTATATTAAAGTCACCTAATATATCACTACATGGAATCTGAAGAATTTGATATTTCAAAACTATAAATTGTATCAAAAACAAAAATAAAGATAGGGCATGTAAATTGTAATGATGTAAATTGTGGGACTCACAAAATTTAGGATTTCAATTTTCAATGGACATGTCAGCAAAAGTAATGATGACCAAAAAATTGATGCTACCTTTTTTTCAAGGATTATTTATTAGTTTATTTTCATTGAAATTTACTTTGTTTTATTTGGATTTGATAATGTTAATTTCAATTGTTGACCACTACACCAATATGTAAGCTTCGCTTGTGTCACATTCCAAGAGTGTAATTAGCTTTCTCGTTGTGGCTCAAGTGCAAATTGTCTCCCTAGATTGGAACCTAATTTTATCCCAATTCCTATACATGCTTGTGAAAGTCTCTTGGACCTCTGCATAGAGGCACTAAACATGAAAAAAATCAATGTGCCTACATTTGTCATATGTTGAAGACTGTGTATAGGTGCATTTGGGAGTTGTATACATGTCCTGGTTCAAGAGGATATACAACATGTGAAATTGGACCTTGAGGATTAGATCCAGAAAAAGTATTGTACTCTTAGCACTAACACAATATTGTGCTTTTGCTTGATAGGTTTGCATAATGTTTTTGACTCAATCCAACCTGTTCCACATTGATGTTCAAGACATGATAAAAACATGTTAATAGTGTTTTAATTTGTGAACCATTGTTGAAGATATTGCCAATAAACATACATAAAATAACAATTTCTTGAAATGAACATGTTGAAGTGATAATATATATTTTCAAATTGGCAATTGCATCATATCAACAAGATGGGATGTATCTTACATCAAATTCGGAGGTGAGATACAGTCATTATCTCCATATATTTTTAACTTACATTGTGTAAAACAACCTTGTAATGTGATAGGAACCCATCATGATTGAATGAAATGTGAGAAACTTACAAACTGTTTTTGCAAGGAAAATCCAAAAATTATATGGTAAAATTACTTCTGACGTCGCAACCAACAATACATGTAATGTTAAAGAGAGTGTCACATGACTTTGTTGCAAAATCATGGGAAAAAAAGGGATTTTGTGACTATTTTCTCAGAAAATTATGTCAACAATGGAAATCTTAAGGACAAAAGAAGTGGAATGTCAGATGGGATATTGCATTGTTACATGCGTTTTTCACATCCCTCAAAATTGTTGAAAAAACAGCGTGTACAGCTTCTTTGGAAATTTTACAGATAATGCAGTTTCAGAATCCTTCACTTGGTGATTTGGATGATTTCACATCCATCTGAAATCAATGCCAACTTTATTTGCATTGAAGGTATTATCTGATAATTTATATTTTAATTTAGAAGGACTAGGATGATTACATTATGGGTTGCATTTGGCTGTTGGTCTTTTAACTTTTGATTTGAAGGATTTTATTTTTTAAATTTAGAAATGGGCAACTAGTTTTAACAACTTTAATAAAAACTAGTGTTGCTTGTGCCATTGGCCCAAGTGTGAACACATTCTTTATTTTTTCCACATTTTCAAAATTGAAAATTTCTAAAATTGGCAATGTGAACACATTGAGGGCTCAACTGATTTTCTCCCAAACCCAATTTTTGCAATTTGTTTGAATTTTTAGCAACAAATTTCACTCAAAAATCAATATCTTCCACAATTTAGCTCTGAAAATTGTGAAATAGATTATATTAAATCTGACTTGCTGAGGGCTTTCCAAAGACACCAAGAATGCCCCCAAACTCCAATACAGTTTTCAGTTTCAATTTTTCATTGAGAAATTGGTTCAATAATCCCACATCAAGTCGGTGCACCCCTGGTCATTGATGTTGAAAGGAAAAATTAAACATGTCTTAAGATACTTGAAACATCATGAAGATGAACAAGATACTTTTGCAATCTTCATGTAGAACATGATGTATATTCTTGAAAATGAAATGGTGATACAAGCACTATGTTAGATGCACACAAAATAGAAGAACAAAAAGTACAAAAAAGACTTAAAACAAAAAAAAAAAGAAAATGATCCTAACTAGAGGTGTACAAGGTAAGAATATGCATGCAATTCAAAAATCTTTTTAAAAATCTACTATGTGATTTGTATTCATTGTATATAGGGTGTTTAGTAACTTTCAACACTCCCCCTCCCTATGTGAATGATAAAACAATGAAGCTAAAACTTAATGACATTCAAATTGCTTATCATTTTTTTCTACTCTTATGATTACTTAACAAGACCCAACATGCTCCAAAATTGATTGAACTTCTCTTGTCCTACCAATGACTTTGTGAATATGTTGTAATCTATGCATTAGTGTTCAAATAGGTCATTAGCATATCTCCTTGTGCTTGAAAATCTTGAAACATATGATATGCCATGGTTCAAGAGCCTTACTTTTTAATACATTTGATATTTTTATTCCTTGGATTTTCGGAGTTTAAATTGTAATTTGTTACATGTGTCAATTGTTACAATAATTTACAAATCATTAAAAAATCAATTCTTCATTATGTTTTTAAGCCATGCCCCTATAGGGGATAAGGATTCTTGCATCAGTTTGCTTAATTTGGTGCTTGGTTTAAATTAGTTAGTTTTGGTTTTCTTTTTAATACAAAATTGACATAGGTTGGATTGTTAGAGGTGGTGACCATTAGTCAAAAGTCTATTTTGTTGCAATGGTGTTGTGTCGGAGGTTAATGATGAAGGTTTGTTTGTGTATATAGTATATGAAGTGTTTGTAGGTGATGAGGGGGTGAAAGGGTGGAAATGTAGCCCCCAACCATTACCATCCCCAAGGTAATGATGTCAAGGGAACAAAATCCACTTTTTTTTTTTTTCTTTTGAAAAGAGTTACCTTCATTTGCTAACTTTACTACAACTACTCAAGTAACCATAAAATGTTCATGCAAAGAGAAAAAAAATATGGTAGGGTACCTTCTCGCCTACAAACTACTATAATGGTAAAAAAAGATGGAACCATCAACAGTAAATAAATAAAATACTAGAAAATTAAAAGGTAGGTATCCTCCATAAGTTTATAGTACTTGCAACACACAAAATCAAATGGGATTTGCAAGCCTTCCATAGTTATTGTCATCCCTTCATTTTGCTTGAAGACACCTATTAACTTTCTCAACTGTTACTTACCATTTACAACAATTCCATATGATTTATGACTTCCATTTTAATAAAATGAAAACAAATTGCATAAACATGTACCTCATCAAATATATGTCATCCATTTATATGTGAAATAAGAAAATTTTCACAAAAATATCAGATGTAAAATTATCCACCAAAAAATATATAAATCTTGCAATCTCAAAATATCAATATTTATTTCAATTTTCAATAAGAATACAATAAAAAATAAATTAATTATATTTTGGAAAATAATCAAATGAATATTTATTTGAATAAATAGGTAGGTACATAGGCCTATGTAGGTAGGTAGGTAGGTAGGACATACCTACTTACCTATTTACATAAATAATTAAAACTTATATAAGTAGGTTGGCTAAAAAATAAACAAGTAAATATTGTTATTTCATTTTATGTTTTATTTTTGGGTTAAACTTTTTTGAGTTCATCCCCAATGGCACATGTTTTTTAATGTGTAAACATAAGATAATGCACCTTTCTTATATAGTTTCCAAGATGGGATTAGAGGACAAAACATATGGGTTATATTTGAACATATTTTTTTAAGTGATTAACAAATGTAAATTATTAATTCTGAATTTATAACACATATTTAATTAATTTAGGACTTTACAAAAGTTTGAAAATCCAAACAATAATTTTACAATGTTAAAGTTTTTCAAACTTTCAATTATAAATGACCTTGTGATCACCAAGACCATAAGGAAAAGCTCTAAAAAAATATAATTTACATGTAATTTTTACAAATTAAACTTTAAGGACACCATGGCAAACTTTTTAAGAGAAAATTTACATAGATCACACAAAAAAATTAGTAGGTAAAACAAACTTATTAAGAAAATTTATAAATAAGAATTAAATTTGGCAGCCAATAGGTTGAAAAAATGAATAATATTGATTTTTTTGAAGACTTTTGATTATCTTAAAATCCCTAAAAAGCTTAAACATTCTATATTTGAAAGATAAATTGAAAGATAATGTCAAATCCTTGTAATTTTAGAAAACTTCTTGTCCATGGTCAAATATGCAACAACATCAACACCATTTCGAAATAAAAAATTGAATGGCCAACGTGGTTTTCTCCCTTTCAGAGTTGTAAACAATGTTGCGAAGTTTGCGAACAATGGTTCAAACCAACTATTAACAAAAGTCAATACTATAAAACAAAGGAAATAAAAATTAACACCAATGTAAAAAAGTTACAACAAAAATATGACTTGCAAAAGGAAATGATTTAGACTACATACCTAAAAGGGGCTAGTTATTATGAACATCGTCATTATCATTATCCATATACTAGACAAACCAATAATAATTTTTTGAAAAGGAACTCAAGCAGGGCTTAGAATATTTGACCATAAAGTCATAATGAATTCAATTTGTCTCAGCCAATGGCAATTCAAGCAAGGGCGGCCACAAACATGATGTGAGGTCCAACCATTGCACCTTGTTCTTTGACAACATCTATCCCTTGAATGATTTTGAAGAGAAAGACCATTCCACTTCGGATTCTAATGTGCCTTATTGGGTTCATTATCAATCAATAATGTTTGATTCTCTTTCCCATAAGGTTGTCCATGGCAAGCATAATACACTTGTTTCAAATAATAATGGGACCTAGATGAAATTTCAACAAACATCTTGGAGCATTGTTTATGTCCCCAAATGAAAACAAATTGCTCCAAGAAATTTTGAAGAATGAACATGGAAAGATTTCTAGCACATCCTCATACAAGACCAAATTACAATGTAAAAGTTGTTAAAAACCTTAGAGAGAAAATGTTCCATTCTAGCTCCCACTTCCATTTTGCTCTTGTCAATATTTCTTTCAAAGACTAATAGGCTACTTGTTCGGTAATAACCTAGTTAATAGCCTACCTAAGTAGCCTAACCTAAGCCTATCTAATAGGTTACCTAAAATGTAACCTAGGATTACTAAATAGCTTATAACTAGGTAGTGTAAGCCTTTTAGGTATGTATTCTAAGTGACCTAGGTTTACTTGGTAGCCTACTATAGGTATGTAGCCTAGGCCTACTACATAAATAACATATGCCACCTAGGTTTAGTAGGTTGGTAGTTTATCCTACTAGCTAGGTAAGTAGCTTAACCTAGGTTATCAAAGTTTACTTGGTAGCAATGTACATAGCATAGGCCACCTAGGCTTATAAAGTAGGTAACTTAACCTAGGCCACTTAAACCTTCTAGGTATGTAGCTTACCTTAGGCCACCTAGGCTTACAAAGTAGGTACATAATTTAATTTAGGCTACCTAGGCTTATTAGCTAAGTACATAACCTAATTTAGGCTATTTAGGTAGGTACGTAACCTAACTTAGGTTACCTAAATAGGTACATAATTTAATTTAGGCATAGGCTAAATTAACCTAAGCCTACTAGGTAGGTACATATCTTAACCTAGGCCACTTAGGCCTTCTAGGTATGTAGCTTACCTTAGGCCACCTAGGCTTACAAAGTAGGTAGATAATTTAACTCAGGCTACCTAGGCTTATTAGGTAAGTACATAACTTAATTTAAATTATTTAGGTAGGTATGTAACTTAATTTAGGTTACCTAGGTAGGTATATAATTTAATTTAGGCCTAAGTTAAGTTACCCTAAGCCTACTAGGTAGGTACATAGCTTAACCTAGGCCACCTAGGCTTATTAAGTAGGTATGTAGCTAACTTAGGCTACTTAGGCCACTTAAGCCTACTAGGTAGGTATGTAGTTAACTGAAATTAGGCCACCTAGGCTATTAGGTAGGTAGGCTATCTACTTAATATGCCTAAGGGTGCAAATTGCATTCAAGGAGCACTAGAAGAAAAACAGGTATTTTCAACTGGTTTCTACGACTAAAATTTAGTCACAAGCGACATTTGCAACTAAAATTTCACTAGTTGCCTTGGATAAGTTGCATCAGACATTAGTTGCAAATGACAAGGGATATTGGATGGAAAAAAAAGTCAACAAATACAAGTCCATCCTTTGATTTCATTATATACATATTACCACATGCGACTACAATACAATTATTTTGGTCACAATTGAAGCAAATGATGTGTTGTCACGTGTTTAAAAATATTTGAATATTTAAAATATAATAATAATTATTATTTTGAAATAATCTAAGATGTTCAATTCCAATGCTTGGATGATCCTATATTATGACACGTGGCTTAATGTAAATATGCCACATGGCACCTTAAAATTAATATTAGGTTGGTAGGTGCCTAAGTAGGTACATAAATAAGTGCTTACAAACCCAGGGTACATACCTACCTACTTATCTAATTAAGTAAAAAGGTAGGTAGGTAGGTTTACCTTCCTACGTTAAATACCTATTCATATAAGTAGGTATTTAAGTAGGTAGGTACATAGGTTGACCTAGGTGGGTAGGTCATATTATGTACCTACCTAGATAGGTAAATAAGTAGGTTGGAAAGGTTGATAGTTTAAAATTGTGCATAATAATTCTTTTTGTTTTGGGTTAAGCCTTTTGATTAGTTCAACCCATCTGCACAACTTTCTTAATGTGAAATTTGATGACCACACCCCTTGTTTATACAATGTTCAAAATAGGAATGGAGAATAAACAATATGGAATAAGTTTTGAAGTTGTAACTTCTTCACAAACAAAATTGCAACTCCAAAATTTTCTTTGTGCCTTTTGTTCTTAATTTTTAGATTTATAAACAATTCAAGTACATGGTTCACTAGATAATTAGATAACCATTTAATTAATAATGATTAAATTTAACATATATTTAAAATATAAACTATACACTACAAATATTAAGTATTCATTATCAATTACTTAAATAAATAATAACTTTTTAATATTTAACTAACTGGCTATCTAGTTTCCCACAAGTTGTTAATACATAACTCAAAAATAAATAAATGACTAAAATATTTTGTTGTTTTTAATATCTAATCGAATTATAGATAATATAATTAATGTAAAAATATTTATATTTTTCAAATTATTATATATATATATATTTCAAATTATAAATAATGAACAAACAAGTTATTAAAACAAATTCCTACACGGTTTTTAAAAAAAAGTAATATTAAAATAGTTACATTAATAACTATATAATTACATTTAATATTGTTAAAAACTTTATCATAGATAAGTAATTACATAATTTTTTTAAATAAAAACTCAAATTACTTTATAATAAATTTTTAAATTACAATCATTACAATAATTATTTCAACTACATTATAATCTTTCCAAAATTTTAATTTAGATTTAAATTTATAAAATAAAAATTGTGAATAATTATGTTCAATTAAAAAATAATTACGCATATATTATAATTAATTCTTATTTGAAATAATTACAACGATTTTAAAGTAGTGTAACATTAATTATAGTAATTAATTTCTTTTACTATAAGAATATGATATATAATGTGAAAATTTATGTTTTAAAAATAATTATTTAGTTTAACTTATAAGTAATAAATATAATTATTTGTAAAAGTGATTCATTATGGATAACACTAGTAGAAAAAAACTTTAAAACTCAATCAATATTTTTTGGAACTGAAATATTAATTTTAGATTTCAAAAAGAAATTGAAAATCCAAATGTCATTTTCTAGATGAAATAAGTCTTTGAATTTAAATAAAAAATTTTAGAATTGAAATATCAATTTTCAAATTCAAAATTGAAATGTCCATTTTTAAACTCAATTTTTAGAATTAAATTGCGATTAATGGGACATATCAATATATTCATGGATGAAAATAAACCTAAAAGCCATCCACTTGATACGATGAAGTTTCCAATAGTTACATCATAGTTGTAAGAGTGACCAAAATAGCTAAAGTTTGATCTTATAGTTGTCAATATTCCCAAACTTAGTCGCAAACAACCACAAGTCGCATGTAGTTACAAACAAAATGGTTACATTTTGGTTGATTTCTATTAGTGTAGCCACTTGTAATTGTCACCACTACTTAGAAAAATCTGGGTACGTCTAATTTTATTTTTTCAAAATATGAAATAAAAAATGAAATAGATAATATCATGCACATGGTAATAAATATAACACATACTACAATTTTAGATCATTTGAATGAAAGTTGATTAGTTGTAAGTACTTATTTGTTAATGTAACCACTACTTATGTCCTTTTTATAATCCTTAATATTGCAAATTCGTTGAAAAACATTGGATTGTTTTGTCATTTCAACTTTACATAGATTATGTTCACACTTTAGATATATTAAGCAAACTTAAAGTAAAATGCATTTGGTTTCAATATATGAGTCCATAATACTATGCAAATTGATCCATTTTAACCATGTATTTTAATATTCATGAATGTTGTCCCTATATATGTTTGTGATTTTTAATAATATACACACACATGGGTACATTCACAGTAAAAGGAGCCAAGAAGGTTATTGACAATATTTAAAACTGCACATACATTACTTTGAAAAATCACCATTAATTATATTTAATGAATTATTTATCCATAATTTGTAGTTGTGTTTTGGTGTTCATGAAATTAGACTCCTATGAATTTGGAGTCATTTCACTGTGTTATTAGAGTCCTTTGTCATATACAAAACACTTGTTGAAAAGGTCCTTTTAAAGACCTTAAAATTTGAATGTGTTTTTTGTTACTCAAACTTTCATCAAATGTTCTCAAATTTATTATGGGTTACAATATACTTCATAAGAAGGGCCACATGTGATTATATTTTTAAATGCACATGTATTGAATCCTTCTAACAAATGTTGTTGATTTTGATTTTAAAGTCCTTAATGGTAAAAAAAGTTCAAAATTTGTCATCATGGTTAAAAAAAATTTATACATTTGATTACAATCTAGGTCCTCATGCAAAAATATATAGTTTTTATTATAATGTGAGTCATGTTTGGTCTCAATATTATTATCCAGTTCGAGAAATTACATTTAAACTATAGTTTTGATATATAATAGACTAATACATGCAGGACACGTGTAAAATGCAATCCGTGGTAAGGACTTTGACCTTGGTCGCCGTGGCTCCTTTTATTGTGTTTTTACCCACATATATGATCACATGTTATATATATTACATATACATGGACCATATATATGGGCCATGCTATCAAAAAAAAAATCTTTTGACTTGTGTTAACTAGAATTAATTATTGCCCTTCATGTAAACTTTTATTCTTAGAGAAAAAATTACATTGAAAATTTTGCCATTTTCTATATAGATACATGTAAAGAAATTTTTTGTGCAAGTTACCAAGACATTATGAGAAATTCATCTCGAAGGTAGTGCATTTATATATATATATGATGATGATGAAATCTATAAATTATTCCAAAGGAAAAATTTGCACTTTGCATTAAAGGCCTGTGGTTTATAGTCTAGCCATTACCCAAGGTTTAAGGGTTATGAATGTGCATTATGCATTAAATCACTAAGGTGTAAGGGAGTTAACAACCCCTTTAAAGTTTATAATTCATTAGGTTTGTACATTAGGTTTCAGGTTCATGGCCTGAACCACAATGAATATTAGCGTTCAAAGGTGCCACAACCTTAATTAAGGTTGAAGGATGCAATACTTTGTTTTGCAAACTATTGCATAAAAAAAGTTACACTTTGCATTAGGCATATGGTTTATAGTCTAGCCATAATTTAGGGTGTAAGGGTTAATTATGAATGTGCATTTTGCATTAGATATCTAAGGCGTAGGGGAGTTAGACAACCTTTAAAATCAGCTTTAACTCATGATGATTATGCAATTTGTACATGAGGTTTAAGGTTCAGGGGAGCCACACCCAATATTAAGGTTCAAGACAACCCTAATTAAGGTTTAAGGACGCAATACTTTCTTTTGCCTTGTAATTGTTACTTTTTTTTTTGCCTTAGAGTTGTTGCTTGAAATCAATGCAGTGGAATTTAGCCGATAGCATTCATGGACAATTTTTCAGATTTGTTGCTTGAAACAAATGCATTGTTTTTAGGCTTTAAATCCACAAATTGAGAGCATGTAGATTCAACTTTGGTGTTCACTGTTTCTTGATGATGGAACATTCATCCTGAGGTTGCCGAAAAAGTGTAGACGCCCACCATATTTGCAAAGTCTATAATGTCGTCTAGGAAATTTTGAAACACATTACTATTGTTGATGAGTACTTAGAATCGCACAAGTCGAATTTAGATTTGGAGTATGAGGTATTTTTCACACCACTGGAAAGTCCTTTTCACTTGGTTTCTTATCCACAACAAGAAGACTTAGATGTTCCCAACAAACAAGAAAAGGCAACCATATGGTGCAAATCACATGCGATCTTGGAGTTGCATGAGAATATTACTCATGAGTTGCTCAATCCTATACCATTCTAGACATAGATGAGTCTTCGTGATGCAATAGTAAGGACGCACAATCAAGCCGCAACAAACCTCCATTTGTGATTATGAAAGTGCAACCCAACGAACCTAAATTTATAAAGGTAAATTTTTCACATCTTTTTGTTGTTGTTGATGAAGTTGATTCTTAAGATGTGATGCATTCTCCAAGGGTTCATGTAGTAGATCGGTGAATTTTCAATAGCTTTTCCATGTTGTTAAGTTTTTGATGTTATATTTGTTGGTATTAAGGTCACAAGGGTTTTCAAAATGAATGTTGCCATGAGATCTGCCAAGGGGAAACGAGTTTTAAAACTTCAAGCAAACAAAACCAAACTGTCAAAGGAGGGAGAAGAGGAGGGAGGGGAGGAAACAAATAATCTTCTTGAGAGATGGTACTTGGAGAAGAGGAGATTGCATCCATAGATACAGACAATGAAAAGCTATGAAGGCATGGTTCCAAGCTATATGGTAGTTGATTTCATCCCAAATACTAGTTTGGATGTGCATCTTACTATTAGGCAAGAGCAAAAAGTCAATGCAAGTATAGCCAAAAAGTTGATCTTGTTCATGATTAGTCAAATGCAAGATTTTGGAAAAAATGTGAGGCATTTGGCAATTGAGAAAACATTGTCACATCCAATGGTGAGGAATTTTTTACCACCCTATTTAAGTGATCTTGCTACCATAAAGCAAAGCCATGAGGTTGTTCAAAACTTGAAGGATGGAATGCACACACATTTAGTGTGGTCATAGCCATATAAAGTCATCATGGTGAAAGATATTGTATGCACTTTTGCATCTTCACAACCTATAAGTAGTGATAAAAAATTCCTAAATTGCTTGGTGTAGACAAAAGAAACATGAAGAGAATGGAAAAGGGTAGGATTGTTCTTGACAACAAAAAGGATGCATTATGGTTGAACTACAAAAGACAAAAAATATTTGATTGTTTACCTGAGAATTTGAATAAAGTTATTCTTTAATGGTGGACTAACCATTCTATTGTCTCCCCCAATTGATAGGATGTGGTGAGGAGACGCATAAAAGTGAAACATTATGAAAATCATGCAACCCATTACTTGCAAATAACACAAGTGAAAATATTTCCTCTGTAATTTTTGTTTTGTTTAATGTCACTGAACGTTTCAATTACATCCCATTTGTTTGCAAATGTGAAATTGATGAATCTGTCATGTGCAGACTTGGAAAAGGCTGCACTATAAGAAATCACGACTTTTTTGACCAAGAATTTCGGTCAAAAAAAACCCCATATGGTTTTTTTGCACCCATGTCCAATTTCACCAAAATGACATTTTGGACAAGTCAATTTGGACCCAATTGTTTTGACTAGGTCTATTTGGTTGGTTTTTTTTACTAAACCACCATGATAAGAATATAATTAGGCCCAAAAAAATTAAAATAAAATTATTTTATTTAATTAATTAATTTAAAATTAATATGAAAATATTAATTAATTACCTTACCTACCTACCTACCTACCTAATTAATAAACCTAATAATTAATGAAAAAAAAAATTATTATTTAGTTACCAACCCTATGTCCTAAGCCTAAGCTAAGCTACCTAACTTAGCCACCTAGGTTAAACTAATCCACTTAAGGTAGGCCAAGCCTTTTAAGCTAGGCCAAACCCCTTAGGTTAAGCCCCTAGGCTAGTCCAAGTAGCTTAGGCTAGGTGGTTTAGTAGTTTTTGCAACCCTTCTACCTAATTAGGTCACCTAAATAACCAAGGTAACCTAGGTTACAAGTGTGGGGACTTGAATTCTTCACCTCCACATTGAAGAGTCAAGTCTTTAACTATTGCACCACCACCCCATAAGGTGATTTTCTTGGACATGATTAGGTATGGTAGCCTAAATAGGTAAGAGGTACCTATTAATAAATGCATGTACCTAGGTAACATGTAAGTTATAATCTATTAGGCTCTATAAGTACCTACTAGGTCTATGTGTATACCTACCCAATAAATTATCTATGCCTATGCTATTTAGTACACTATGTAACTACCTACTAACCTATTAATAGACCTAACCTAGGCATACTCGGTAGGTAGTCTAAGCCTAAACCCTAGTAGCTACATTTAGGTGACCAAGGCTATTAACGTAATTAATAGGATAAGCTACCTATAAGTAATTAATAAAAATAATTTAAAATGATTGATGAATTACTATAAATTATAAATAAATAAATAATATCAATGATTAGTAATTGAATATTTCCTAGGAATTATTAATTTATTATTAATAACTATTAATTAATAATTATTCAATATAAATGGCTGATTATTGAATATTTCCCATGAAAGATTAAACATTAAACATTAAATAATAATTATTTACTATTAATAATGATTTTTAATTTTTAATTACTGGTTATTGATTATTTATTCACTATTTATTATTGATAATGTATTATCTACTATTTATTACTTATTATTTATTATGAATTAATATATAAAATTAATTTGAACTAAAAAATTATTTTAAAATAATCATTTGTAATTATATATTGACTACTACTAATTATTATCAATTATTATCAATTATTAGCCCAAAAATGAGATAAATTTGATAATTTGATAATAATAATTAATCAATTAACAGGTTGATGGATAAATTATTTATTGGTTATTAATTGACATTTATTTGGTGACTAGATCATTATATAAAATATTAATCATACACTATTGAGTATTAATTATCAATTGTTAAATATTAAATAATTAATGTACTAAGTTTAAGTACCTACATGTGAGTATGGTTGATTTGACTAAATGTCAAATTAACATGGCCAACTTGACTAATTGTAAATCATGATGGCCATTAAATATGATCAATTTGATTAAACCTTGGTCATCTTGATGGACCTTTGGCCTTGGGATGCTTTGAAGTCATTTGTCATAGGGCTGAAGGTCTTTAGGATGTTTTCAACTTAAGTGTCATGCTGCTGAAAGTACTCAATGTGCGTTGAAGTCCTTTGTCATAGGACTGAGGGTCCTTAGGATGCTTTCAATTTAGGTGTCATGTTGCTGAAAGTACTCAACGTGTTTTGAAATCCTTTGTCATAGGACTTGGGGTCCTTATTTTGTTTTCAACTTTTGAGTCAATGTGCTAAAAGTACTCATTGTGTTTAAAGTCCTTTGTCATAGGATTCAAGGTCTTATTTGTGCTTTGACTAAGGAGTCATGTGTTGAAAAGTTCACAATTACTTGGTCTTCAATTTGCTTTTCATAGGATTGAAGGTCCTTATTGTGTTTTCAACTTACATTTCCTAGTGTTCAAAGTCTTTATTATGCTTCAATAAATCATGTGTTGTAGGACTAAAGGCCCTCATTTTGTTTATAATTCAGGAGTCATAATGATTAATGTGGTGAATCTTGAACTTATGCATTGATCCCCTTTGTCCATCCTTACTTGGTGCTTAATATGTTTTACCATTATGAGACTGCAACAAATGTGAAGTGACATTCATAGTGAATTCTCCCTATGCATTGTTGTAGACCTGACACCAAAAGCTTGGTGATATCAACTCTTAGATTCCAATATGTATACCATGTGTAATTACATGTACCAAATATTGCATAATTTATACACATGGTCCACATTTGTGTCATTGAAACTAAGGAAAAATTAATGTTGTATTTTGTTCACTCCACTTTAAACAACTAATTAATGCAAATTAAAAGGTTGATTAACCACGATTTTTTTCTTTTTGAGTCACACCTTGAGGGTGTTTGCACACTATGGTGACCTTATATGGACATCATAATGGCAGTTTTTCATGTATTCCCTAGATACAAGAAAATAACTAAAATAAAATTCATTGAAATAATACAAAAAGGGATTCATTAATCTAAAGTTATCATAATCAACCTTCAAAGAATGAAAAAATCAAATCAAAATTCTGAATAACCAATAAGTAATGGACTTTTGAATTTTGCCCACACTTTTTCTCACATTTGCAAAACTCATGATATGGATTTTTATCTTACAATGTGTTAGTTTTATGTGCTTGAAACTTTGGGATATTGGATGAATCATGTTTAAGAAACTAAAGATCCATTGAATGAATGGAATGTGATTTTAATTTATTATGTTATGGACTTTTTTAAATCCCAAAAATTATAATTATTTTAAAAGCAATTTTAAGCATTTAAAAATAATTGTTTAAAAAAATTCCTTTTGTGATATTTTTATATGTTTTATACCATCATGATTTGAAATTGGAAATGAAAAAGAATGTTACTTTCAATATCATCTAAATATTCATATTTTAAGCAAGTTTTCAACTACATTAAAAAAGGACTTTGGAAAGGGATTCTAATCTGCCAAAATTGTGACACCTTAATGTGCTTTCGCCTTTGTATTATAGTTGCAAGTGAGTTGAAAATGGGTTTTTTATACGATAATTTATACACATTGTACATACATATGTAATCAATCATGTTTGACTTTTTAAAGAGTTACATTGTAATTACATATGGCAATTACGTTAGAACTATTATAAATGTGTGACTAAAACAACAGTTATGTTGCAACTAATGTACAATGTACATACATGCAATTATGCCACATGTCCACATCTCTACCATCCATTATGGGATACATTTGCAACTAGTTTTTTATTATGATTTTCATTGATATAATTAGTATGGCCACTAGTGCACCATTTCTAAAGTACTAATGTTCAACTATGTTATGACAATAAAACTATTACTTATAACTTAATAAGGATACATATTCATCAGTTATTTATATCTTCATCATATGTGTTTCATTTTGAATGATTTAAAATGTTATGAAAATGTTACTTCAAGTTTTAGAAATCATCTTTGAAATGCAAAGGAAAATGAGTAATGAAAAAATAATAAGAAGAAAACTAAGCTTTCCAACTTACAAAACAATTTTTTTTCTTTTTTTTCTTTAGACCCTTCCTACTTTCAAACCTTATAACTTTCTTATTTCTAATTCATTTTAAATGATTTAAAGTGTTATAAGAACGTCACTTGAAGTTCTACAAATTATTTTGAGCTCTAACAACAACAAAGCAACATAAAAGGAATTTTTTGGGTGTTTGGGAATCAGCATTTAATGTTTTTTTTTTTGAGTTTTTGACCCCTCTATTTTGAGGGCCATAACTTTCTCAATTTTAATCCACTTTTGACAATTTTTAGTCCACTAGATGTGCCAATAGGAGGGGTTCAACTTTTGTTTAAATGTTAAAAATAATGGAACTTTCCCCTTGGATTTGGCTTGCCTTGAACACTTAAATGTTATAGTGCAATTGAATTGTAACTAATGAACAATTAAAAAATTTAACCCATATGTTTTGTCTTTGAATCCCAAGTTACAAATTATATAACAAAGGTTTGTTCTATTATGTTCTCATTAAAATACATGTGCCATTTTGGGATGAGTTGAAAAAAACTTAACCAAAAGGTAAAACATAAATTTTCTAAAAAACAATTCATGGCCATTTTTTAATGCATTTAATCTTGTGCTTTCCTACCTACTTACTTAACTAGGTAAGTAAGTAATTCTTATTTTTCTACCTACCTATGTAAGTAGGTAGCTAGGTAAATACGTAGGTATGTAGGTCTTAAGACCTATTAACCTACCTACTTATGGTTATGTATGACCTACCTAGTTACTAAAATTATTTTTTTAATTTTTTAATTTTTTCCAAAATACAACTAATATGCCACGTGACAATGTTTTATTGTGCCACATATCATAATTTTAGATTGTCATTAACAATCATAATGGATAATGGAGATTAATATTTTGAATTGTTTTTTATGTCCAAATTTTTTCATAATGCCACATGTTAGATTTTAATAGAGGGTACAAGCAAGATATTTTGTACATACTCGTTACCTTGTCTTCTACTTGAAAACATGAAAAAACTAGTTTTTTCAAACTTTTAACCTTCTTCTAGCATTTCAAAACAATTTTTTTTTTTCATGGGCATCTTTATCCTCCCTTTAGCTTTTAAAAGCAATTTGTGTCATATGATTTGGACTTGAAAAAGTACCCCAAAAATATCCACCATTTTTTAGGGGTTGGGGATGATTTTAATTATGAAAACAAACTCAATTATCCGAAAATATATATATTAGAATGTTCACCACATCAATATTGAGGTGCTTGGAAAAAAAACCAAATACTTGCAAAAACATTTCACCTACTTTCAAATACTTGAACTTTATTTTTCAAACTACCATGAATTTTAGGTCCAATTCAAGTACTTACAAGTAGCTTTAAAAACATGATTATAACATTTAACTTTTGAAGTCTATGCAAACAAAAGTTAATAAATAATGTACCCAAAAAGAAATTTATTATCCCCATAAAATCATCTACTTGTTAGTTTTTTTCTTTAGGGACCCTAGTATTTTGTTGCTTACACTACTTTTTGTGTATACTTTACCATGCTTTCACCCTAGATGGATGACAATTAATGACGCCAACATGACATCATGGGTGTAGTTATAGTGGAGTTGAACAATAGTTGAAAATGAATTGTTTTGATTGAATTATAATTGAATTGCAATGAGTTGCATCGTATATGCAATTTTGGGATTTGCAAATATTCACCTTAAGGTGTTTAAAACTATGTTGTTGTCCATTCTTCCAAGTTTGTTTAAGGCAACTTGGAGACCCAACAGTGTGTTCCTTGTAGAAACTAGAATGTTTGATGTGGAATATGTTTCACAAATCCATAAGGTACCATTGAATGATGGCAAACTTTCATCACTAGATTTAGGATCAGGTCATCTTTATCACTTGAACTGGCATGTAAGGGGCATACTTTCATTAATGAGTGTTTGTCTAGTTATACAATTTTGTTCACATTTCCATTATTTACATTTACATGTATGTCAGTAATGTGAAACTAAATTGGCTCTCTGGTTGGGCAAACATTAAAAGAACATATTTGCCAAGTTCTTGAATTGGAAGTAGAAAATGTGGAGGTTTCTAGAAGCACCTTTACAAGATCTCATGATGTTCTACCATTTCCCTGATTTGTGTGCTACATATTTGCAACTTGCACATTTTGGTAAGATGTTGGTTAGGATGTCAAAAGTGGATTATAAGAAAGATTGTGTTTCCTATGTATCATCTCAATTGGTGCTATAATATCTAGGAAGTCTCACAAGAATGGATTAGTGCTGGTAGGTCAAGATGAATAGAGCTAAAAGCTTGCATTAAAAAGGATGGATTCTTTGGTTGACTGTCTCCTAGTTGCCCACATGGTTGAAGCCTTATTGATTATACTTGGACAGGTAGTCCAACCCCTCCACTATGGTTCAAGTTTGAAGTAAGAAAATTGTTGTCAATTAAGCTCATTACGTAGGAGGGTGGTGGGAGGCTAGTTCCAATGGAATTCTGTTGGTGAGCAATTCAACTTGAACTTATTGGAGGGATGTTGTAGATATATTCCTTTCAATTTTCTAAATGGTTTACTTTATTGAAAATGCATAATCTTGTTTGCATATGTAATATGAAAGCCCTTTGAACCATGTGTTACTCAAGCCATTATTGAATTGGGGATCATGTGCACAAGCAAAAGTTGAGTAATGTAGCAAAATGGACATTATGTAGGCACCAAATATGGAAGACGAAAACCATGTTTTGGATGACATAGACCTCCCTTGTGACCAAACATTGTCAAAATAAATTCCTATTGATATCTCAAAACATAAAGAAACATCAATTTTGAATAGTTTGTTTGGAATTTTTGAGTATTACTCACTATTAACCATGAAGATGTTGCATTGCTATGACAGTTGTTCCTCCAGTTAATAAAGCCGATTTTTACATATATTTTGATGTTGAAAATGTTGTTGGAGCTTCATTTACCTTGCACCAAAGGATGACAGAGTAAGTGGAGGCATCAATATTTCCAAACTTATCATTAGTTGACAACAGAGTTCAAGTAAAAGTAGCACAAGGTAAAATTTATTACAAATGTATTTAATCCTAAACCATAAGTTGTGGTGATGGTGACATCCCCCCACACTCCTTGAAAGACTCCAATGCGAGTCCAAAAGTGGAAACAAGGGAAGAAAAAGGAGTTGGGGTACATTCCTTAACTTGTAGCACTTTGGGGGTAGAGAAACATGTTGGAGCTTTGGGATGGGGACTAGGAAATGACAAGTAGGTCAATTATTCAAACGAATTTGCACAAACCAAATAACAAGTTGGTTAGTGCGTGGTTGGAGCACTTTTGGAGCACAAGCAAACCACGAGCATACAAGGACTCATAAAACTCATCATGGCCCGAACTTAAAGGAAGCCACCACCTTCTCCCTTATATTATTCTCTATGCTTGGACACAAGGCTTACAGCCAAATGTCATTTTGTCCTAGGACTCTCGAGTTGGGAGTCCCGAAATTCCCGAAATTGGGATTTTTGTCACTTTGGAGGCCCATAATGTTTTGTGCAGACCTCCGATTAAGGTGAATTCTGAACAAAAGTTATAATCTTCGTCAAGAGTTTTCCAATAATACATGGCATGCCACCTACACACTACTAAATTAAGGCGATTATCGACTTTTAGTGGTCAGGAGTCAAATTGGTAGTTTGATTCCAGCCCCTTCTTTTAGTCACAACTTATGTTTTAAGTACTCAAATGGGACATACGAGCCCATTTTAGACATCTACGTTCTAAGAACTTTTCAATGACATAATTTTTTTTCAATCTAATGAGTTTTGACCCTAGTACTTGCTCTCTAAAAATTCATAAATCCATTGGGGTTCCAACTCCCAAAGTGGGAGCCCACTTGGGAGTGTGTGGGTTCATTCCCTCACACCTTCCTACACTTTTGGAAGCATGAAATGTGACTCTTATGCTTCACTCTTGGTTCGCACTTTTAGAAGCCTTTGCCTTAGTTGCAAACCCAAGGCTAGGGTTGTGACACATGGGTTATGTTGTTCTAGATTATTCTTAACAATTCTAGTTTTGATGACTTTGGTTTTATTTTCTAGGACTTAGGGATTAAAGTGCATTTTTTAATTCCAAAGTTATTGCTAATATTTGCATAGAGTTTCGGAAACATATTGACAAGAATGTTGCAAAATGGCAAGAAGAAAGGAAAGTATAAATTCTTCTAGGGGTCCTTTTCATGTAGATGAAGTAAGTATGTTTGTGGTAGTGTGTATGAATATGCTAAAATTTTGCAACAATATAATGATGCTAAGATTTTGCAATAGTCTAATTATGTTAAGATTATATAGTAGTCTTTGTGGAGGTTACCATATTCCATGTTTAAGGAATATGAAATTTAAAATTGAAAAGCTTTTGTGTTTTTTATATATTTGGATCAAGCAATATACTTTTATTAAATCTTCTTGGACATTCAATTTGATAAATGTTGATCATTATATAATCTCATTGAGAGTTATGTGGATTGTAGAAATCAAATTGACACCAAAGTCAAAACCAAATAACTTTAGAAGGAATATTGAAATGATTTGAATACACTCAAATCACTATGCATTTAGCCTATGTACTTGAGTGTGTGACTAAAAGGCCTTTGGATCAACTAATTTTTTTGAGCTCAAGCTTAATGTTTTGGTGGCTATAAGTTTGTGGTAGTTTACCAAGCACATTGTCAATGACGCGCTCCCAAGTCACGGGGTGAAACCCACTTGAGGGTTTCACAAAGTCAAGTTGCGGAAAGTTGAACTTGGTAGCACGCTCCCGGCTTCCAACTCTAGAAAGGGGTAGAGGGTCGAGTTGGGAGCCCCGGGATTAGACTAGGAAGAGATCAAGCTTTTAGATCACACGAACCTACATCACAAACCAACACGAGTTGGTTAGAATCCATTTGCACTCTTTTGGTGTTGGGACAAGCCACGGGGACCCGGACTCACTT
>Ga0209611_10001679_pt1 | contig 38196 bp, 53 predicted proteins | sample S1TSphgellanicum_3_FD_187693 | JGI IMG/M metagenome (GOLD analysis project Ga0209611, IMG submission 187693) | Host-associated microbial communities from peat moss isolated from Minnesota, USA - S1T2_Fc - Sphagnum magellanicum MG (SPAdes) (version 2) | ecosystem: Host-associated > Plants > Peat...
CGACGGTGGGATCTGTGGGGGCTGGATCTGTTGGATATCAGTCATCTGAGCATCGTCTTTAAGCGGAATAACACGACCTTCACCAGGCTGAAAGAGATGCTTGATGTCAATGACAGCGTTCTCTTTAAATATCCAGCCAGAATTAGATACAGATTCAATAAGGTTAAGCGATAGTATTATACGTCTGTTCAAGAGCATTTGCGGATCCCTTAATGATCTCGCAATGCCTTGTATGCGATTGTAAAAGAAGGGAAGCGAAGAGTTGTAATATCCCACAACTGGAACGAAGGGATAACGATCAATACCTAAAGGTTGAACACCGTCATAAAAGACACGATCATTGATTTGTATTGCCATACGAACGGTTGGGATCATCTTCTTATCGAGATAAACACGTGGATTAAGTGACAAGAAATGACGAACTTTATCTTCATCTTGCGTTGATACATCAAGCATATCGCCCGTTTCTTTATCGATGAGACGTTTTTGCTCACGATAATCACGGTAATAGTATTCATCGTACGTTACACGGTTGATATTACCGATTCCATATGCTTCAGGCATATATTGGAATCGGCCATCATGCCCAAGCTTACGCATGCCACCAGAAAGGCCCATGATCTCCTCTTCTTTTTCGGGTATCATAGCCGCTGCTTGTCGATGCGTAAGAAAATTTCTAATCCACACGAAATTACAGTCAGATAGATCGAGATTACGAAAATATGGGTCAATATAATACTGATTGTAATCATAGTTAGCGACTTTAAGATCACCAAAGATTGGATCATCAGTAAAGTCTAAGTAAACATGCAAGATATTCATGCCCGAGATACAGGCACCTTTATGGAATGCTTCTGAGATCGTTCCATAGACGCGTTCATTCTTGTATATCGTCATGAGTATCTTAGTCCATTGATCAGCAGTATCTTGATCTTGCTCATTTTGAGGAACACAAATTGTGCTCTTTCTGTTAGCCCGTTGATATCCCGTAACCATATTAATCATCGGCCTGGTACGGTTGAAATAGAATTGCTGAGATCCACCAAAGGGTTGATTAGTATTCCATCCATAAAGGGCCATAGAGCCTGATTCAAGCATGTTATCGATATTAGCTTCGGTCTGATAAACCTGCCATAAAGGCTGGTTAAGTAAATAACTGTCGTCGATTCTTTTCTTTATCGCAGAATAAGAATCAAGATCAGTTTCAAGTGATCCTATTAACATTACGAGTCTCCTAAATTATTGATAAGTTTGCAAACTTATCTTGAGGCTAGCTCGATATGGTTAATATTTAAAGTTCTTGTCTAGTATCAAAGGTAATCGTGGTTTATTGCCGTAGAGTGCTTCAGCCTTCTTACGTTCAAACTCTTCGGGGCTTAAACCTTTGACGGTCTTGTGAAGGCCCTGACACATATATCTAAGGCTGTCGCAATAATTTGAGGCCCAATTATGTATTGGTTTAGAACCATACACCTGACGCTGCTCATTCCATTCATAATAGTAATTTTCTAAAGCATCAATAAGGGATTTGCATTTAGTTTGATCTATCCACATCTTTGGCATATGAGTACGAACATTCTCAATACCATCTTCAAGGCTAATCATAGGCAAGATAGTAAAGTTAATTCCGAGCTGACGACCTTTCTCGTAGCGTGTAACAGCTCCTCCACCAAACTCACGAACTTGAATATCATGAGGAGCTAAGTATTTATCCATTTGATAGGGCTTACGTGACATGATATCAATGTAATGATCCAATCCCAAGCCAAAATTAGAATAGCAATCAATGATCTTGATGATAGAGTTATTAGCTACTGTTTGAAACCATATCAACGTAGTGGCGTTATTCTTGCCGCTCACGCCTATATCCATTGCAACATGCGTAAGCAGTCCAGGTTCCCATAAAACGTTCGTTATACGCTGTTCTTGTTCCATTTTACGTAGATCATGAGCATATACGCATCCGTCAACACCTTGTACGAAACTGCACTCAAACTCTTGCATGTACTTTTCATGCGACATTTGAGATCGTTCAAGCTCAAGAATCTCTTCATCAATGTGATTAATCTCAGACGTCTTCTTCAAAGAAATGTACCAATCTGGAAGTTCGAGACATGTTTTATATTGTCTCCATACATGGTTTTTCCCAAAAGGAGTAGTAAGAAATATTATAGTCCCGTCGTTAGCGGCCAGCATGGGCCGCACGACGTCATAAGCCGCTTCAGAGTCGTAATAAGCCCACTCAGAAAATACGACCAATGATGCATTAGCCCCACGCATAGAATCATATTGATTAGCTCCAATAAGGCGCAAAATACTATTGTTCTTAAACACGATCTTAGTTTCAGCTTGATTAACACTGAGTATCAATGACTTAGGGATGTAATCCAGAAACTTTTTCCCGTCATTTGTAAGGCCGTCCCAGATAACCTTTTTCGCATCTACCAACGTTGGAAGGCAATAGAATATCATACATGTCTTACGCAACGCATACCTAATACAGAGATTGAATGCGGTTATGTCTTTACCTGCTCTTCTCGGCCAAATAGCAAGTATCTTACGATAACCATGGTTCTCTATTGCATCGTACAAAGTCTCTTGATAATCCCGCAATTCAAATTCATCAAGGATAAGACGATCTTCAACGTTTGGTTTCACTCTATCATCCTGTATTCAAAATCTTCTTTAAGAAGCTCAAGAATTTGTCTCTGTCCTATTTTCACTCCCCATAATAAGAATAAGCTGTCATCTTTCAACTGATCTTCATCAAAGAGATCTTCTATTTCTTTGTTAACTTGAAGGATAAGCTTATCTAACAATTGATAATAAGGACCAGCTTTATGCTGCTTACATATGAGTTTCAATTGATCGTTCACTCTGCCTCGATAACGTTAAAGTGTTTAAGCACCTCATCCATGAGCTCTTCATGATCTTCACAGAAATAGAGAGATTTACGCTGATCTATAAACTTGGTAGTGCCCGATATACTTACCGTATCACCACGAACTTCTATTTCATTCTCTGCTTCATCCCAGCAGAATGTGCATTCCATTAGTTTCTCGCCTCAGATTTAATATCGCCTACAAGCTGGTCAAGATCTTCATCAAGACGCTCATATTGTTCTTTAAGGTCTCTGATTGTACCACGATCATTCTTAACGTTCTCTTCTGTCGTTTGAATAAGTTCACGAATCGTTTGTTTCTCTTTAAGCATTTGCGCTATTGTCTTCATTCTCTCACTTTCTTTGGTTTCGGCTTAACCTTGCCCGTCTTAGGAGCCTCTTTGAGATAAACCACTTGAATACCATTTTCTCCTTCATCAACCTTCTTCATATCAGCATGATACTTATTGATATCCAGCCATTCCTTATGGTAATTGTGGATATCTTTCAGAAAGAGTGTTTCACTCGCCTTACGCATAAAAGCTAACATCCAACGGTTAAGTCCAATACGATCTTTTACTTCTATAAAGGCATCTTCAACATCAGGGTACTTACCACGCCACACTTCAAGCATGCGCTTTGTAAATCCATACTCCTTACAGAATTGATAAATACTCAAAGCATTATCATCACAGGACCAATATTCAAGAGTTCTAATGAATTTCTTACGCCATTCTTCTCTGCCGATATTTATTAAGAGAGGATCGCGTAAAGCGCCTCCCATTTTCGACAATACATCTGGAGTCGTGCTATTGTTTAAGTTTTCCGCCATCTTTAAGCCTCTTTAACTTCTTATACTCATTGGTAAGATTTAAGAGTTCGCGCTGCAGTTGTCGTATCTCTTTATTGAGTACTTTAATCTGGTCTTTAAGATCATCATTCTCAAAGTCACAATCAGACTGATCGAATTGCTTAAAGACTATCCCCCCCCCATCTGGAGAGATTCTCGATTTGCTCATATTAATCCATACATTCTGGAGTGTGACCCCGAACTGGCTGTTTATTCATCAGGGACTTTTTCTTCTTAGCCTCAAAGAAACGTTCAGAAGATTGCTGTTTAATATTCGCGCAATTCTGTTTAACATTTGCGAGCTGCTCACGTAGAAGTATATTCTCTTCACGGAGTCGGACTAACTCGTCCTCATTATTGAGCATATTTTCCATGATCTGCTGATGCTCGGAGAAAGATATATCACTTACACACTGACAACGTTTAAACATATTCTTAAAAAATGTAATCATTCTAATACCCTAAAACTAAATTCAACACGTGGATTTATATCATAGACCTTAAAAGAGCTAATTCTACAGATCTGGCTATCATCTTTCATGATACCCACCTTTACACAGGCGTCATAATAAAATTTTTCCAAATTGTCGATGTCAGGCTTAGTCGTGTGCCAGCGCTTTTGAATACGCTTCCCAGATGGCACACGCATATAGAAGTGAATTTCAACCCACAAAGGACCAAGCAATTGCGGATTAGATCCATGTTGAATGCGCAACAGATCACACGTTGCATCCATCTCTTCATGTTGATCAGAATACATAGAGTTAGTTCGATTAGACCATCGTGGTCGCGTCCTAGAAATAGGAGGTCCATCAAGGACGTAAAGCGTACGACCATCTTGCGTGAACTGAGGCTTGAACATTTCTACTATCATATTTTCCTTTTAAAAATACGCTCGGAGCAGCACCTACTGCTCCGATATGGAAAGGCTTCCATGTATAAGAATACCAGTACTATCGTAGCGGGTGAGATGATGTTGGGCAAGAAGAATTTTGTTGGCGTTATCAGACAGGTTTTTTCTCTACGACAGTATTTTCATCAGGGCACATTCCGTTACATGGTGATTCGCAACCCATTATTTCAGCATGCTTTTCTGCTTCCTCATAACATCTATCCGTCAATTCCATCCAAAGATCAGCAGTACCACCTAACAGCATGAATTCCTTATGAACTACTCCGCTCATAGATGCCTCTTCTAGTTCTTTATCGTGTGCCTTACGCATTGCATCAAGTATTTCTTTCACAGGAGCTTTTTTTTCTTCAAGATCCTTAACATCTTGTAAAAGTTTTTTAGATTGAGCTTCTAATTTAATTCTTTTCCGACAGTGATAAATTAAATCTTCAAAAAGAAAGTTCCAAAGGCCTTCTGAAAAATATTCTTTTGAAATGTATGTATCTCGTATGTGCTTTATTGCTTCTAAGTTCATTGTTGTTCTTTCTTCTGGAGATTATAATTAACCGTGTAACAAAAGCTACATTCAATCATTTTTTATTTTCCTCAGGGCACATTCCGTTCTTCACAATACTTTTCCAATATCCATGCTTGAGGGCCTTCTTCTTCAATGGGTCCTATTAAAGATCCTATATATGTTGATATTCCGTCTAAAAAAGCTATTTCTTCTAAACTAGAACCATTTTTACGTGCCTCATTCAATTTCTCTTCTGTTCTAGATAAATCTTCGAACAATCTTTTAATAAGATTTTTTTTATTCATGTTGTTCTTTCTTAAAATGTTCATTTCTGCTGATTAAAGGCGCTGCTAGTTTAGCCCAAAACTTCCTTTTGTCATCCATTTTTACGTATTCTTTATTAGCTTTTTCTTTCTCTGCTGCAATATCTTCTGGTCCTTGGTATTCAACATAGGTATTAACAGGAGGACGTGTACGTACAGAGCCAGGAACATAGCCATTGCTTCCCCTTTGATGGGTCGTTGAATCGTTTGTAGCATGATTTTGAGAGTGATGCCTGGTGCTAGGCCCATAAGAAGCCTCTCGTAATCTTTCAATTTCCATTACAGCCCTCTCTTTGGGTAAAGTGCAAGCCTTATCCTTGCAGCCAATCAAACAACAGGTCGCAGAGCGTTCTCGTTTCTTTATTCCAATATCTAAACTTGTATTTAAAGCTTTGCTCTTGTTAATAGGAGGACATTTTTTTAGAAACAGCGAATTCCACAGGCTTTTTGCTGTGTTACCAAACTTCATTAAAACATGAGTAAAGAGGTACCAATATTCTTGAAACTCATAACGCATCGTCATAAGAAATTTGAGGCCCTTAGGCCGTATGTAATAGTTATTAGTTTGATTGATACCATGAAGGGATTGAATACGTATATAACCATGGTGATTCATCCATCGTATAAAACGAGCTACCGTTTTGCTACACGTGTTCGTTTCTGAAGCAATAGTTTCATATGATTCGAAGAAGCTGTCTCCGTGACGTAGAAGAGCATTAAGAAAATAGACAAATATTCTTTTCTTCTTAAGTTTAATCTTTAAAAAACTATCTTTAAATTCTTGCTTTAATCTGGGAAAGTAATTTTTATTTTCAAGAAGTACTTGACTCAAAGTAGAATTAATCATATTCTATAGACCTCTTGTTCTATAGACCTTCTATAGACCTTGTTAGGGTCGGTTTTGATCCTTGCGTTGAAATACATGTGGCTCATTGAATACATCCTTGGTTAATGCATAAAGACACAACTTGGCGGGAGCATCTTTAAGCAGTTAATAAATTTCATTTAAACTTTGAGCAACTATAATCAATATACGTATTCTTTGCAAAGAATTCTTTTAAATTCCTCATGATCATCCTACGCTTATCCGGGCCTACAGGCTCGGCAAGCTACGGAAGACGCGTCGTGCAAATATAGCTTAGTGGCTCAGCCACATTGGGAGAGCGGTTGCCTAAAGGCTTCTGGGGCTGGTTCGAATCCAGCTATTTGCACTCTTTTTCTTTCACATCAAATATTCTATCAGGTGAATCTTTAGTAAGTCTTATAAAGACCTGAAATTCATCAGGACTATCGTTCTTTTGATCATGCGCATAAGGCTTGGTTTCATAGGAACATCTTTGATAAATTTGATAAGAAACTGCATGTTGTAAGCAATTCTTACGATCGTTTTGCGCAGAAAGCCCACTCGACAGCTTTAGCTGTGGGATGAATGCGCACGTATCTTTCGATATGCAATTGTCATTCGCATAGTAATATGGTATCCTACTTTGTATGAAAAAACAACGATGGACGACAAGTAATAAAGCAGTATTTAACATTGGATATCATCTTATTTGGTGCCCAAAGTATCGAAGAAAAGTTCTCACTGATTCTGTTGAGATTAGATTAAAAGAATTGCTCTATCAAAAAGCAGAACAGCTTGGGATATCAATCGAGAAAATGGAAGTAATGCCTGATCATGTCCATTTATTTGTAAAATCTGATCCAGCTCATGCGCCACATTATCTTGTACAACAATTTAAGGGCTATACTTCGTTCACCTTGCGCAAAGAATTTGCGCAACTCAGATCCCGTCTGCCCACATTGTGGACACGTTCCTACTTTTGTGAAAGTCTTGGTTGTATTTCAGAGGAAACAATTAAGCGTTATATTGAGAATCAGAAGAACCAATGAGAAAAACATTTTCCTTTAAACTCTATAGCTCGAAAAAACTTAAAGGACTGCACAATCAGATTAATATTGCAGCATCAGTGTATAACCATTGCATAGCTCTGCATCGTTGTTATTATAAAATCTTCGGCAAATATTTGAATAAATATGTTCTTCAAAAACATCTCACTAAACTTAAAAATTCAAAAAAATATGAGATATGGAGTAGTATTGGTTCTCAAGCTATTCAGGATATAACAGATCGGATTGATCGTGCGTATCAACGTTTTTTTGATCATGTGAAAGAGCGAGCATCGAGTAAAATTAAGCGTATTGTTTCACCGCCTACATTCAAGAAACGTAAAAAATATAAATCGTTAACGCTCAAACAAGCTGGCTACAAAATTTCTGAGTTTCAATCTAACGAGCTATGCCAGAATAAAGCGCTGACGAACAGAATAAAAATCGGTAAAAAGATATTTAAGTTCAGTAAGTCACGAGAAATTGAGGGTCAGATAAAGACATTGACTATTAAACGCAATGTGCTTGGTGAGATCTATCTATTTTTCAGTTGTGAGTTGCCAGAAACTCAAGTAAGCAGAACCATGACAGGTAAAAGCGCAGGTTTTGACTTTGGCTTGAAAACATTTCTGACATCAAGCGATGATTTTCAGATAGAGTCGCCATTATTTTTCAAGCAAGCACAGAAAGATATTGCATGGGCTAATAAAAATCTTTCACGTAAAAAAAGAGGATCTGGTCATCGCTATGCAGCACGACTACAACTTGCTCGTATTCATGAACAGGTTGCCAATCAGCGTAAGGATTATCAGTTCAAATTAGCAAAGAAATTAGCTGCGACGTATGATCTGCTGTGCTTTGAAGATTTGAATATCGAAGCAATGAAAAGGCTTTGGGGTAAAAAAATCAGCGATCTAGGATTTAGTGATTTTATAAAAATACTGAAGTACGTGTGCTTGCAAGCAGGATCGAAAATTCAGTTTATCGATCGATTTTATCCTTCAAGTAAAGAGTGTCATCAGTGTCGATTTATTAAGGCTGATTTGTCTCTGAGAGACCGTATTTGGGAATGTCCTGAATGTCATGTTATTCATGATCGAGACAAAAATGCAGCCTTAAATATATTTAGAGAAGGGACATCTTCTCTTGGGTTAGGAAACGTAAGACCATCTCAATTGGTGGCTATTTCTGTTTGATTCCAGAATCCAACGTGCTTTAGCCGTTGGAGTATGTCAAATTCTTCTTTTTTCTGATCCATTATTAATTCCTTCTTTAAACATTTTAATTACTTTGGTTTCTTCTATGCTCATATCTCTTCCTTCTTGTCTTTCTAATCAACTTTAATTGATCCTCTATTCTTTTCTCCAGCATCTCTAAATCTTCATCGCTGGGCCCCTCATTGTTGGGCTGTGCTATGTATTTCTCGAAGTCTTGGTCAGTAGCAGGTCTCAGCTTCTTAAGTTCTAGTTCTTTTTCCCCTTGCTTCATGAGATATATACCAGCAAAGAAAGCAATCTGGGCAAGCAGTATCAAGAACCCGTATCTGCGAAATAGTTCATTCATCTTAATCCCTCTTTATATATAAAAAGTCTATCTCCTTAAGCTCTTTGTACAACTCAGGGTAATTAGCCTCAAGGCATGCACGATACGATGCCCGAGACATAAGCGCTTGAGCAGTCAATTCTTTTACAGGACCCTCTTTCGCCATGTTGTATATTTTTATCATCTCAATTACGTAAGGTCCTACTACTTCAGTTTTCATTTAATTCCTTTTAACAATAAATAAATATCGAGTAATTTAGAAGCATATCCTTTTTCAATAGAATCCAAGAATATTTCACCAGCTGGAGTTTCAAATATAATAATAAGTATATGCTTTAAATCATGGCAATTATTGCCTTTTACTGCGTCTTCAAGACATTCATTTATATTCTCAATAATTTGTGTGTTTGCTTCGTGTGACATGTTTATCCTTGATGTTTGTTATGTTTAATTCAACTTCATGACAACATTATATTACTTATTAATACTCATGTCAACTAAATATATTAAATTATTATTGTTGACGTTATATAGTTGTTAATGTATACTGTTGATATGAAGTTAAGTAGAACAACGAGGAAGGATATTAAATGAGTAAAAGATACACACTTAATAAAGTAAATATGCATCTTGAAATAATAGCACGAGCAGATGACAATGATTTTTACTTCTCCGAGTTTACATTGATGATGCATACAAGAATGCTTTTTTCAACAGAAATGATAGAAAAAATATTTAAAAGGTATTATCCAGAAACATATAAAATGTTTAAAGAAAATATAGCAGCATGGGATACACAACTTAAAGATACAGAATTTAAAAATAAATACGAAAGAAACCATGGACAATCAACAAATTCGTGACGGTATCGTCCGCGTCATGAGAAAACGTAAAATCACCGTAAAAGAAATAAGCGCAGAAATACCATGTCATTTTGCAACGCTTACTAAGTTCTTGAAGAACAATGGACCTTTAACGAATAATACGATGATGATGATAGAGCAGTGGGTTAATGATAATCTGAAAGATAATTCGTGAAAAACATAAACTATAACTCATTCTCAGCCAAAGAGATAAAAGAGATACAAGCCCATCAACATACTCTCACTATGAAGGAAATGCCTTGGATTATTGGTGGTACCTGTATCGTTATATGGTGTATTGGATTAATGATTAAATTCTTAGGAAGGGATTAAGATGAAAAATAAACCAGAGTCAGATATCGGTGGAACGCTTCCAATAACGGAAAAAAGACTCACTCCGATGGAGAGTTTATTGTCCCCTGACGAACTACACCTTAATTCTTTGTTTGTTAAGATTAATGAACGATTAGATAAGGCAGAGTCACGTATAGATAAGATGGCACTCGCATTTAGAGAGTTACAAGCATCAAAGAAATCCACATCAGGGATTTCTTTTGATGCCAAACAGCTCGAGCTTATCAAATCAGTAGCAGCTGTCGGAGCAACAGAACAAGAACTTAAAAGTCTTATCTATCTTGCTGAGCAATATGAACTTGATCCATTAAAGAAAGAGATCATTTTTATCAAGGGAAGAACGCCACTGACTACACGAGATGGTCTTCTTAAGATCGCTAATAGAGATCCTCAGTTTGATGGAATAGGTGGGGACGCTGTCTATGAAGGTGATGTCATCACTAAGGGTGATAATGAAGCCTTGCATATTTCATACGGTCCTGATCATTTAGCGTTCAATCATGCAAAACTTAAAGGAGCATTTGCGAACGTATACCGAAAAGATAGAAGTAAGGCTACCTCTGTATTTGTAAGCATGAGAGATTACTTAAAAGATAATCAAATATGGAAGCAGTATCCCAATGCTATGATCTTGAAGGTAGCTGAGTCTATGGCATTAAAGAGAGCGTTCTCATTGAGTGGTCTTACCAGTCAGGAAGAGGTTGAGGAATGAGAAACTTCGAAGATCCAGATGTAACAAAATTCATTAATGAAATGATAGCCCGTAGAAAGAAACTGGGCTATACCCAGAAGTTATTTGCAGAGATCATAGGAACCACCAAGCAAGCTATATCTTTATGGGAAAATGGTTCATATGCTACGATGAAAATAAAGAGACTTTATAAGGTTTTAGATAAACTTGGATTGAGAATTACTTTGGAGAAAAAATGAATATTAAAGCGATTGTTATAAGTACACTCTTCATGTCAACCGCATCATGCGATGTGATCAAAGACAAAGATTATCTTATCAGCAAGTATAATCAGGCCTTTGCACGTCAAATATTTTTAACTACGCTGGAAAATGATTTGCATAAGATCATTACTTTATTGCAAGAGATTAACCAAAAACTTTCTAAAAAGGAGAAAGAGCATGACCATACAGGAACTGGTAAACCAGCTTGATGATCAGATAAAGAAATCCCACGAAGAGTACAATGAGCTGTTTCGGCAGCTCCATCAATACAGCAACCGCATACTCGATGATGAAGCATTCAAGAAAGCTCAGATCTTACTGGGAGATATACAAGATAAATACGAAGAGCTGCATCCTGCATTCAATTACATCGGGCGTCGCTATGAGTTTGTGTGCAAAGTAGTCAATGCACATTACGATTGGTGTGAGAAGTTAAAACAAACGTCACAGATGACGGGGACAAAAGAACAAGCAGAAGATATACTGCGTAATCACAAAGAGCCACAAGGTGGGGAAATTAATATAGTACACTGATACCGTCTTAAAAGGAGACAGGTTCATGGAAGCAGTAAGGAAGACTCGATCTGAAGAGATCGGGCAATTGATGTTGGCTTTGTCTAAAGCGCAAGGCAGTTATAAAATACCAAACGCGAACCAGGATAGCCCTGGTGGAAAGTTTGCGAACTTGTCAAGTATACGGGAAGCCGTAAAAGAATCGTTGTCTAAAAACGAACTTGGTTTCTATCAGCACATAGAATATTTAGAAGATGGATCTGGGGGTATGATACTTGAAACCATCATAGGTCATTCTTCTAATCAGTGGATTTCGTCGATGGCAAGAATCGTACGCGGTAAGACCGATCGGTCTACCGCTAACTCAATAGAGAATCATAAGCGCATGCACGCTACGATGTTGCTCGGTATTGCACCAAGTGATAAAGATCCTTTGTTACGAGATGACAACTTTGAAGAGTCATCGCTCGAGCAGACCCTTGAAGAGACACGTAAGCCCTTATCAGAGCGTAAGATAGATCGTAACGATGTCATATCGTTAGAGCGTTATCAAGATCTCATGATCGAACTTGATAACTATCCTGAGTTCGTGAGATCTATCGTTAACACCTATTCGATTGATACGCTTGCTGATTTGCCTAATGAAGAATACGTAACGGTCAAGAAAGAGATCATGAAGATGAAAAAGGCAGATGATGAATGGCTTAAAAAGAAAGGGAAGAAACTGTGATAGAACAAAATCAGAAACGCTATGCCCCTCCAACGCCCTTAGATCATCGAGTTTATAGATCTATATGGGTTTACTACAAAGACAATAAAGAAAAGAATATCTATATTCAGATGTCTCAAGATCCCCATAAACCACATTGGATTTCGTATTGCAAATTTCTTGAAATTGCTTTTCATCATTTTTTCGATAATAATGACTTTATGGATCTTGTGACGGGGTTGTATGTTAACAACCATCATGATGTTCTTGAGAAGATTAAATCTATTATTAAAAGTTGATTACTACACTAAGGGCCTCGGTTCTCTCCAGACGGGGCTCTTTTAATTTTCAATAATTATGAGATAGCCATTGGCGCCAGCTCCTCCAGCACCTGAATTTCCTGCACCGCCGAATGCTGACGAACCGCCACCACCCCCCCCGGCACCAGGAAATCCACCATTTCCACCATTTCCAGCTGGAGCAGTTTGACCCCAACCACCACCGCCACCACCAGTACCACCGCAAATGAAACCAAGTGGATTGAATCCAGGAGCGAATGCTATTACGTTTCCAGCAACTTCTAGAAGAGAAGGATTTCCAGGATTTCCATTTGTATTTACAGCTACTCCCGCACCACCAGCAAGAACATATCCAGGAGCAACACCAATATTATATATATTATCTCCTGCTGAAGATAAAGCTAATCCGTAGTAACCTCCGTAACCACCTCCAGAGGCTGCAATCATTCCGATAGTTACTACACTATTGTTAAGTCTACTGGCTGAACTAACCCCTGGAGAAACACCTGGATTTGGATTCGACGATCCTGAGGGAGAAAGTCCATTTCCTACAGCAGGTGCTTGGACTCCACCAAATTGTGCTAATCCAGTAGGGGCACTCGAAAAAAAACTCGTTCCTAAAACTAAGTTTCCTACGCTTCCGTTTCTTCCAAGAGTATTTGCTGCGGAACCAGCAGTTCCTCCTCCAGTGCATCTAGTAGATGTCCATGTACTTGTAAGTGGACATCCTATGTTACCAACAATAGTCTGAGTTCCTTCTGAGCCATAACCACCGCCAACATTATTATCCGCTAAACCACCTGCGCCACCTGTTCCAACCTGAATAGGAACTGGATTAACACCAAAAAATGCACGAGGAATAGTGAGATAGAAACCCCCACCAAACGATCCGCCACATCCACTAGTATAAGTTCCTGACACATTATTATAGTAACCACCACCACCGCCAGCACCACCATTCCACCCCAAAAGTGTAACCCATTTAGTGTTTACATTTGGAACCCAGTATGAACCAGGAGGAGCGCTTTCAGCAGTAAAAGTAGTAATAAGATTGAACCCACCACCGCCACCAGCAGGAGGAGCCCACTCAGGTACACCGCCCACCATGGTCATGACATAGTCATCTGCAGCATTCTCTATGATCTGTATTTTGTCATTTGTATTTGCGGTCACAATGCTGTAATTTCCCGACGAGAAAGATTCTTGTATACCACCAATAAAGGTTTGATTTTGTTGTGCAACTCCATCTCCAGATGTTCCAATACGTATGGTATTAGATTCAAGAGCTATTCCGCCGATTTGTGATCCGATGGTAATATTTGAGGATTCAATCGTTTGATAGTTATAACCTGCTTGAAATCCAAGCGCGGTATTATTTGAACCATTCACGAGTCGAGCTAAACTTTGACTTCCTAGAGCTGTATTATTTCCTGTTACACCTATCAATCTAAGACTTTGATATCCTATACCCGTTGAATTGGCACCAATTCCAACGGTCATATTACCAGCAGTGCTCCCCAAGAAGGTATTGTTGGTCCCATAAGCGCTCAAGAATCTGTTGGTGACATATCCGCCAGGTAATGCGGTATTTCCTAATGCTATGACACCACTCGTACCATCAGCTGTGGTAACAGGAAGTTGTATACTATTATTAAGCGTGACTACTGCATTACCAACGTTAGGAGCAACGGTTATGTTTGTAGATCCTAAGACGCTGGTAACGGCTCCTCCACCCCCACCACCAGGTGCCCATTGAGGGACTCCTGCAACCCCAAGCGTCAAGACGTAACCCAATGAACCCCCAGGAGGTGTAATTGCTTCTAATTGGTGAACAGAAGATACGGTAACAATTCTATTTGCGGTGATAACAGGAGTGTTATTATAAATACCAGCGATAAATGTCGCATCTTGTTGTCCGTTTCCACTACCATCAGTACCAATATAAATAGTGTTATTCATATCATTGGCGCCGATGTTGTTTATCAAGATGTTATTTGATTCGTTTTCTATTAAATTTACTCCAGCGCCGTCACCAATACTGATATTGGAAGTACCCGTAATTAAATTAAATAAACTCCCATGTCCAACAGCAGTATTACTCGACGCAGTCGTCGCGGAGCTCAATGTTCTTCCACCAACGGCAGTATTATAGTGACCACTTGTTAGATCCTGTAATGAGATATATCCTCCACCAAAATTTTCTTCTGCTGCACTGGTAATATTTGTAAGATTACCTGCTAATCGTCCTACAAACGTATTCGAATCGTCGCCAAATGAATGAAGAAAAAAATTATCCGCTATAGTTCCTGTACCAAGGGCATATACCCCAACATATTGACCACCTATAAAAGCAGTTTGCGGTTGTATAATCGATAGATTAAGGTTAACGGTAGGATCAACCGTATCATCTCCCGTTATATTTATATTATCTCCACCCGTCACACTTGTTACTGTTCCAGCTCCACCACCCGCAGCAGGCTCCCATGCTGGTACCCCACCAGTAATAGTGAGGACATACGTCTCAGTGCCATTTGCCAGTGAAGCAATGGCACCACCAGCCGCTACTAAAACACCAGTGGTAACGGTTGGCATTGTCAAAGTTATTGTATTTGCCGTAGCGGTTGCGCGTACTTGTCCAACGGTTCCCAAAATATTTATAGCACCCGCCATCGTTGGATAGGCGGGATTATTCAGATAATCAACAAGAAAGGTCGATATTGCAGCACCATTCGTTAAAGGTATCCATGTGGCCAACGCACCTACGCTGGTATCATCTCCTTGAAGTGATACCAAGATCCACGGAACATTAGTTTCTTCGTTTAACCAGAGATCCATTAAAGAATAACCAGTATTATCATAATCGTTAGGATCACGGTTATTAAAGGTACAACTTGAAGGTGCTACGGCCCTTGTGCCCAGGTACTGTAAACTCCCATAAAATGGTCCACTATTTGACATTACTACCTCCGTCGCGAGCTTCTCGGTCTTGATAGTTTGGTTGTTCAAAAACTAATTGAGCAAACTTGTCTGGGTCAGTTGGCATTGATTCAACGCCGTTCTGTAAGAGGAGGGGTTCATTACGTTCTTTGAGCTTTTGAAATGCTACTTCATAAAGATGATTCAAAACCCAATGAAGGCGTCTTTTCATATCATGTTCAAAGATAGATTCTGGAATGTAGTCCATGATTACTTTTTTTTGCACGTCAGTGAGTGTGAATAATTCAACATTATCTACTGATATTTTCATAAATTTCCTAACATTCTAATTTACCAGATATATACGTATTGCCCTGACCACTTCCAATTGTTACGTTATTACTTGCATTTCCTGAGATCAATACGGTAAATGAGCAGGTATCCGCAGCAGTCATACCTGCAAAAGAAGTGAAAAACATATTTACCTGATCAGACGTTGTAAACAGAGAGTTTAAATCTACGTTATAAACATATGTAACTGCTGATGTGACTATACTGAATGTGCAGTTCTTATTTGCAGAAGCCAATGAAGAAAACTGCACAGTAGTAGAAAATAGATATCTACCTGTAACAGGTGCGGTAAAAACTCCTGCTGTCGTACAATTAGAACCTTGATCGTACACCTTTGTAAGTGCATGACCTCCTCCAATAGTTGCTGTTAAATTATCACCCGTAGCACTTGTATCAGCTGTTCCCAGATAATACATAAAGCATGGAGTCAGAGGGAAGGTTACATCGCCAGAACTATTGACAACTTGAGAAGCAGTTCCCGATCCAACATACAGGTTATAACCGCCTGTACCTGAATTCAGATTGAGAGCAGTCGCACCCGTCGTATTGCCAAGGTATATAGTTTTAGCAACTTCATCGTTTCCTATAGCGATTTGAGAAGTTCCTGATGCAACCGTAAATGGATTATTACCAGTACCACCAATCGATGTAGCGCCCGCAGTAACCGTTAATCCACCTGCCGTTACGGTAGCTCCACCAGCCGTAACGGTGAGCCCATTGGCCACCGTTAACGTTCCAGAGTTATTGTTTATCGCATTTTGTGTAGCCATATTACTCCCTTAAACAATAGTAATATTTCCAATAGCTTCCATAACGGTCCAATCTGTATTTGCTATGCTGCAAACTATGTCAACAACATCGTATTGTAGCGTGGATGCTAGTGAGCCCCCCGTACCCGTCGTTGTATTAACACCAGAGAAATGTATGGTGACTCCAGCAGGTTGAGCAATTTTCCATCCCCCAGCGCCTTTTCCAACAACGCGTATGGTACTGCCATATGCTGCAGTAGCGGGCAACGTACCTGTAATGAGCGATGCTGCATTCATCGTGTAAGAAGTATTAATAGCAAGTGTCAGCGTCGTACCTGTCTGATCAACCCATGAGTTAGTAGAAATAGTCGACCATGATGGCAGAGCTGCTGACCCACCACTTATCAATACTTGACCAGAGGTTCCTGTACCAACTGATTGAAATACCCCCGTAGCTGTAGTTCCTGCCGCCACAAGAGAATATGCCGTAAAGGTAACTGCTCCCGTACCACCACCCGCAACAACAGCGGTCCCAAAACTTGGATTAGAAGAAGAACCACCTGATATAAGTGGTACGCCTGAAGTCGCTGAAGGCGCTACTGAAGTCACTAAGTTCGAAGCGCCTGCAACGACGACACCATATTGAGTGACCGTCGAAGCTGTTATTGGTGATGTTGAGTTAGCAGTTAAAATTCCCGTAAGGGTATTGATTGCAAACGTACCTGTTTGATTATTCAGCGCATTTTGAGTTGCCATTACTAAACTCCGTCTTTTTAAACGATTGTTAAATTTGATATTGGACCGCGTATTGTCCACGTTAAGTTCGCTACAATGCAGAGCAGATCTACTTGGTCATATTGATTTGTTGAAGCTAAACTACCAGAGGTGCCATGCGTCGTAGAAAGATTTCCAAATTGAATATTCTGGCCAACGTTCTGAGCGATAATCCATCCTCCTGTATTAAGACCAACAACTGACATAAGTGTTCCAAACGCCGCTACAGTAGGTAATGTAAAGGTGATAAGTGTTGCAAAATCTGCAACGTATCCATTATTGGGAACCATTGTTTGAGATCCAGATGTCACATCATGCCATGTAAAAGATTCTGGTCCTGAAGCGAGGCCCAACTGACCATTACTGTCGACACTGACGATGTGATTCGTTGCGCCAATAGAAGTGTTATAGATAGCAGCGATGAAACATTTATTAACCTGCTGAGTGCCCGATCCTGAAGAACCCAAACGCATAACATTTGACTCTCCAACGACACCCACGTTCTGGATTAAAATATTATTTGATTCGCTGGTGGTGTATGAAAATCCGGTTCCGGAACTTGCAGATGAACCGTTTATAGTTCCAATCGCCACGTTAAAAGATCCAGTTCTTAATTGATAAAGTGTGCTATTACCAAGCGCTGTATTGTTTCCACCAGTAGTTTGATCAATAAGGGAATCACTTCCAATTGCTGTTGAATATGAAGAATTACTGGTACTAGATCCTGATTGGACACCGATGAAAACATTGGCTTCTCCAGAATTCAGTGAAGCGCCAGAAAGATACCCATAGCAACAATTGTTTGATCCCGTACTAAGGCTAGCGAGACTACTTCCCCCAACTCCGACGTTTTGAGCAGCCGTAGTGAGTGTAAAATTACCTGCTGGTTCTTCACCAGATATACCTATAAAAATGTTATTGCCATTGTCACCAGATCCAGAGTAAGCATGCATCCACGGAACACCACCCATGTTAATAACGCCAACGGTAGAACTTGATGTATAAGGAAGATTAAAGCTGGTATTAGCAGTAACTGAGGATGTTGCTTGTATGGAACCAGGTGCAATAAAGGTAGAAGGAATTGAGAGCGTTACAGCGCCTGTTGATGCTGAAGCGGTGATCTGATTTGCAGTACCTGTTATTGAAGTAACAACACCTACACCAGATACTTCAAGATTGAGAGAAGCAGGTCCTGTCGTGAATGCTATTGTTCCACCAGCAGACGTTAAGGTACCAAAGGCAGGGTTAGCACTATTTGACCCTAATAATACTTGTCCATTAAGGCCCGCAGCTGTTGTTCCTAGTGCTGAAGTTGTTTCACCAATAACGACCCCGTGAAGTGTTAATGTAAGATCACCTGTTCCACCTTCATCTACAGGTAATGGAGCAAATTGTTTATATGCCATTAAGCGTCTCCTTTAGAATGCTTCATATGAAGCGCCGTCAAACAAAAATGAAGCAGCAGCATACGAATTATTCATGATAAAGTTTACATCTCCATCAATATTTACTGCTCCGCCTACCGTAGTAACCGTAATGTTATCAACTTGTGATAAGCCTGCTTTGTCTTTAATGACAAAAACACGGCCAACAGCAGGATCATTTGGTAATAATATATTTACTACCCCTGCGGATACATCTACTGCTATATAATAATCGGCTGGTAATACGGTATAAGGAGATTGAGCATGTGTTACTAATGTATAATTAACTACTTGGGATGAGTTATCTACTGATATTGTTACCGTATTTCCAGAACCAGAAGTTATAACATTTGCATTAGCTCCGACAATATTAATAATATTTCCTGCTGCCGTTGCATCACCATCGTTAGTAACAAAGGTACTTGTAAGCGTAGGAGCTGAAATAATAAGATTATGATCTCCTGGATTCCCAGCAACGGTGATAGGAGCAGTTCCAAGAATAGAAATATTATTAGAACCATCTGGGCTAACTGCACCTCCAGAGTTACCTGTTAAGGTTTGTACGGCATCGCCTGGCGGTATAACACCGCCGCTTATGCCGTAATTAATAATTTTAGACATAGTTCCTCCTAAGCGATATCTGCATAGATAACAGTTACGTAGATGGTTCCCTTAGTCGGAGCTGCTGTCTCACCTAATACATAAATATATGAACCTGCGGGGAATTCAAGTAATGCTCCTGCACCTGATTGATTAGAACAATAATCGTCTACTTCGCCGCTCATTGTCGCAACAATATCAACGGTTCTGTAACCATCAAATGAAATGAAGATATTCTGATCGGTAAAGTTCTTAATCTTAAGCATTCTTACTGGATTTTCTACAGGAGTTGCTGAATCCGTTAAAGGATCTGGAACAGCGCCTTCCATCGTATAAACCGCTATATAAAGACCATTAACGAATTCATCTGCTGGTAGATATCGTAATGATTCGAAGGCTACACGAACTGCTGATGCTACTGCCATGGTTAACCTCCTACTATATCGTGAATATTACTCGGCTGATACCACCCAGAAAGATAAAAATATCCATCCGCGTCAGCTATGCCTTGTATATAAACAATGGTACCCGCTTTTAGGACACATTTCTGACTATTGGGTGCAGCATTTGTTTGGAATGGTATTTCTTTTGACGTTCCTGCAAAGATATAATCATGAGCGGTAACACCATCGTAACTAATGCCAACTCCCTCGTCTGATGCGTTATTTAATGAGATAAAGAATATCCCAAAAGGCAGCCCAGTGGGATTAACTGGAGTCCATGTTTCAATTGTTATTGCGGCCTTTGATTGGATCGCCATAGGTATAGGTAATGCAAAATCTAATGCCATTACTACTCTCCTTTTTTTTTAAGAGTTAGCTACAACTTCCACAGGAGTTTCAACAGGCTCCGCTGGTTTAATTGATGCTTCTATTCTTTTAATTTCTTCAAGAACGCCGAGACGTAATTCATAGAGCACTGAGAGTGCTTCACCAGCATCACAACCGATGGGTAATGAAAGCTTATAGCTTTTATCGCCTTTGATGATTTCCCAGATTTCATATGCAACTTTGTTCATAAGATTCTCCTTTTAGAAGAGGTTAATAGAGTAATAACAATCTGGTTTTAGAGTACCAGATTGTTATTACCTTTAAAGTTTATTTTAGGTTAGCCATTTCCACTGCTTACCAAGTTTAATATAACTTACTTGTGTTCTGGATATATTGTAACGTTTTCCAATTTCAGTCCCATTTACTTTTTCTCGTAAAAGATTCTTTATTTCTCTAACTTGCTGTTCATTAAGTTTTTCAACCTTACATCTTCCTCGAGCACGTTTATCATTTATGTTATCAAGATGAGTACCAAGTTTTAAATGTTCAGGATTAACGCACGATGGATTATCACAATTATGTAAAACAAGTTTTCCGTGTGGAATTTTTTCTTTATATAATTCGTAACTAACTCTGTGGGCGATTTTTTTTTTATTTCTAAAAGTAAACATACCATATGGCATTTTAACTTTCTTACTTCCGAGCCATTCCCAACATGCATCAGTTTTTTCAAAAAACTTTTCAAAAACTTTAATCATAATTGCCCTAGTTTCTTCAATAGTTTCAAGAGAAATAGATAATTTACGTTTAATAAATTGTTTTTCATTTGAATCTCTAGCCCAACAACGTTTATTGCAATATTGAGATCTTTCATATCTACGTTTTAAACAATAAAAATCCAATCCACATTTTTTACAGCTTTTTACGACACAATCTCGAACTAACATATGATACTCCTATAGGTTTAAATTAATAAGAGTATCATATGTAATTTTATTCAATACGTAAACACATTGTATCAATTAATTTGTCTTACTATGTCAAGGCACTCCATGACATTGCACCGTTGGTATTCACGTACAATATGGTTGAAGCTCCGCCAGCAATATTCAAATAGATAGAACCTTGCAATGCAGTTACAACACCATTAGGAGAACCAGTTCCTACAAGAATCTGAGCGCTTTGTACTCCATTATTAATCAATACACCAGTTGCCGCAGGTGAATTAAGTGAAAGACCAGCCGTTCCTGCATTTATATTAGTTGCCGATATTCCTGTTTGAGATCCAATTGTTACAATATTTACTGCCGCAGCGTCAGCAATATGAACAGTTTTTCCACCAGTTCCTGTTGCAAGATTTAAAGTTTGAGTTCCTGCCGTAGCATTACCAGACAAGATACTTACCGTTGAATTAGCTGCTGAAGCGCCTGATGCGATAAATATATTTTGGGCTGATGTATTAACACCACCACCAATAGTTATACCATTACCCGAAACACCATTACCAATACCAATCGTTTTAACACCAGCATTATCGGCAATAGATATCGTTTGAGCTCCTGTTCCCTGTGCAATGTTAATTGCGCCAGTTTGAGCACCAGTTCCACCAATATTGATAGTACCAGTGGTCATACCCGCACCAATAGAAACTGATCCGGCTGTTTGTACATTCGCAAGTGCTAATGTAGTAGCTCCTGAACCATTTGCAATAAGAACACTATTTGCAGCATTTGATGAACCAAGTGTTAATGTTCCTGTTTGTGCAGTTCCACCAATTGAGATTGTACCCGCAACCATACCCGTACCGACTGCAACTGAGCCTCCTACTTGAACATTAGCAATTGCTACTGCAGAAGCGCCAGAACCATTTGCAATAAGGACGCTGTTCGTCGCTGAAGAAGATCCGAGAGTCATTGTTCCAGTCTGAGCAGTACCACCAATAGTTATTGTACCAGCTACCATGCCAGTACCAACGATCACAGCACCGCCTGCTTGTACATTAGCTATATATGTAGAGCCAGCACCAGAACCATTAGATATATAGGTACTTTGTATTCCTGTTGATTCACCTATAACTAATGCTCCCGTAGCCGCCCCTGTACCACCAATAGTAATTGTACCACCAGTCATAGCTTCGCCTATAAAGATAGAACCACCAGTTTGAGCAGCTCCAAGGCCAATGACGTTTGCTCCCGTACCACCAATCGATATTGTTTTAAGCGCTGCGCCTGTACCGATATTTACCGCAGTAACAGTAGCATCTGAGGATATATTAATGGCACCTGTACCAGAATTAAGTGTAATAGGACCATTGGCAGCAGTGATAAGAAAACCACCTGTACCGAATGTTCCCGTCAGACCGCCTGACGAACTACCTGTTTCAAGTGTTATTGCCGTTGCGTTTGCTGCGTTACCCTCAAGGGCTAAGGTAGTAGTTGCGGATATATCAACGCCGGCTCCTGATGAAAAGATCGTGATTGTTCCAGCATCTACAATATCAGTAATAGCGAATGCTCCAGTCACTGCAAGAGTTCCAGTAATAGTGACATCTCCCGTAACATCAAGATCTTGCGCCATAGTGACATCGCCTGCCACCGATAAGGTGCTGCCCAGAGCAGTAGCTCCAGCATCAAGGGTAGCCAAAGTTGTCAGCCCAGTTGCAACGGTAAGCGTACCAGCAGCTATTGTTGCATTGCCTGCCGTAACCGTGAAGTTTCCAGGATTAACAATAAATGAAGTTGCAGATGTTGCTGAGGTCACATTAACAATCCATTGTGCTTGTCCTGCGGAGTTATTTCCACCATTAACGTAGGCAACTTGATCAGTTGTGTCTACCCAGAGTTGCCCAGTATAAGCAAAATCGAATACTCCTGGAGCATAAGGCGCAAGAATGGGAGCCGGAAAATTATCTTGAAGAGGACCCTGAAGTCCTATAAATGTATTTTGACGTGTTATTTTTGTAGCCATAATTCTCCTTTTTTAAGAGATCTATAAATTTCGTCTGTCGACAGATTGTCGACACTTCACTACAAGATCTTAAAACACAGCAATAAGATTAAAGATATAGCTTGCAAAATTTAAGATCTTTATTTATAGTATATAAAGAGGAGAAACGCTTATGGAAAAGCAAAGTATGGCACCCAGAGGTTCGGGAAATGCCAAAATTTTAAATAAGAAGATGATAAATTTCTTCATAGATTCTGATTCTCATGCTCGAATAAAGATAGAAGCAGCAAAGAAAGGGATATCTATGACGCTCTTTATGACCATTGCGATTAGAGAATATGTGAATAAAGTTATGTACGAAAACTCTCGATAGACTCATTATGACAGCTGCCGCTCAATAGGTTAAAACTTTCTGCGAACTCATCGCTTTGGACGGCAGCTGTTGCCTTGTACAACAGGAATATAACATGATTTTAACACTACTGTATTATTTATTCGTTTTCTGGGTAATTACCCAAATAATATTAATTCCATTAGTTCTTATTGTTTCCGTTTTCGAAAAATACGAAGATTAATCTTCTAGTTCTTCATCCGCTTTTTTATTTAATTTTGTTACCAATTGAGCAATTTGACCCTTATTTTCTTTAACAGAAGCTTCTAAAATTTTTCGTGCAAGTCGTTGAGTTGTGGGATGTTTCCAGAACGTATGAAATGATTTATGAGCAACTTCTGGTATTTTTAAAGCACCCGATACCGCAGCCTTAAGAAGTGTGGGATTCTTAATTAAACTTTTATAGCTTGAATTATCCTTAAATAATTCTGAAAATGAATCTGGCTTAATATAACTTGATTTTGAAAGATCTTCAGCTGCATTCCATATTCTACCAAAATGAGGGTTATCTTTTGCAGCTTTTTGTATAGTCTCGTTAAGTGCACCAACACCTCGTTTGTAGTAATTACCTGCTTCACTACCTTTATGTTCCTGATAAAGTTTATTTAAATGTCGTTTAGATTTTATTGCATCAAGGACATTGATCTCATTCTTCTTAACATCATTGGCAACTTTTGTGAATTCATGACGAACTTGCTTTGAAACCTTATCTGTGAGTCCACTCTTGCCTTCACCTAATTTATCTATTTCTTTACCCATGAATTCATGCAATTCTTTTGCGGGTTGTTTGATCTTTGCAGCTCTTCTTTCTGCGGGGGCATAATACTTTGACGCCTCTTTCTTTGCGGTTTCTCTAATAGTTTTTGGTCGGATACCCTTAAGAGCTGCTGAGGCTCCTATCCCACCTAATAAACCACCTATTTGTTGTCCTTGAGGGCCAAATCCAAGTCCTTCAGCAGCACCTTCTCCCAATGTTCCTCCAAGTGCGGCTAAAAGTGCTAATGGACCTTCCTTCAGTACAAATGGTAGTTTTTGTTGAAAGCTATTGATAAGATCTTCGCCTGGGCGTGGTGTAGAATAGCCTTCAGGTAAGCCTAATTTAGATTCTGCTCCTTGAACATTACGAAGGATATCTTCGTAATTAGCACCAGGCGCTTCATTTCTCTCAAATTGAGATTTCAATGCTGCTCGTTGTTTAGGATTTAACTTTACTCCCAATTTTTCAAGATCTTCAAGTTTTAATCCTTCTGGCTGGAATTTAGATGCCAGAGCATTTGGAAAAGAAGCAACAGATGTAAGACCTGTTGGAAGTGTTCTATAAAGATTACGTAAAATGGCTGCAGGCCAGCTTTCCTCGCCTTCTTGGTTATTTTCCAGGGCACTTTGAGCCTCATTATGGTTATTATTCACGGTTGGCGACTGAAACGCCTGTGGAGCTTCATTTTCAACGCCTAAATTACCCCCTACTCTACTTTCAGGATTTTTTTTTTCGCCCTTCATCAGTTGATGAATCTTTGCTTCAAGACCAGCAGGTTGTTTATATTCATTTTCTGCTAATAATTGATCACGTAGTTGACCAATCTGAAGAACTTTTTCAGCTTCTTTTTGTAGGCGATCTAATTTCTTCAAACTCACTTTAACGGGTTCACCAATAATAGGTTTAAGACTCTTATTAAATTCGATTTTATATCTGGTCGGTATTCCGCGTTGGCCCTCATTCATTAAGCCCACGATATTGTTGTAAATATTCTCAAGATCTTGAGTCTCTTCGTTTTGGGAAATCTTAGAGAAAGGAAGATAACTGCGCAAAGCACCTGCTGTTTTCTTCGTTCCTAAGAGTTGGCGACTAGCCTGGATATAGTCCATTAATTTTTCAGCATTGGTTATCTGTGGACTTACCGTATCATTAAACTTCTTATTCTCAGCATTAATAATCGCTTGCTGTCTAAGCTGCTGTGCTTCACGATTTTTGTTGTTTCCCGCCTGTCCTAAACGCTGTGCTGGAGATAGATTTTTTGCTTCTTTGTCCGCCCCCTGGGGCGCCCCATAGGCACCCTGCGGGGTTTGATTACCACCACCTAAACCACTCAATAAGGCCAATAAACTCTTAGGGTCTTTTTGAAAAAGTTGTGCCAATTGGGCTTCTTGAGGAGAATATCCAGCACCTTGTATTTGATTAGAGAACTGCTGACGTTGTTGCTGTCTCTGCATCGCCTGCATTTTACCTTCAAGTAAACCCGCTAAACCACTCCCAAGCGCACCACCTAAACCTTGACCAAGTAATTGGCCAGCTCCCGCATATAATCCAGGATCGTTTATAACTTGTGCCATTATATACCTCCTGTATATGCTTTACCCGCTGTACCAAGAGCGGCTTTACCGTTTTCTAATCCATTAAATAAGAAATTTTGCAAGAAGCCTTGTTGAGATGGGAAATATTGATTTTCAAATTGTGGGTTCAAACTTTGTTGAATGGCCCCAAGACCTTGTTGCTTGTTCTGTTGGCCATAATTTGACATCAAAGAACCGATAATATCTTGTAATTGATTATTACTTCCTTGAAGCTGTTGGGTAAAGGCCCCCGAAGTTGTTTTATTATCACCGAGCCCGCTAAAACGTGCAGCAAGTGATGGCACAACATTCTGTGACCATTGGTTATTCAACTTGTTGGCAATAGGTTCAAACCCTGCATAGGGATTTTGCACTTGATTCTGTCCCCATTGCCCTAGAAAATTTGATGACTGCATTTGTTGTGGTGTAGCCGTAGATTGCTGTACATTATATCCTTGGTGACCAAGGAAAAATTGAAAAAGTTTTTGCCAGAAATCCAGTTGTGGTGCTCCTTGAAGTCCATTTCCTTGTTGACCCTGTATCGGCATTGGTAATTGATTAATCGCCATGATATCTCCTGTGCGCTCTGCTTACAGCTTACGCATCTAAAATTTTAAATATTCTAATACAACATAACTTGAACTAAACGTTATTGCCGTGTTATTTGTAATAATGACATTTGTGCCTGTAACCTGAAGTACGATATCACCAGCGGGATCAGCGTAGGGCAATGGATAGTATCGTGAGTTTGCTGGAACTGCATTGTAATAAGAAGCTGATCCATAGATCCTGACAAACGTCCACGTAGGTCCAATAGTAAGGCCATGGGCTACTAGTAAAGCACCTGGGGCTAATATCCCCGTGTTTACCACTAATTGATACGTATTGCGCTGCTGCGTAGAATTTGTCGTACTGAACCACATGTTTGACGTGACAAACTCTTGGTTAAGATACTGTCCAGTGGTCTTCAAGTTGAGTGCAACAATGATACTGTTAAGGGTTTGATACAACCGTACAATAAACTGTTTAGGATCATCTGAGGGAATGGTATAAGTCGTGGGTATATAGACGCCTGAATTTGGTGGTAACATAGTATCTCCTTATTGCAAACGTGACGTTGAAGGTGTTGCATAAATTTGCATAGCATGCATTTGAAAATCATCCCACGCAGTCGCCGTATTCAACAGTTGTGCTAAGTTGTAATAAATCCTGAACTGGATAACTTCACCATCGCCCTGGAAGTACACAGGATGCCATACGCGTGATGATGTATTCTCATAGGGATAATCAGGATACGCAAATAAATCTAACGTTCCCGTACCTACAAGGGCACCAGTAAGAGCACTTGTATCAGTCATAGAGGTATCATCAGTTGAGACAAAATAATCCACTTGGATCTGACCTGTTTGTTCTTTATCAACAAGAAAATCTATCTTAGAGATAAAAGCATTGCGACCATCTTTAGCGTAGAAGTTAAACTCTTTTGTTTGAATATCTATTACTGCAACACTTCCTACGGTTCCACCGCCTGTATACACCCCATTAAGAACAGGAGTGGTAGTTGTTACCACAAATGTATTAGCGTCAACTACAAGCGTAATCTGCGCAATAAAGCCGTTTAACGTTGCTCCAATATTTCCCGTATCATCTATAGATGAGAAATAAACACATTGGCCTGTGATAAAGTTATGGTTAATACATATTATGGTGATTAAAGATGCGGTTCCACCTATTGAAACATACCCTAAATTAGTTATCGATAAGTTTGCAGAATTATTAGTATAATCTGGTTCTAATATAAAGGTAAAACCTTGTTGGTTTCCACCAATTACATCACGGATACCACCTTGCAAAGATCCAGAATCCCATCTAATTGGTGCTGACCACAAGGTATTAGAACTCCAAAGAACACCACTAACAGATTGAAAATATCCCATAGCAGTTATTGATTCATCATTAATTGCCCATGAGTTGTTCTCATAGTTATAGAGCAATACCTGGTTGGGATAGTTCTGTGTGACCGTTTGCTGGTTCGAAGGGAAAGACCAATAGACAACTTCTATTTCATAATCGCGAATACCTGCTACACGGATAGGTCCATTATTTGAAAGATTTATTTGAAACACTTCATCAGGAATTAAGGAATCGATACGTTGAGTTTCATAACCATTACATGAATGTATACCAACAGATCCTATGCCAAGAGCAAACTTATCAAACGGTACAACCGAGAAAGGAGAATAAGCACCCAGCTCCGTATTAAGCTTTTGGAATACGAATGGATTGGCGTTATTACTCGTATAGACCATTTCCCACGTTGAATTTTCAAAGAAGACTATAAGTCTGTCTTTGATAAATTCTACCGTGATGATAGCTTCTGTGGTTGCAGCATCAATAAAGTTACCTTGACCAGGTATATCTTGTCTCCATGAATTGACGGCAACTGGAGAACCAAACTGTGTAGAATAGCGACATCTATTCTGGTAATTAACGCCAGGGGCCACAGCTCCTTCCCATGTATTAAATGCGAGCATAGCATTCTTAAATACCACAAGAATCTGAGCAGAGAAGAGATAATCAGGAACTTGATCAATTTGTGGCTGAAAGACAAACCAGGTACCATTATAAAGATATCTCATTGCTTCGTTCTGATTGAAGTTTGTTACAAAGAGCGCCTTGTCTGATGGCGCAGGACCCGTCCAGTTTGTTCCCCAAAAGAATTGAGAATCATTTCCTGTCCATGTCGCTGCTCCTAATGCGAGACGTTGCCATCCTGGTGTAGGAACGGTTGTATAGATATACGCGAATTGGGTATCAAATGCTATGGTAGGCTCTTCGTTAACGATAACAACTTGTTGGGTGATTATACCCATAACGGGCGTGCTTGGATAATAATAGAGTTCGCCCGCAGTTGTTCCCGTGATCGTCACATTACCATTTGCGGTATTGAAGGTTCCCACTCCAGGACCATTCGTAAGCATGTTATTGAGGCCAACATTCGTGACGGTATACCACTGTGTAAATAAGTTTCCTGCAACAAGATATTGCAGAGAGAATTGTTGGCCTACAAGCCACTGGGCACCAGGAGCTTGAAATGCAACAGGTCCACCCCCTGGGTAAGCTCCGAGATCAACGCGTAAACGTGTTTGGGTCTGATCATTAGTTTGATTAATATACGTAGTACCAAATCTTTTTCTCACACGACCACGCCATACGTATGCATTCTGAAGGTAACTGAAAGCATTGTCTGGAATCAACCAGGGTTCTCGATTCAGTTGGAGACCTGAGTCTTTGTCTATTGGAGCAATGAGAAATTTATCTGCCATATTACATTCCTATCGCAAACCATTGGAACGGAAAATTACGATTATCATTAGTAGAAGTTCGTGTAGACCCTTTGGCAGTAAAGTTAGTAGCAGCGATAGCAACAACTTGAATGTAAATATTCACTGAGTTTGCCGAAGTAGGAACCCCACCAAGAGTAGTTACGATAACCTGAAAACATGTTCCAAATGCTGGGCCAACAGTATTCATAGGAAAATTTAGAGTAGTTGTCGCATCATTTTGTGCCGTCCAGGCTGCCGTTCCCCATTTAATCAATAATCCAGAAGCAAGGCGACTCCAACCATTAACAGTGGCCAATGTTCCTTCAGTAAACGCTATAGGATTCCCGGAGTTTTGTGGTATCCAATTAAGTTCAGGATTTCCACTTGTAGCGCCAGCAAGTACTGCCAATCCCCCCTCAAGAGCCAATGTAGCCGGTGCACCAGCCTGCTGAGGCATCTGCAAGAACATATGTTTACCCTGGTTCCCAACACCAGATCCGTAAGGAACGTGGTTCTGTGAGAAAGCAGGATCAATAAGGTCGGTAAAGTTTGTAAGTATAGGTGCCTGCGTAGCATTAAGTGTCTGATTAGCTTGAGGTACATTTTGTAGTGCCATGATTTCTCCTAATAAGGCCAGTTGATGTTTCCCCACCATGCCCAGCCAACATTTCTATTTGAATTATAAATTGTCTCGGATGTTGAGTTCGCTTGTTGTGTGATAGAAGCCCTATTCACAAGATTCATTTGCTCCCTTAAACTCGGCATCATTTGATCGATACTTGCATAGTCACCACGGTCTTCGAATACTTTTTTAGCTGCCAAATAAGAAATAAATTCCCACCACTGAGAAAGTTGTGGAGCATCAGTTTGTTGCAAAAGAACCGTTGGCCTGATATCGGCTTCAAGCTGAACTGGATAAACCGTATCGGGACATGGTCTGAGCGTAAACGTGTAGTTATAGTAGAGAGCAGCGATAGGCTTACCGGGTTGATAGGGAATAATATTAGCTTGAACGGGATTCATTGTTCCATTATTTGCTGTGTTATTTGGAAAGTATGCGGTGAATTGGCCCGTTAAGTAATCAATTGTCCCATAAGGTGATGGCAATGTTGGCTGAGGATCATTAAAGAGCGATAGATACCCAGTTTCATTATTTATGGGATAATCGATCAAGATCATAGCTGTATTATTTATATCTAAACACGATATCTGTACATTATTTTGATAAATAGGAAAGGCTTCCAATGTTCCGGTAAATGGCCCTGTGGTGCCATTACCGAACAATCCACTCACATGAGTGGTCGTAACGGTATTAGGCCAATATCCAAAGAAGTCATCAGGCCATTGAGAATAAGTACATTGCACTCCAGCGATATAAAGGGGCTGGTGGATCGCAACATAGTTATTGTTAAAGTTATAGAATGGATCGTTGATATCGGTTGTTTGGGTTGTATAAGTATCAATATTTGGTTGTGTATAGAACGTAAAATTTGTACGCAATGAAAAGAGCCTCAAATGATTGGGAAAGTCATAGAGTATTGCTGAGTTTATGTACTGGTTAAGCGTATTATCACTCATTTGAGATGGACCAGGTGCACGTGTTATACGCCGTACCTTTTGCTGGATGTTCTGTAACGTAGAATAATTGCTATCGGGGACAACTGCCATGATTTCTCCCTAGTTTACTTTCCAATAGGTGCCAGGAACTAATGGATAGGGCAACACATTTTGCGTGCTCCCATTGGTTTGTGATGTAAGTTCACCATACGAAACAACGTTAGCAAGCTGAAGCTGACCGAACCAGAAGTCGCCTATTTGCACAGGAGGTGCAGGTGCCACAAACGGATTAAAAAAAGTGGAGTCTATCGGTAATGAAAAGTTCAACTCATCGATAATCGTTATGGCACCTGACATTTGATTTATTTGTGACATCCCATAATAGGAAGGCACATTCAGACGAACAATAAGACCATTCAAATACTGATGAGGGAATGAGGTAGTAACTACTGCTGGCTCAGCATTTGTAATCGCTACGATGATCCTCATCGCTGGTTGAGTAATCGGATATTGAAGGGCATATATGTCCGCCATGATAACCCCCCCTATGCGCGTAATGTCGCAGGAACAATAGGATTTATTTCTACTTCAACGAGGTTAGAAGGCTTCTTATCCCAGTCATCATCGATATCCATATACTCAAGGGATGTGAATGAGAAGCGTGGAACTTTACGACGCGCGGTCATATTCGCATTTGAATTAAGACGTCCGTCATTAATACCTGCTTTTTGATTGGTTTCACGACCAAATTCATCTTTAAGGTTGAGATATTCAATGTAATGGCAGTTTGTGTTCACATGACGTGCCACGCCACGTGGTATACGATGCTTTTCTCCATGAAGAAGATGATAGAAGATAAAGTCATCGCCTGGATAGAGCTTAAGACCAAATTTTATTGGATTTCCTGGTCGTTCAAGGTTAGTGAAGATACCTGTTACAAGTTCATTATCACGTGCTCTGCAACGTGCGATGTCTTTCTTGACCTCTTCTTTGGACATCTTACTTTTGACTCTTTTTTCTTCAGGCTCTTGATTGAGCAGTCTAATTGCCATATTTTCTCCCTTTTAAGAGATGGGGACCCCTAAAAGTCCCCATATTAAACTATTTGTTCCAGGACTTGCCTGCAACCCACGAAATAACGTCCGTATTAACACCTGCTGGACTATTAGCACCAGCAACGAGTAACAGACCTTTTTGGGCTGTATTCATCACTGAGTCTGCATAGGGATAGACAGGAGTTGGTGCTTGAACGGATGTAGGAGCTGGAAACACTGTTCCAATTCCATAAGGATTCAAGTTAGCAGCACCAGTATTTTCACCAAATGGAACAACTTGAGCCCATGAGAAGCCAGGAGCGGTTGTTAATGGGTTCTCCCATGTTCCGAAAGATGAAACGTTTATATCAACCGTAATTGTGTTGGTCGCATCATTAGCATCTTCGGCACCAACGTTAACAATTGTTCCTGCAAGACCATTTAATTGGGTCATACCAAAAGCAAGATTAGTCACTTGTGGAACAATAAATCGTACTTTTTGACCAATTTGGAATGTATGAACAACAGAAAGCGTTACAATTGCTTGGAATGAGTTTGCTGGATTAACAATAACCTTGGTGATATATCTATTGTTAGGGTAGATATATGGGTTAAATGGAATAACCGCATAGGTACCTGCACCTGGATCAGCATCAGCAATAGCAGGCATAAATATCAAATCCATGCTTGTATTAGCAACAATATTGGCAACTGAGAAATCAATCCCCGCAAGTTGTTGTGCGCCAACCGTAGAATAAACTCGAACAATGCCCGCGGGAACATCATCGCCCGCTACGGTTGATAAACCGTTGGTATTAGCCGTAAGTAGTTGAGGTGAACCGTAACCACCACCATTAGCAGTGATCCCCGTTAATGCAGTTTGACTGAGAGCAGTTGTAACAGAAGTATCTTGAAAAAAGAACCCTTCGTTAGCTGCTATTTCATCAACATTGATCGTAGTACCGGCATTAGTTTTGAACCATTGAACACCTTGGCCAACAGGCATACCAGATCTCCAGTAGAATTGGACACCAGCACCTGTACCCTCAGCATACATATTCGTTTCATTGTAGACGTTGATAAAATCTACGCCTGTAGGAAAAGGAAGGAAAACGTTTTGCCCAGTCGATGTGAACGAACCAGATAAATTACCAGACCATACTTCAAACATAGTGTTCTCCTTAACTTAATGTGCATTGAAGATTAGTAAGCCATTGATCGTCGTAAATTCTATTTACTTCCGCCATGGTGTAACCAATTGTAACGTTTTGAGCCAACGCACCAGAGAAGATGGCAGGTCTGAAAATAATCGCAGAGCTGTAATTATCTTGATGAACACATCCGTATGATTCCATACCTGCAACAAAGTTGTTGTAAACCGTGTTACCGAGTTTTGAACCATAAAGGGTCTTTGAACCGACCGATGAAACCATCATACGAACGTTGGTTACTGAACCCCATTCTTCGCGAATAGTGTCTTTTTGGTTGCTATAGTTCCACTGTGGTATGAACCCATTAAGGTTATTGAAATCAGGCGTCATATCTGAATGTGAAAGCATCAGATATGCGTTACGAGTTGGGCCTGTTGAGAAGTTACGGCCTGGTTGAATTCTATCGAGCATGTACCATGCATCGTTACCCAACAAGGCAGCACAGACTTCATCAATGTCTGATAGAGATATGTTTGTTGGCAAGTCACCATTGTTACCACCAGTTGCGCGGTAAACCGTAGCTGTCGCAGCAAGAGTATCTCTCATCAATTGATCTTCGGTCATACGCATTGATAAACCACAAAGCTCAGAGATTTCATGAAGAACTTGGTCTTGGTTTTGCAAGAAAACACGTTGGTTAACTGCTGCATAAAGACCATAAAAAGATACGGTAGCGTCAAGGTCAGTACGAACTACTGGGATACCAGCAGGCTCAGAACCATCAGCAGAAAGAGGAACAATAGCAGTGGGAAAGCGTTCATAGCGTGACGATCTTAAAGTATTACCACCCTTGGTTTCAATGTATTTATCCATTGCTCCAAGTTTCATGATCAGACCAGGTTGATGTACTGCAAGGAGTACTTTATCAACGGATACCTGAACTTCTGGTGGTAAATTATACGTTGTATTCAACATAATTTTTACTCCGAAAGATATAATAAGCTAACAATCCGATTCCTCGAACCATCTCTTATCATTCTTCAGAGTGATGAGTTCTGAATACATCTACTAGGGGCACCCCTATGGGTCTATTTTAGAACCTCCTAGCGTTCCCTGACGAGAGGATATTACGTCGAATGACCTTGAGGGTCTTGGGTGTGATGGCGAGTCACAATACAGCCAGGTAGAAGCGAGCTACCAATACGCTGAGGTGAGTATAGAACGGAAGATTATGCTTGTGCAAGTTGATATTTAAACTAAACTATTCAGACTAAAAAAACATTAATCAAGGAGCAAATATGCTTGAAACAAAATGGGAAACCATTGAAGTTAGACCTTCAAAGGTCATAGAAGCAGAGATAGAAGAATTTCACACGATTCATCAAAGCGAATACGATATAGCTACTCGAGATTATCTTATTATGCTTTTGAATCTTAATGAAGAATTGGTGAGCAGCTTAAAGTTTGAGAACCGACACGGGATAAAACATGAATGAAAATATGACAGTAAAATTTATTGATTCACGTATATATTTACCTCCTATAAACGATCTTACTGTTTTATGTAATGCGATTACATTTTTTCCCATGAAAGAAGAATATTTTTGCGAAGAATATGAACTAGCTAAAAATAGAAATATAGAATTTAATACCGATATTCATAGACATGAATGTGGAATAAATGTTGAGTTCTCAACTCTTATGACATCTAAATTATTATATACAACAAATTTAAAGTTTAATCCTATTAGATTCGGATCTATTTGGCCAATCAATTGCTGTAAAACAATGGCGTTTAAAAATATAGAAAATAAAACTAAGAATGGTGGCCTTAGGGATGTTTTAGAAGAAATTTTAAAGCATGTAGAAGAAAAAAATCAATGGTGGGATTTACAAGATTTAAAAGTATGGATATTTTTACCCGCTGATTGGTGAAACGAACTCATTTTAAACAAAACAAGCCCCGGAATAACAAATAAACAGGCGGTACCCAAGCTCAATACTAAGCGGTACCCGAACTCAAAGTAAGCGGTACCCAAGCTTTTTTAAAAAAAGCCTTTATCGGCAACATTTCGATTTAAAAAAATCCAGCGGTTATGGTACTGGATAATTTATTAAAAGATTGAAAAAACCCCCAGGAAGGTATCTTATCAGGAAAGGATAGTAACCAATAAGATCGAAAACCTGGGGGAACAGAACAACCAAGGAAAACAAAGGAGAAATGAAGATGTTTCTATCTACGCTTTATAGCGGCCAACCGATTCAGTGTCAAGGTTCGTTCAGTATCATCCATAGCCCATCGATCTGCGTCTTTAAAGTTAGCCAATGGAGACTCAGCCATAGAAGGCCCAGCTGACGCGGCCGTTCTAGGCTTCGACTTATTAGCTTCTATTCGGGCATCAGTTTCTGAATAGTCCTCTTGCGCAACCCATGACTTAATCATTTCGTATGCGGTTTCACCCTTATCGTACAGATCAGGAGTGTACGTGAGCGCATTAAACTGACTTGGTCTTTTTTGTTGCAAGAGCGCCAAGTTCTCAGCCGTTACGATCTTATCGAAATCTTTATATTTAGTACGAAGTCTGAGCTCAGTAGCAGATGCATTAAAGGATTCAAGTTGTTGCTTGGTCTGCTTCAATTCATTCTTTATCGATTTAAGATGCTTCTTATACTGCTTACCCTCGATGTACAGGTCATCATCAACACCGATATCATCTTCGTCAGGTTGCTCAGCTGGAGTACCATTGATAGCTCGCTTCATCTCTTGTAGAGCACGTTCTTGATCATGAGCGCGTTGCTCAGCACGTTCAGCACGTTCACGTAATGCTTTAAAGTCTAATTCTTTCTTGGTAGGTGCTGCTTCAACAGGAGCACTATTTTCCATTTGCTGTTCAGCAACTTCGATCATTTCTTCTGTCATGTGGTCTCCGTAATCTTAATTAATGCGTCTGGTTTATCACCGTTAAGCTTTTTTACAAAGCGCAAGAGCTCACCAGAAGCGTCCATTGATATAAATTTAACCATGCCTTCGTATTCTTTATGTTGCGCAACTTCATGCATATTCTGCACGATATAGTCGTACATTCTTTTATCAGGAAGATGCCACAAATAATCAAGCGTTCCAGATTCGTGATAATACTTCCATACAGTCTGCTTGAATGATGGCGTAGGTGCTGAGTGTCGTACGAATACAATCGTCTCAGGAACACGTCCTAGATAGTGTAATTTTATGCGCATCTCAATATAGAAATCTTTGCCTTGGAACTGTGGCTCCAATAGGGCTTGTTTGATACCATCGTCGATCTGAGCCATGATAGCTGGCTGCATTGCATTGGTATATTCTCGTATATCATCTTCAGCGAGTAATTTTTTAGAACGATGCTCGGCAAGTATCTGCCCGTACGTCTTATCATCTTGCATGAGGTCCTTTCTCCTTTTAAGAAATAGTCTCTGCGTTCCTTTTAAGAAAGATTTAACTGCTATCGCATCCTAACGCGCAAAACGGACCTCCGCAAGCGAGTCTTGAAGAGGCCCGAAAGGAGAGAGAGGTACGTGCTATTTTTTGTGTTTCTTTTTCTTGGACTGTCCACTTTCATGCAATGCGATTGCGACCGCTTGCTTTGGATTAGTCACTACAGGACCTTTTTTGCTCCCTGAGTGGAGTTCATGCGCACCAAACTCGTGCATCACTTTATCTACTTTTTTCTTCTTAGCAGCTTTGGTCTTAGGTGTAACTTTATGATGTTCTTTTTTTTCCATCTTTGTATGACCGCATGATGAACATTTCTTTTTCATTTCATTCCTCAAAATAAAAGGGGATCAACGTTGATCCCCCGAGATGAAAGACTAAACTGTCGTAATATAGTCAGCGTTCCAACCACGAAGTTGTTTCTTCGTCGGCTTCTTTACAAGTCCCTCTTGTCGAAGATCTTTGGGCGTATTCATCACCGCATAGAAGATCTTACGTGGCTTGCCGCTTGGACGTGGTGCTTGAGCCATAATCTATCCTTATTTGTAAGGCTTAAATACTTTCTTGAAGTCGAACATGGTTTCAGCCATTTGAGTTTCAACGCCTTCATAAGGTCCAGGTAACTCACCATGTTGATGATATGGACTATTACCCATTTCATGGATCATAACTCTATCAGGAAGGTTAGAACGCATATTCATTTCTTCTGAGATCATACCTTTACCACGAGATTTCATGATTTTGTGGTGTCTCATTTCGCCCGAACGGCCCTCATGGCCTTCGTGCTTCATGTGATGCATCCCATCATGGTGCTTTTTGTGCTTTGGCATACTTATGCCCTTTCTGAGCAACGTTCACACTTTTGCGAACAGGTTAATAATAAAGAACCTCTACATCAGAGGGTATTTTTCTTTTCAGCATCTTTTTCATCACCCGCTTTGAGCGAATTGATAGCTGAGAGTAACTCTACGACATGAGATATGTCTATAGACTCAATCTCTTTCAGGATCTTGATCTTATTCAAGAACGCTTCTTCTTCTTGTTTACGTGACTCGGCTATCTTTTCTATCGCTAATGCACGGTTCTCTTCAACACGAGAATTACGCTCATTACCTGAAGCTTGTTGTGAGTAAGCCATAGAATCAGAGAGTTTGGTCTTAGCCAGCATATCTTGCATTTGAATCTCCATCTGCTGCTGTTGTTGTTGTTGAGCAGCTTGCATCTGTTGTTTCTGACGTTCAATAAGATCGCTCTTGCCTTGCATCGTTGACTTCTCAAGAACGTACTCAGCATCTTTAAGTATCCCACGTTCAAATAAATCAAGTGCTTGCAGGAACTCCATCTGCTTCTGGGTCTCAGTAGCAAAACCATTCTCTACCGCGCAATGATACTTCCCAAAGGCCTTGTTATAGAAAAGCGGTGCAGCTTTTTCACCGCCGAGCATCTTCTCAATCTTTGCAGGACCGTAGTTAGCTCTGACAGCATCCATACAGATTTCACCAAGAAGGCATTGAGAATCATCAAGGCGATCAAATATGGGGCGAAGGTTGATCAGTCCTGCCCCTTGCTGAAGAGCAGCTCTATAGCCAGATTTGTCTTCACCTGTGTTGAATCCCATATTCTCTTCAGAAATACCCGTACAGAGATGGAACTCATTACCAAGACTATCTTGCATCTGAAAGTACGATGGGGGTATCTGTGGGGGCTGGATCTGTTGGATATCAGTCATCTGAGCATCGTCTTTAAGCGGAATAACACGACCTTCACCAGGCTGAAAGAGATGCTTGATGTCAATGACAGCGTTCTCTTTAAATATCCAG
>Ga0209611_10001681_pt1 | contig 38183 bp, 33 predicted proteins | sample S1TSphgellanicum_3_FD_187693 | JGI IMG/M metagenome (GOLD analysis project Ga0209611, IMG submission 187693) | Host-associated microbial communities from peat moss isolated from Minnesota, USA - S1T2_Fc - Sphagnum magellanicum MG (SPAdes) (version 2) | ecosystem: Host-associated > Plants > Peat...
TGTTATCCCTTCCACCTTTCCTTGTACCAGGCGATGGTATTTTTCGCGTAGGCTAGGGAAAGGTAGATAATTTTGACCGCTGATGATCATATTATTTTTTATGCGGATAGTGGAAAAGTAGTGAGAAAGATATGGGTATTCAATTTGGACGGGAAATCTGCGGTAATCTTGACATTGCTGAGTCACGGGAGTGGTTAGTCACCAACGGTATCGGCGGTTATGCAACGGGTACAGTTGCAGGTTTACTCACTCGTCGCTATCACGGGCTGCTAGTAGCAGCATTGAGACCACCTTTAGATCGTACCTTGCTATTGACAAAACTGGAGGAAACCGTAACCTATGATACCCGTTCCCACTCCCTCTATACCAACCGCTGGGTTGATAACATTGTTAGTCCCACTGGATACCGACATATCGAGTATTTTGCCTTAGAAGGCACAACTCCCCTATGGCGGTTTGCGGTTGCCGATGCTCTACTAGAAAAACGGGTGTGGATGCAACAGGGAGCCAACACCACCTATGTGCAATATACCTTAACTCGTGCCAGCCTACCCCTGCAACTGAACCTCCGGGCACTGGTAAACTACCGGGATTATCACGGTAGCACGCAGAGTAATGATTGGCAGATGAGTATCGAAGCAGTTACTTCTGGGCTAAAGATTACAGCCTACCCCAGTGCTGTGCCACTGTATTTGTTGAGCGATCGCGCTAGTTCTGTTCCTGCCCACAATTGGTACTATGGTTTTGAATTGGCAGTGGAAAACCAACGTGGGCTGAACCACCAAGAAGATCATCTCCATGCTGCCACTTTTACCGCTGCCCTCAAGCCTTTAGAAACATTAACTATTATTGCCACCACAGAGCCACATCCAGATTTACATGGTGAAGCTGCCCTGAAATTCCGCCGCACCCATGAGGATAAGTTAATCAGACTGTGGCAAGTTAACCGACCCCTCCATGTACAGAAGGAACCGAGTTGGATTAATCACTTAGTATTGGCTGCTGACCAGTTTATCGTTGATCGTCCCACAGCAGAAGACACCCAAGGCAAGACCATTATTGCTGGTTATCACTGGTTTAGTGACTGGGGACGGGACACGATGATTAGTCTACCTGGATTAACTATTGCCACTGGCCGGACAGATGTTGCTCGCTCGATTCTTCGCACCTTTGCTAAGTACATAGATCAGGGAATGTTACCTAATCGATTTCCAGATACAGGGATACAGCCTGAGTACAACACCGTGGATGCTGGACTCTGGTACTTTGAAGCTGTCCGCGCCTACTACGATGCTACCAGTGACGATAACCTACTGGGGGAACTCTTTCGGGTTCTGGTGGAGATGATTAACTGGTACTGTCGGGGCACACGCTACAATATCCACCTTGATCCAGCTGATGGTTTACTCTACGCTGGGGAAACAGGCAGCCAACTGACTTGGATGGATGCCAAGGTGGAGAATTGGGTAGTTACACCGCGAATTGGCAAACCTGTAGAAGTCAATGCTCTGTGGTACAATGCCCTACGAACAATGGCTAATTTTGCCCGCCAATTAGGCAAGCCACACCAAGAGTATACCGCAATGGCAGACCGGGTCTTAGCTAGGTTTGCCCGGTTCTGGAATCAGGAAAGAGGTTATTGCTACGACGTCGTAGACAGTCCCGATGGAGATGATTCAGCCCTACGTCCCAACCAAATCTTCGTCGTGTCACTGCCAGAGAGTCCCCTTACAGATGCCCAGCAAAAGGCTGTGGTAAATGCCTGTGGGCGCATGCTACTGACTTCCCACGGGTTGCGATCGCTCTCTCCCGACGATCCCCAGTACCGAGGGAGTTATAGTGGTGATCAGTACCAACGGGATGGAGCTTACCATCAGGGGACAGTTTGGGGTTGGTTGTTAGGTCCCTTTGTCCAAGCGCACCTGCGGGTCTATAAAAACCCTGCCCAAGCTCAGGAATTTTTGTTACCCATGGCTAATCATTTGATCGCAGCGGGTCTTGGCAGTCTCAGTGAAATTTTTGACGGTGATGCACCAATGACACCACGAGGATGTATCGCTCAAGCCTGGACAGTGGGGGAGGTGTTACGTGCTTGGTTGGCAACGCAGTAGAGGGGGAATTTCGTGCCTGAAAAGCCTTCTGTGTCCAACACAACCACCTGTCACTTTAGGATGCCTGTGTTGATACGGAGAAGTGCAAGATCTTATTCGTGATTAGGGTTACAGTTGAGTACTGAAGGAGAGAATTTGATTGTATCCTATTCCATTAAAATCAAACGTCGGGGATCTAAATACACATACCAAGGAAAACCCCGGTCTTTTAGAGTTACCCATTTTTCCTTGAAAACTTCCGCCTGTAGATGGTAATCCTGGGAACCATCGGGTGGACTGTGCAACTTTAAGAACAATGTCATCCGATGGGGGGTTTCGCTGCTCTTGGCCACCCAACAAGGAAAGGTGTTTTCTGGTTGGGGCTCATCAGGAAAAAGGAGCTGATGGGCGCGAATGCCAATGTGGGATGGCTGAGGGGGAATCTGTTGTGAAACCTGAAGTGTACAGGCCCAATTGATCGCTTCTACCTGTTGGGACCCGGTGGCAACGGCCGGAGATAGGTTCTTGCAGCCTGTGATTTGGGCTACCCCTACGGTGGCAGGGCGCTCGAATATGTCGTACTTAGAGCCATAATGAGTTCCTTTCCCCCCTTCTAGTACCAGCAGGTTGGGGCAAAGCCGATAAGCTTCTTCCATATCGTGGGTGACAAATAAAGTCACTCCTGGGTAATCAGTTAAAATTTCTGCCATCTGTTGCTCTAACTGAGAACGCAGGTGGGTGTCAAGGGCAGAAAACGGCTCGTCTAAAAGTAAGACTTCTGGCTGACTGGCCAAGGCCCTAGCTAGGGCTACTCTTTGTTGTTGTCCCCCTGAGATTTGGTAGGGATAGCGATGGCCTAAGTCTGTCAATTGCATGGCTAGGAGTTGCTGTTCTATTCGCGCCCGTGCTGCTCCAGCAGATAATCCTTTGGGCATACCAAAGGCGATGTTTTCGGCTACGTTCAAGTGCGGAAAAAGGGCATAGTTCTGCACCAAAAACCCTGCTCGGCGATCGCGGCTGGGTATGTTAATTCCTGCCTCGGAGTCGAATAACACCCGATTATTTAAGACTATCCGTCCTTTGGTTGGGGTTTCGATGCCGGCAATGCAGCGCAAAATCATACTTTTCCCGGCGCCAGAACCTCCTAGCAGTCCTAAGGGTTGCTGTTCGGTATTCAGGGTAACTTGGAGATGAAAACTGGGGAGTTTTTTCTCAATGTCGATAAACAGTCCCGATGAGGAAGTGGATACAGGAGAGCGAGACCTCTGTCCCCTTTGGTTGCTAATTCCCCTGGATCTGCTTTTATCAGTGAGTTCCTGCCAAAAGTTTACCCCGATAATTCCTGAGAGGGAGATTACCATAATGACAATTACCCAGAACCAAGCTTCGTTCATTGCTCCAGCATCCACCGCAAAATAAATGGCCATGGGCATGGTTTGGGTTTGTCCGGGGATGTTACCCGCTAGCATTAATGTGGCACCAAATTCTCCTAGGGCACGGGCAAAGGTTAGGGTTGTAGCGGCAACAATACCTGGAAGTGCCAGGGGTAAACTGATCTGCCAAAAGATCGTCAATTCATTAGCCCCCAAGGTTCTGGCTACTCGGAGCAAGTTACTATCGATTTGGCTGAAGGCTCCTAGTGCAGTTTTATACATTAAAGGGAAGGAAATAACTGTAGCTGCGATCGCTGCACCGTACCAGGTAAAAACGATACTAAAGTCAAACTTGTCCATCAGGTTCCCTAGGGGGCCATTTTTACCAAAAAATATCAGTAATAAGAAACCCACAACTGTAGGAGGTAAGATCAGGGGAGCAATAAAGATGCTCTCTACAAGTGATTTGGCTTTGCCCTGATATCCTAGCATCCAGTAAGCAGCAGCAATACCGAAAAAAAACGTGATAAATGTGGCCAAAAAAGCGGTTTTCAGCGATATCCACAGGGGAGACAAATCAGATGGCATAGTCTTAGGGAGGATGATTGCTGTGTACTATATTTAACTAATATATCTCGCTAAATTGCGGATGTGCAGCGATCGCATAGGCGGTTTATTATTTAGATTAGGTATATTAATTAAATTTGCTTGAGTGCTATCTTGCTGTTGTTACAAAAAGACTCAGCACTTCAAGCAAAGGTATCTTAAATACTACTGCTTCATTCAATCTCCGTTGACGAAATTTAATTGACGTTGGTTCCTATTTCAACTCCCCTGTCTACCATTACCTGACTGCCCCAACAAGTAATCCCAGATTCGCTAAATCTCCGCTTGCCATGTCTGATGGTCGGGCGGTAGCACACCCGTCCCTAATAGTAAAATATTTACACGGGGGGTTAATTGAGAAAATTGCAGTCCACTGCCTGCAATGCGATCGCCATTAAAAACTGCTGCTTCCTCTGGACTGAGTTTAGCTTGCTGGAAAGGCTTACTATTCCAAGAGACAGTAGTGTCCCTGCCATTCCCGATGCCACACCTATACCTCCCAGACCAATGGCAAACCACAGCCAACGTCCAGGGGAGTTAGCTGAGATCTTCTGCCTAGACTTGGTGTTCTTCGCAGATGGTCTTTGACAGGTCACAGATTGCCTCACATTCAAATGCTGTCTAGAACAATTAATTTCGTCTCTGTTCCTGAAATTCAGTCTAAAATCACTTTAAGACAAATACTTACCCAAAACATCCTCAGCGAAACTACTTAGCCCTGGTAAACGGGCATACTTACCTTGAAGCAAGCGGAACATTAACCAGATACTCACCAAAAAGTAACCAGATGTGAGGAAACTGTTGAGGAGTAATAGCCGCAAAGTCAAATAGTCTGAAGTTGCGGACCCGGTTGCTAACAAGAGGTATCCTAATAACCAGGTAAGTGTCAGAGTAATAGACAAGCGACTCACAGCCTGTTGTTCCCGGCTTCCCTGGCGACGATAGAGGGTCCACAGGGAGGGGAAAAAGCCTAAGATAGGAATTAGGTATAAAAGTAACTGTTTTCTTGGTATAGCCGAATTTTCTTCAGGAGAAGAAATATCAATAGGTGGTAGATTTTTCATTGTTGAGAGTCCAATCTTAAAGTAGGGGGATGAATAACACTCATATAGTTAGAGATAATAGGCTGTAAAGAAAGATTCATTTTAGTTCTATTCCGCAATCCGCTGAAAATGCAGACACGTAAGCTACTCGACTGGTGGCAGGCACTCACACCAATAGCACAAATCGGGTCGATCACCCTATTTGCTCCATTGTTAGTTCTCAATGGTTGGGCGATTTCGGCAATTTTTGATTACTTCCATTCTCTCATCGTCATTTTAGTCGGAGCCTCGGTTCTAGCATTTCTACTCAACTATCCTGTTAGTTGGATGCAGCGTCATGGTGCTAAACGAGAACAAGTTGCTATTTTAGTATTTCTATTAGCTTTGTCCATTATATTAGGGCTGGGTGTCACCCTCTTTCCACTAGCCCTAACTCAAGCCCAGCAACTTGTAGCTCGCTTACCAGAGTTAATTGACTCTGGACGCTCTCAACTGATGATTTTAAATCAGAAAGCAGAAAGTTTAGGCCTACCAATTAACTTAGATGCCCTGGTAGTGCAAATCAATGACCGTGTCAAAAGTCAATTGCAGGCAATCACTGGACAGGTACTAAATTTGGCTGTTGTCACTCTCACCAGCTTGCTGGATTTCCTGCTAACAATGGTCCTAACTTTTTATCTTCTGCAACATGGAGATGAACTGTGGCAGAGTTTGGTCGGATGGCTACCCTCTAAATTCCGTGAGCCTTTCTCCAAAACAGTTCGTCTCAGCTTCCAAAACTTTTTCATCACCCAGCTAATTTTATCTACCTGCATGGCATCTGCCCTCATTCCCAGCTTCCTCTGGCTCAAGGTGCCTTTTGGACTACTATTTGGCTTAACTATCGGTGTCATGGCTCTTGTCCCCTTTGGTGGTTCCGTCGGTATTGCCCTAACTACCTTGCTAGTAGCACTGCAAGATTTCTGGATGGGGCTGAGGATGTTGATGGCAGCAGTAATTGTGCAACAAGTTCTCGAAAACTTGATTGCTCCCCGAATTTTGGGGAGTTTCACTGGTTTAAATCCAGTGTGGATTCTCATTTCTGTTTTGACAGGGGCCAGAATTGGTGGACTTTTAGGGGTAGTTGTCGCAGTGCCTAGTGCTGTCGTTATTAAGGCTGCTTTAACTGCTATCCGTCCCTCTGTACTTGGTAGCTACACAGATAATGGTGAAACTAGTAAGGAGATAGGTGCACCTTTTGTACCAGAATCTTCTCCAAATGTGGAAGCCAAAAACGCTCTCAATATTTCTGAAGCCACTTCACCCTAATATTAGGTGCTAGTTTGATGTATCTTTCGGTGATGGTGACTCTGTACCAGGTAGGGGAGATTGGTCAAGGACATTCCTACTGCCATCTACCTGGGAATACCCCAGTACACCCAATAGTACGACGCTGGCAGCAGCTATAACATAACGTCTTCCTAAGCTCACACCGTAACGTCTTTGGAGAAAATTTCCTTTCACACCACTAAATTTGTGCTGATTCATTTTGCTACCTTATTCGCTAATGATGTTTCAATTGTTCACTATGGCAGTGAGAACAATACAAGTGCTTAATTGTTACAGTTTTGGAAACAAAGGATTGGTATTAAGTCTGGTTGAGTACTTATCATATCCGTTGACGATGGCAGTTGGTAATATGTAATAGGTAATGGGTAAATGGTCAATTGGTCATGTGTCATTGGTAATGCACCTGCAAATTTTAGATTAGGGGACAATAGAATCAATCTCTCCCCTGCAAAAACTACCCCTTTTTAATTGCTAACACCCCACCAAGCTAAAGCATATGCTTGAGTTGCAGTATTCACCTGGTGTTGAAACTGGACACGGATTTTATATTTACCAGTGGCAGGAACGGGGCAAAAAATATGTTGTATACTATCTATCTGACTAATTGAGGCGCAGACATAATCAGGATTAGGATGGGCTGCATTAGCCTTTACCAGGTAAAGGTTGATGTTATTCAAACCGCGATCGCGAAAACTATCACCTAACCCATACTGCTGGTGATGATTTTGATCTTGGAGTTCAACTAATCGATCCCAAATTAGGGTAATAGCGATAAAACTCTGATTTTTTAAAGGTTTTGCCAACAAATAATCTACTGATTGCCCAGCATTCACAGTGCCATAATCCCAACCAATGGCTGGGATAGCACCTGATTGATGCCATTCGCCAGGGCTAAATTGCTGATAGGCGCGAAAAGCATTCAAATGACCTGCACCCATTTGGGCATCTAAGGGAATATGGGGGTCTTTGTAGGCATCGGAAGCTAGCCAATCATGATCTTGTTTATCAATTAGGGTTCTAGTCATTCCTAAGCGCAAGCCATCACCACGATCTTGTAACTTATCTGCTGAATTTAACAATACTGCTTTCATCACTTGATGATGCCGAGAATCTGTACTCCAATGGGGTTGTTTTATTCGCAATTGTCCATCGCCAAATTCCTGTAACAGGGCAACAGTGGCTGTAACGTGGGGTGCAGCAAAACTTGTGCCGCTGGAATTATACACATTGCCATCAGGATTCAGCAACGGGATATTACTACCAGGTGCCACTATACTGATAGTGCGGCGACCTGCCAGATTAAACTCTTTACCCGCTAGGTAACCGCTGACTCCTTTATAAGATCCAGCCAAATTGGAAACATCTACTTTATTAAATACAAGTCCCTGTCGGGAGGAAGAGGCCACGTTAACTCCGTTAAAATTGTCAGTGGGGATGGGAATTCCTCCCTTACCCTGATTGCCTGCAATCACATACAGGACATCATGAACATGACTTGACCAATCAATACATAGTGTTAGTAGTGCACTACCATCTAGAGTAGCCCCTTGTCGAGGGTCAGGGCTCAGAGGTTCACCAAAGCTGAAATTAATGGCACGGACATCTCCACCATTTTGCTTTGCCACCTGCTGGGCTGATAAACATTCTTCGGGCTGACTAGATATTTTCGTAGAACCTACTGCCGATGAATATAGTTTTGCTGCTGGGGCGACTCCAGGCAAAGCCTTATCTTGACTCACCATCAGGGCGGCAACATTGTAAGCATGGGGGTCAATACCACTATTTGAAATAGCTCTGCCGTCACGGAGGAATACCCCAGCTAGTGACACAGCCCGGTTTTGAGATACGGCCTTATCCCAGCCAAACATTCCCGGACGACCAATTTCTACCTGACCAATGGCAATTTTGCGCCCAATTAAATTGTAGGGAGGCTGGTGTAGTTTTAGTGCATCTATGCCGTTACTGTTCAGAGAAGATTGCCAGCCTGAAGCGATTACTGGCATACTCAAACAAGAAGCAGTCAAAGAGCAAATTACCCAGGTAATTTTTTTATTCATAAACTGTTACAATACCTACAGATTAAGACACTTAGAAACCCCTTAGCCATGACCCAAAACCTATCTCAAAAACCTATTGTGATTGCTCCATCTATCCTATCAGCGGATTTTAGTCGCCTGGGTGACGAAGTTCGTGCCGTAGACTTGGCTGGAGCAGATTGGATTCATGTTGACGTGATGGACGGTCGTTTTGTACCTAATATTACGATAGGTCCTCTGGTTGTGGAGGCGATTCGCCCTGTAACAACTAAGCCACTAGATGTCCACTTAATGATTGTGGAACCAGAAAAGTATGTAGAAGGATTTGCCAAAGCAGGTGCTGACATTATTTCTGTGCATGCTGAACACAATGCTTCACCCCACCTCCACCGCACTCTCGGACAAATTCGAGAACTTGGCAAAAAAGCTGGAGTTGTACTCAATCCTGGTAGTCCTCTAGAGCTAATCGAATATGTCCTAGAGCTTTGCGATTTGATCTTGATTATGAGCGTTAACCCCGGGTTTGGGGGTCAAAGCTTTATTCCCACTGTGGTGCCTAAAATTCAGAAACTACGCCTGATGTGTGAAGAACGTGGTCTTGACCCTTGGATTGAAGTGGATGGGGGACTGAAAGCTAATAACACCTGGCAAGTTTTAGAGGCAGGAGCCAATGCCATTGTCGCTGGTTCAGCTGTGTTTAACGCTAAGGATTACGCTGAGGCAATTACAAATATTCGGAATAGCAAGCGTCCTACACCTGAATTAGCTAAAGTTTAATCAAAAAGGATTTGGGAGTCGAGAAGATCCCCCAATTCCTAATTCCTAATTCCTACTTAACTTCTAGCCCAAGAGGTCAGCCGCCAAAACATAAAGAAGATAGTCCCAGATACCAAAGCTCCTAGATTCCATTTCACGGAACTCTTGAGCAGAGCTAACTTTTGGGAAGACTCAGTTGTTTCGGCTTTGGTTTTAATTTCGGCTTCAGCCTTACCAACTTGTGTCAAAAGTTGACTTTTAGCTTGTTCAGGACTTGTATCTTGCAGAGATTGACCTCGGCTTTTCAAGAAGTTTTCTATTTGTTGTGGCGTTGCTGCATTCAGGTTCTTTTCTAGTTGTTCAGCCTTAGATACTTGTTGCTCGGATATTATCCCAATTTGAGCTGTGGTTTGCTTATTAATCCGCACAGAGTCAATGATCCCTAATGGGACTAGGAGGATAAAAATTATTGCGAATACTAAGGTTAGCCAAGATAGTCCCTTGAGAATTAGGATTTCCCGCTTGTTCCGTGCATACATCTCTCCATAGAACACCAGTGCCATCCCGATTAAAGGAACTGGTACGTGCTCAACAAGTCCCCCTAAGGTTTGGAATTCCCACACTGGATTCATAAAACTTGGGGGAGTCAAAATCTCAACAACATCGAAAACTGCTAGAACCAAAAGACCGTAGCCAACTACTCGCAATATGGTCATTGAGCCTTGTTGGGTAAAGGCAAACCCCTGTAGCTCTTGTACTAAAGAAGTTAACTTATTATCAGCATTTGATTGAGTCATGTTCTCAGTTAAGATGGCAAAACAAAGATGGGATATTCAGTGAGAATTTACGCTTACCGCTACTCAAGTCAAGGATAGCAGGTTGGGTATTACAGGCATTAAAGCGGTTCAGACAATCATCAAGGTTATGTCAAAAATGCATAGAACAGCACATAAGCATTGGCATGGGACCTTGCACCTTCTGGCTCGTATTTGTCTACATTTTTGCTCAACAATACCTTCATAAGAATTACGAGGACACCACCCAAGGTAAGAGCTAGAATTAGAATCCGTAAATTTTTTAATGGATTCATTACCTGGAAGACTCCGTAAAAGATTTGTTGCTAGAGTAGCATACAGGATCATAGCTCTGATAACAGTGCTTAACTATCCTTTTGATACTCATAAGCAATGATATCCTTGTAGATTCTAGTGGAAATATTCCCACGACTTAATATATGGGTCCACAATTTTCATCGTCGTTAATCAAATCTTTAAAGTAAATGTTTAATTGTAAAAAAAATAGTAACTAGTCACCGCAATAAGAACCGCTTATTGAGAATCAGATCGGCTGAAAGCACTAATAAATAAAGGTTTATAAAATCTTCATAATTTCCCGTACATAATCATTGTTTACTATACTACAAACGGCTGATTTCTGGACTTTTGCCTGTAACCTCAAGCGCCAAACCGTGCAGAGTATACCAAGCCTGAAAACCCTGATGTTTTGGTTTATTAGTACAAAAGTATTAACAATAAAGCAAATAGCCTGATTTTTCTCTAAGCCATTGATTTAAAGGGATTCCAGATTTTCTATTGTCAATAAGACCTGCTTGTTGCAGTGACTAAATACAAAAAAATAAAAAATATACTGACATTCAGCTACCAGTTAGTTGATTTCTAATAACTGAATGTTTACCTGAACATCTAATCTATAAAACCCATTAGACTTTCTGAGTCGTCTACAGTATTGGATGCTATTGGACGGTTCCCAAATATGGAATAACTTTCCGCCACTACCAATGAACTAGAGGCAATTGGCCGGATACCGGAGAGGTTGAGAGTGCTCACGACTTGAAAGGTATTAGCACTAATGGGGCGAATTCCCATGACGTTATAGGTTTCGATGACTTGCAAACTACTGGTGCCAATAGGACGTAACCCAGCAATAGAAGCTGTTTGAGCAATTTGCAAGTTGCTGCTACTGAGAGGAAGCACATCGGCTACAGTGAGTGTTCCATTGGTAGCTTGCACTGATTGGGTTGCATTTGGCTCCTCTTTATCTGGATTTAGATTTTGACCCTGGTTATTTTCAACTTCCACTGTTGTTTCTCCCTTCGATTTACCAAGCTTTTGCCGAGAACTGATGACTTTACCTGCACTACTAACGCTCATAACCCAACACCTGTGGTTTATTAACTGGATTTTACAATAATTAAGGAAAGATGAATTTTTTCCCTATATATGAGAGTTTAACGCTATTAAACCGCAAATAGCTATAAGTATCTTCAAATGTGATACATAAGTCAACTTAAACCATGAATCTTTGTAAAGAGTTATTACTATAGTATGTACAAATGTCAGATGGTAATAACTAGTATGGGGTGTGGTATTTCCAACAAAATTATATGGTGGAATTTTGTCTTCAAGCTCCCTTTGCGCCTACGGGTGATCAACCACGAGCAATTGCTCAACTTGTGGCTAGTATTCAAGGTGGTAATCGTTATCAAACATTACTAGGAGCTACGGGAACTGGGAAGACGTTTTCTGTAGCCGCAGTGATTGAGAAAGTGGGGAAACCGACTTTGGTTTTAGCCCATAACAAAACCCTAGCAGCGCAGCTATGTAATGAGTTGCGAGAGTTCTTTCCCCAGAACGCAGTGGAGTATTTTGTCAGTTACTACGATTATTACCAACCAGAAGCCTACATCCCTGTCACCGACACTTATATTGAAAAAACTGCCGCCATTAATGATGAAATAGATATGCTGCGGCATTCCGCCACGCGATCGCTATTTGAACGACGGGATGTGATTGTTGTTGCTTCCATTAGCTGCATTTACGGGTTGGGAATTCCCGCAGAGTATCTGAAAGCTGCCATCCCCTTCCGACTAGGTATGGAAGTTAACCAGCGCCAAATTTTGCGAGATTTGGCATCAGTACAGTACACCCGAAACGATCTGGAAATGGGCCGAGGTAGGTTTCGGGTGCGGGGTGATGTTTTAGAAATTGGCCCGGCTTATGAAGACCGAATCATTCGCGTTGAATTTTTTGGGGACGAAATTGATGCCATCCGTTACATTGACCCAGTCACAGGGGAAATTCTCCAAAGTTTGGCAGCAGTGAATATCTACCCAGCTCGTCACTTTGTCACTCCCGAAGAACGGCTAGAAGTTGCCTGTGAGGACATATCAGCAGAATTAAAACAGCATAAAGCCGAGTTAGAAGGGGTAGGTAAATTATTAGAGGCCCAACGGATAGAACAGCGCACACGCTACGACTTAGAAATGTTACGTCAGGTAGGTTACTGTAACGGCGTTGAGAACTATTCCCGTCACCTAGCAGGGAGGCAAGCTGGAGAACCACCAGAATGTCTAGTTGATTATTTTCCCCGAGATTGGCTGTTAGTCATAGATGAATCCCATGTGACAGTCCCCCAGATTCGGGGAATGTACAACGGTGACCAAGCTCGGAAAAAAGTCTTAATTGAGCATGGATTTAGACTCCCCAGTGCCGCTGATAACCGTCCGCTAAAAGCAGAGGAATTTTGGCACAAAGTCCACCAGTGTATCTTTGTTTCCGCTACACCAGGAGATTGGGAATTAGAAGTTTCCACAGGCCATATTGCAGAACAAGTAATTCGACCAACTGGGGTAATTGATCCAGAAATTGTCGTCCGTCCTACGGAGGGACAAATTGATGATTTATTGGGAGAAATTAAAGACCGAGTAGATCTTCAAGAACGGACGCTGATTACCACCTTAACTAAGCGAATGGCGGAAGATTTAACTGAATATCTCCAAGACCAGGGAATTCGCGTGCGGTATTTGCACTCAGAAATCAATTCCATCGAGCGGATTGAGATTTTGCAGAATTTGCGCGAAGGTAAATTTGATGTGTTGGTAGGGGTGAATTTGCTCCGGGAGGGTTTGGATTTACCAGAAGTTTCCCTAGTTGCAATCATGGATGCAGATAAAGAAGGTTTCTTACGAGCCGAGCGGTCATTAATTCAAACCATAGGGAGGGCAGCGCGTCACATCCGGGGAAAAGCGATTTTGTATGCTGATAATTTAACAGATAGCATGATTAAGGCTATTGATGAAACTGAGCGGCGCCGGGGAATTCAGATAGCTCATAATCAACTCCACGGGATTACCCCCCAACCGATAGTGAAGAAATCTAGTAACGCTATTTTATCTTTCTTGGATGTGTCCCGGCGGTTAAATGCCACAGAATTACAAGTGGTAGATAACCATATAGATGAACTACCTTTAGAACAGATCCCGGAGTTAATTACTCAACTAGAAGTACAGATGAAAGAAGCAGCCAAGAAATTAGAATTTGAGGCAGCAGCAAAATTGCGCGATCGCATTAAGCACCTGAGGGATAAGATGCTCGGACGTTAAAGTAATTTGTGCATATTTGCCTCCCAATTCACTCCATCAAAGGGGACAATTTCAAAATTCCCGATTACGTCCCCATCTAGACAGCGCACATTGATATCAATGCAGTTAGGGTGACTTCGGGGAATGTAAAAGGGGTGGATGCCACAGATCCGGCAAAATTTATGCTGGGCAATACCTGTATTAAATTTGTAAGTTGTTAACTCAGCCTCTCCTTGGAGGAGAGTGAATTTCTCTGGTGGTATGATTAAATGTAAAAATCCCTTTTGGCGGCAAATTGAGCAGTTGCAATCTTCAACCCTGTGGTTGTCAACTACCACCTGAAAGCGGACAGCACCACAGTGGCATCCACCTGTGTATGTGATATTTTGGCTCATACTCCCTTTTGAGGTTCTCCACCTTGAGCAACATCTAAAATCCTGCTATTCATTGACTGTTTTTGGACTGAATGATCTGGTTTTGGTTGAGTTGATCGTTTCCAGAAAATAAAGCCAGTAATTCCAATTACCAATAAGACGACTATTGTGACTATGATGCTATTTCTCTTTTGAGGATATTTCTCGTCTTCAGTTGGGGTAAAGTTGACTGTCCAAAGTGAAGGTAGAGCTTCCTGTGATATGGTGGTTGGAGTATTAACATACGGTTGGATGGCTTTTGCTAGAGCTTCTAATCCTGATGGATGGCTAAAGTAGGCGAAGTGGCTACAGTCGGGGTTTGGTTGGACGATTTTTGGTGCTGGTGTTCTTTCGTTACTTACGCTTCTAACACTAGCCATCGCTACGGCTAGGTCGTGGGGTTGCTGGAAAAATGTTGGATCTATGGTTTCACCGAGAATTAGCTGTGCTAACCTATGGCTCTCTTCCGGTGTAGTACTGAGGATACTATGACCTGATACAATTGTATAGGGGACATGGGGATCTGGATTGTTGGCCATGGACTGGAGCAAATCTGAGTTTGGCTCGAGATACGATCGCACATAGTCTTTTAAAACCCATAATTCAAGTAAGTTGGCAATAACTTGCTCATTCTCACTAGTTGTGGATGTTTGATTTAAAACCGTCGCCAAGGATAACCATAGCCAGTTTGAGAAGTTCGCCCAAGGAATTCCCGCGTTAGGTGTACCTAACATTACTAAGTGTTGAACGATTTGGTTCCCGCTTTCTCGCTCAATAAACCATCGAGATACTAAACCACCTGTGGAATCGGCTACTATATGCAATTCCTGACTCTGATTTGCACCTAAACCCACTGCTTGTATCTGTTGCCCTAAGAGTCTGGCATTTTCTTCAATTGTGGTGTAGATCTGGTCGTAATCGTAAGTCAAAACTAGGTCATAAAATTCTTTAATTGGTAAGTTTTGCTCATTTAAATTGACGATGGCTTGGTTGAAACCAGGGAGCATACTAGCTGTACTCCCAGTTATACCATGAATACAGAGGAGAATTCGCCTAGCTGCGGCTACTAGGGTTTTGATTTCTTCGAGATTATGTTGATATGTTACCTCATCGTTCTGAGCCAGTGTTGCTACAGCTAGAGTAGGGTATCTAGGTAACTTTCGTGGGGTGAATTTTACCAAGAAAAGGGCGATTGAAGTGGTTGGGATTAAGCGTACTATGGTGAGATCAATTTTGCCGGATTCTGCTATTTTCCCATTTCCTAAGGGTAAGTATAACTCCCCATTACTTGCCAATAATAACAGATATTCCGACTCAGCTAGGGGTAGATTAACTAGTAACTTGAGAGGTGTTTCTGGGGTGACAACTTGGTAATTTTCTATATCAGTTAACTCTAAAACAGACAAACCAGGATCACTTCCTTGTCCGGAAGTGAAATACAATAATCTACCGGATAGATTGAGAGTGCCTAAATCTCCACTGGCTTGGGAGAGAGTGGTTAAATTAATTTTGGCTTTTAAGCTGGGATGGGGTTGGACCTCAACTAGACCATTCTGTAATGAGGCAATGCCATAATTAGGGACTGACTGAGCATCCTGCGGTCGCACCACCGTTAGTGTCACCTGCTTGGTAAACCAATCATCATCTGGAGGATCGGGGGTATTGATTGTACTAGATAATCCATCTTGTTGCAGTAAACTGGCATCAAATTCCCTTGTGCTGACCATCAGCTTGAAGATATCTTTGTACTCAGTTCTTCCCTGTTGCCAATAGATATCGGGGACAGTAAAACCGATATTATCAAAACTTGTGACGGTGCCACCACCTGGTGCCAAGGGGATGCAACTTTGGTCCTGGAAAAATGGTACATCTACAGTATAGCTTTCAGATAAATCTATGACATTACAATAGAGGAGGCGATCGCTATGATTAGTGAGTTTAATTTGAATAATGGGGAAGTTCCAGCTACCATCTTCGTAGGTGTATTCAACCTGGACCTCTGATGGGGACTTTGATTCTAGTTTCCCAGATAATATAATTACCTCCATCTTCACATCATTGGAGTTGATGGAACTTGTAGTGGGGTTGGAGAGGTGAACGATATTATACCATCGGGCAATATTTTCTAACCGTCTAGTTACTAGGAAGGTGCCCATAGGTAGAGGATCGACTAGGGGACGGTTATCTGCGGGGTGTGTAATCCAGTAGAAACCATTAGCTGCCGATAGGTGGCAATCAGCATCTAGAGGTTCATCCACCAGCCATATATATGGGGAGACTAGTTCTACAGGAGTTTTGAGATAAACTTTTAGCAATGGCAAGGGTAGATTAATGATTGCAGCCCAATAGCTTTGGTTGGTTAATAAGCTTTCTCTACCCCTGATAATTTCGACCTGACTTTCTTGTGGTAGAGCTTGGGTAACTCGCGCTTCACCTAAAGCTATTTCCGGTTGGTGGAAATGTTCAGGGTGAGTACCCACAGGAAAAACAGTTAATATAATACTCCGATCCTCAGTTGATGGGAGGATGCCGTCTAGTGTGCCACCATCAACTACCCAGGAGTTCTGGTGATGATTGTAATTTAGGGAAAAATACCAAGGACGTTGACCAACTGCACCACCTAAGAATGGTTCATCTAAGTCCTGGGGAGTAGTGACTATAAGTTGGGGTGACTGTTGGGGAATTCTACTACTGACTAGACTATGAACGGTCCTAGCTAAATCCTGATAGGAGATGCTGCCATGATTAAATTGCCAGGTTTGCAGCAAGAAAGAGGAAAAAGCACCTCGATACTCACCTGTCACCCCTTTGTACTCCTGCGCTAGCTCATAGTCTTGACAGGCATGGAGTCTAATATATCGACCTTGGTCCATGGTTATGCCACTGTCCTCAGCAAAAATAAAGCTAGGGAGAGTGCGCTCGCGTAAGTCTGTCGGCAAACTACGCACTGTAATGTCAGTTACCAAGTATCTAATAGCTGCACTGGAATAACAACAGTCCAAAATCATCAAGACCTGGGGGTTATTTTGTGCTGCTTTAGAGAGTAGATAGGTTAACTCCTGATGTGTTAAGTCTCGACTAGTTGGTGTTCGACTGTCATAGCAAACTAGAGTTTTATCCCATGGGTCTAACCCTAAGTACCCTGGCACCTTTGTCTGAGATCCATAACCTGCATAGTAGAAAAGGACAACATCATCCCTGCCAACGTTACTCAGATATCTTGTAAAACCCTCGATAATTCCCTGACGGGTTGCCAGATGGTCTGTAAGTATCAAAGGTTGTGTGAGTTGCCATTGCCCATCCCTAGCCATAGACTCCTGAAGCTCTGCTTCCACTGCCTTAATGTCATTAATGCAACCTTTCAAGGCTGGTAATGGGGGGATTGATGCAGGGTGATATTCATCAATACCAACTAATATTGCGTAGATGTTCTTAGGCATTTTTACTCTTAGTTGATTAAATTTGATTAATACTAAAGATACATTTGTTTTTGTCAGAACTGGTAACTCCTGGTTCGCCCATTTTTTGTAGATTTGCAGAAATTGCCAAAACACCAAAAAATGTCGGTTTGGTAATGGTTTTTGCGATTTACCTTATTTCTCCTGAAACTATCACCCCACTCTAAAAAGCTGAAGGGGTGACAACTAATGCCAAAAGTTAGACTGGGTAAAGAATGTAACGATTTATGGTAAAAAAAATAGATCCCAATTGTCAATAAGTCCTATTTGTTGACAATGTTATCAGAATTCTATCAAATCCATCTAAAAAGTCAAACAATTTTGGATTTTAGATTTTAGATTGAAACAATTTAATCTTTCCATTTTCAGGAGATGGGGTAGGGAAAGAAGGGGAGAGATAATCAGGAAAAAGAGTAAGTTTGATTTGTTCTCTTCTCAATCCAAAATCCAAAATCTAAAATTGGAAGAGTCAACTGAGTCTGGCACAATACCTGCTGCTGACAATTCTAATTCAAGTTTTACAATCAATCAAACAACTAAGTTTAGAAAGTTGGTTCTTCCAGTAATTTTATGGTGGAGCCACTTACATTATTATCAAATAAATGCATTTAAAACGATGAAACCCTTGTTCTGTAAGGGTTTAAAGCTATCAGGCAACAAGCCTTTAGTATTGGGTTTCATAAAAGAGACGGAAGAGCCAGAAAGTTTAGCGAGTGCTTTACCAATACCAACTAAGTTTGAAAGCCGACGGAATCAAATACAAAGGTTTTTATCTCTATCTAATTTTCGATTAAAGGAGATATGTTTTCCACTGATTAAGGTTTGGTTAAAGACATATTTTAAGCCAGGCAAAGCTCCGGTTATTTTGTTTTTCCTTCGCAGGTTGTAGGGCTTTAAACTTTCGCTCCTGGTCTGAAAGTTTCCCAAAAATGATCGAGATTTGTCCAGTGGAATATCCAGGTCGGGGATCTCAGATCGGTTCACAGCCTTTCACCCAATTAAAACCCTTAGTAGAGGCCATTGCCCCGGCTCTTATTCCCCACTTAGATAAACCATTTGCCTTCTTTGGTCATAGTGTGGGAGGATTAGTGAGTTTTGAGTTAACCCATTTACTAAAATCCGAGTCTAGTCTAACTCCCTCACACCTTTTTGTTTCTGCTTGCCGTGCCCCCCAACTGCCACCTACGAGGAAACCCATCTACAACCTACCAGAATCTGAGTTAAAAGCAGAACAGATGCTCCCTTGCCAAGCGTTCTCCCACCCTCTCTAATCTCACACAATGCTTTCAGAACGATTTACCCAAGCTTTAACTTACGCTACCCGACTCCATGCTCAACAAGTGCGTAAGGGTTCAGGTGTCCCCTACATTGCTCATTTATTAGGCGTTGCCAGTATTGCTTTGGAATATGGGGCAGATGAAGACGAGGCGATCGCTGCCCTGTTACATGATGCTGTGGAAGACCAAGGTGGTGAGGCAACACGGGAAGAAATTCGGCGCTATTTTGGGGAGAATGTGACAGCCATAGTTGATGGTTGTACTGATGCAGATACAACTCCCAAACCTCCATGGCGACAGCGTAAGGAGGCGTATATTACCCACATTCCTACTGCTTCTCCATCTGTTGTGCTGGTATCAGCAGCGGATAAACTCTACAATGCCCAGTCCATCCTTAAAGATTATCGTGTTTTGGGTGATTCAGTTTGGCAACGCTTTCAAGGTGGTAGGGATGGCACTCTATGGTATTATCGGGCGGTTGTGGATGCTTTTAATCAAACTGGTATTACGCCCCTAGTAGCAGAACTAGGAAGGGTGGTTTCAGAACTAGAAGTGTTAGCAGGTAAGGAGTAGGGGAAGCTAGGGGAGAGATTGATTTGTTCTCCCCTAGATCCAAAATCTAAAATTAAGAGTTGGGTGCGGCTCTTTTGAAACGACGGGGCGTTTTTTGCACACTGGCTCTTTTGGAGCTACATTTTTGCAACGAGATCAAAGGGTTTCAGGCGATGATTTTGTCATCATAAAAGAGCCACACCCTTAAGAGTTCCCGATTATCGGAACATACTACTAACAGAACTATCATCGTGTATCCGCCAGATGGTCTCCCCCAAAAGATTAGCCACTGATAGCACGACTAATTGAGGAAAGTGATGGCTTTCCGGTATGGGGATTGTATTGGTGATGATAACTTCCTCAAACAAGCCAGTAGAGAGTCTCTCTATGGCAGGTGGGGAGAATACTGCATGGGTTGCACAAGCATATACCTGCCGCGCTCCCTCGTCACGTAGCAATTGCGCTCCAGCTGCAATTGTTCCACCAGTGTCGATCATGTCATCCACCAACACCGCAGTTTTCCCTTTGACGTCGCCAATTACATTTAGTACTTCAGCGACGTTATGAGATTGACGACGTTTATCGATAATTGCTAAGGGCGCGTCATCAAGTTTTTTGGCGAAGGCTCTAGCTCTAGCAACACCCCCAACATCAGGAGACACAACTACCAAGTCGTGCAGTTTTTTGCTCACTAGATAATCTAGCAAAACTGGTGAACCGTAAACATGATCAAAAGGAATATCAAAATAGCCTTGGATTTGAGCCGAGTGCAAATCCATTGCTAAAACGCGGTTAGCACCTGCTTGAGTGATCAAATTAGCGACTAACTTGGCGGTTATTGATTCCCTGCCAGCTGTTTTCCTGTCGGCGCGAGCATAGCCATAGTAGGGAATTACTGCTGTTATTTGCCGCGCCGAAGCTCGACGACAGGCATCAATCATGATCAATAATTCCATCAAGTGGTCGTTAACAGGTTGACAGGTTGGCTGGATTAAATAAACATCACAACCCCGAATTGATTCCTGGATTTGAACGTAAAGTTCCCCATCCGCAAACTTTTTCCGAATCATTGGTCCCAGGTCCATCCCTAAGTAGAGAGCGACTTCTTGGGATAGTGGTACGTTTGCAGAACCAGAAAACAGCCGCAGGCGATTATTTTCTGTCATCCCTGTAGCTGTTGGCTGGACTTTTAAAGTTGCAGAGCTAAGCACAGCAGATCCTCGATGTGCATTCATGGCAATATTATCATCAATGATTTAGTAGATTTAACTGAGATAGACTATGAAAACATCTCTAAGTTTTGTTAAAGCTTTCATGTGAACTGTAAATATTTCCGATATGCCTCTATTCCTTCTCACTAATAAACCATTGCTAGCTTAACTGAGCATCAAGTAAGTCAACTAGATGTAGAGTTAAATTTTTTTGTGCGGGGATCAGGAATTTAAATACTGTGAAAATTTTAATACAATAAAGTCTTACTGGGAACGGGGAGCAAGTAAGTTAATTTACATCACTACTTTTGTCAACGCAACTTCTCTCCGTCTAGGCACTTCACAGACCATGAAATCATGGGCCATATCCGTATTAGGAAAAATAGAACGGGCCTCGTGAAGTAGGTCTTTTAATTCTATGGGATTTCCAGGTGCATAGCGGGGGCTAAAATGGGTCATAATCAGTCGATGTGCCTTAGCAGCTAAAGCTGTTTGTGCTGCCATTGTGCTTGTGGAGTGTAACCTTTGGTAAGCCATCTCTGCATCTTGATGGGCAAAGGTTGCTTCATGGATTAAGATATCTGTATCTTGTGCTAATTCCACTGCACCTTCGCAATAAATTGTATCTGTACAGTAGGCAATTTTCCGACCAATCTCTATGGGTCCACACAATTCGGTGCCATTAATCACCCGTCCATCATCTAAGGTGACTACTTCTCCCCGCTTGAGTCGACTGTAAATGGGACCTGCAGGAATTTGTAGAGCCTTAGCTTTTTCAATGTCAAAGCGCCCTGTGCGGTTTTTCTCTATTACGCGGTAACCGAATGCTGTGATACGATGATGCAAAAGATTACAGGTAACTGTAAATTCATCATCTTCGTAAATTATCCCTGGACGGATAGCGTGAACTTTAACAGGGTAGGAAAAGTGGGTGTGTGAGTAGCGGAGGGCAGCTTGTAAGTATTCATTGAGTCCAGATGGACCGTAAATATCAATCCGTTCCACATTCCCAGCTAAACCACAACTAGCGAGGAGTCCCATCAAGCCAAAAATATGGTCTCCATGCATATGGGTAATGAAGATACGAGAGAGTTGGCTGATTTTCAGATCACTCCGCAAAATTTGATGCTGGGTGCCTTCACCACAGTCAAATAACCACATATCTGCCCTTTGAGCTAATCTCAGGGCAATGCTGGAGACATTGCGTACTCTTGTGGGTACACCAGAACTCGTACCTAGGAATGTTATCTGCACAGTGTCCTTTGTCCCCTTCCTCTTGCTCAGTTTAACTCTCTATTATGTCTATACTGGCACGATTTTTGAGTAAATTTCGAGGGAATAATGGGGATAGTACAATCATTCTCCTGTGGTTTGTTGCCTCTAAGGGAACTCACTATTTTAGTCTGGTGCCTGAGGTATCAGTGTACCCACTGGGGGATTTTTGGTCTGGGGGTGGCTGATATACAGCTATTATAGTTTGAGTTGGCCTAAGGGTTATAGCCAAAATACAACTGACGAAAACTCTCTTGCCAATCAACCAATTCATTATCTCCCCTCCTCACGTGGTAGTGCAATAAACCCATCTTTTGTTATTTAGCCCAAATTCAAATTTATCTATACTTGCCGAAATTCATTATACATTTTAGTCAGCAGAAAGTTTCACTAAATTAATTAATTAATTTAGGTATTCTCCAGATATTTATAAGTTATTCTTCTGATTATTGAAAATCTCACTTTCTGTGTTTGACACAGAAGAAATTGAGGATTAATATACCTGCGGTTGTATATTAGGTTATCTCGCTAAAAACTCGCCATAGGCCAAGATAACTCACAAAGGGTTCCTCTGGGAGCAAGGGAAATTCGCCGAAATTTTCCCTGAATCTCTTGAGCTAAATATTTAGACTGTTGGGTGCCTCTACCTTCTCTAGATGAATTAGTCCCTAAACCATTGTCTACAATTGTGAGGGTCTGCCAGCCTTGAGCAGCAGAGCAAGTAACTTGAAGGCAGGTTACTCCTGTTGCATGTTTACCCACATTACACAGAGCTTCTTCTAAAAAACGGCAAATGCCTCGTTTATTCTCAATCCCCAAACTTTTGTCTTCTATAGGCTCAAAGGTACAGATTTTAACCTTGATAGTTCTAAAGTAAGGGAAGTCTCGCTCTAAGGTATGACTGTAAACTTGATAAAGGATTTCATGGAGTGGGTATTGTAGATTTATAACTAGATTTTTACCTAGATAGAGGCTCCAGTCTTGTGACGGAGGCTCCTGTTGTAGAAACTCGTAAATCCCTCGAAGTTCATGGTTTAATTTCTCAAGTTCTTTCTCCAGTTCGGGGAGTAATTTATTAATCGGTAAATCTTCCCCCCTAAAAAGCTTCAAAACTTTAGCTAAACTTTGAAGTGGTCCGTTGTGGATAGTTTCAAATGTGCGTTCAATCACAACTTGACGGGCTTGAAGTCCCAATTTTAAAGCTTGGTTGTACTGATATACAGATGTAAGTGCTATACCGTTGACAGATAAAACGAGAATTGCAGGTATGAGCGGCACCCACCAACCCCAAATCAAAAGTAAATAAGTAGTAACCACGAGAATACAGACGGCAAGACTAGTAGCTACAAGATTTAGCAACGGAGATTGAGTTAGTCGAGCAATGAGAATTCCTAAAAAACCCCAACTCACAATCCAAAGATATTCCCACTGCTTATCCCAAGTATTTAAAAGTGGTCTGGAATCAAGGACTGCACTAATAATTTGGCTGATAACATGAGCTTGAATTTCTACCCCATAAACTCGTCCTGTGGCAGGTTTGAAGGTGGTAACTGCGGAGGTGGTGATGAAGTCTTTACGACTAGGGGCAGTCATGCCAATAATCACGATTTTACTTTTGATAGATTTAGGATCAAAATCGCCTCCTTTGATATCAGACCAAGATAAGGTTTTAAATCTTTCTCCACCACTACGAAAATTAATGAGAATTTGATATCCACCTGCATCAGCTCCTACATAGGCCCCAGAGTCAGGTAAAAACTGAGGTAGTTCAGTATTACCAAACTGCATCGCTGTATGATTGTGAATTCCGTTTTCTAGGCTGATGCCTCTCAAGGCTAAATAAGCTGAGGCTAGGCGCAAGGACAAGGATAATTTATATCCTTTATCTGTTGGTGTTGCTAAAAGGCTACGTCTTAATTTACCATCAATATCTGTAAGTTGGTCTGCAAAACCAATTTGTTCGGGAGGTAGTGCTGATGGTGGAGCAACCTGATCAGGTAATACTTTTTCAATTGCAATTAAATTATGAATTTTGCTAAAAGCAGAGAGAAGTTCGGTATTGCCAGGATTCACTGGTAAATCTCGATAAATATCAAGACCAATAACGGCAGGACTATATGTGTGTAATTTCATTAGTAGTTTTGCCAAATCATGGTCTGATATGGGAGAATCTATGGGCTGATCTTTTCGGCTACGGATATCATCTTCATTGATTCCAACAATCACAATTCTTTTATCTATGGGTTCTTGCGGCCGTAGACGCAGGAAGTTATCAAAAACTAGCCACTCTAAAGATTGCATGGAACCAGTTAAACGAGCTATGATTACCAGCCCAATTATGGCAATTCCTGGTAAGGCACCAATACGCAAGATGAGAATTTCCTTGCTGATTTTTTTCCAAAATCTTGGTCGCATATTTTTAACTAATCAATCAATCCCTCTGCCCTAGCACGCATTTCAGTTTGGATACGGATATTTTTGCCTTCTCCAGGGTAAACATTTAAAGTATCTTGTAGCTTGTTCCAATAGTGACGAATCATCCGTTCAGATATGCACATTTTTTCCGCTATCGCTTTATCTTGCAGTCCTTCCTCAAATGCTAGAGTTAGTACCATTAGCCACTCTGGTTTAACCTCTAGTCCTGAATGGATACTCTTAATATCTTTTGTGTGAGTTAATCCCTGTAATGCCCAATCAGTCCTGGTTAACATTTCCTGGGTAGAAAGGCTTTTATCCACAACAGTAAAGCCTCCTTTATGACTATCAATGTTAGGACGAATCCGCACCAGTGTTCTAATATGAACGCTTTGAACAACAATATTTAGGCTAGGATAATTTTTCATCAATATTTTGAGAAGTTGAACACCTGTATCAGGACGTGCCCTCATACCTATATGTTCGGGAATGGAAAGATCCATCACTACTAGATCGGGTTGTGAGTTAGTAACTTGATGGAGAGCATCTTTAGCATTTATGGCCGTGATAAACTCTGCACTGGAGTAATGTTTTCGCAGGACATCAACTGTCCCACCTAAAACTGATTCGTGATCATCAATTACCAGAATTTTTAGCAATACTTTTGCTAATAGTGCTTGTTTCATATTTAACACCCTGCTAATTGGTTACATAATTAACGCTTTTTCCTTTCCATCTCATTTATTTATGTATTACTAATAGTTTATTCACTGTGGAGTATCTCACCCTTCTTAATTATTATAGTCTCTGCCTCTAGTATTGCTGTTTTATTTAGTAAATTACTCCTCCAGATAGATCATTTAGGATTGTTAAATCCGATTACCAGCAAAAATACCATGCTAGTGAGAGATTTTTACTACGATAAAAACATTTACCTACTATTAAAAATTGGAAACTATCACAAAGATACTCTAACTCTGGTAAGTTAGAATAAAGGGTAAGAGTGGATATATCAGGATAATTAATTTGTACTTTTAACTGAGCTGTATTCCCTAGTTTTTTTAGGCTGATATGAATTGATACAGATGTTAAAGTTTCTGGTAAAGCTATCGTCAGTAATTCTTCTAAAACTCTTAAAATGATGAGACTGCGTCCTACGGGTTCCTGTTGCCACTGGGCTGGCATATCAACATCAAAATATACTGCCCATTGTTCTAATAAGCACTGGATAGCTGATGGTAGGCTATCTTGGAGAGATGTAGGGAATAAGCGATCACTCAACTGCATCAGTGAGTGATGAAAATTATCGAATTCTTTGATAAATTCTTCAGTTTTAGGGAGTGATAAATCCAGATTATCTACTGACAAAAAATCTAGACTACGCCGCAGAATGAAGGTTTCTTGTAGTAAGCCATCCCGAATTTTCTCCGCTTCAAGGAAGAGTTTTATAGATTGTCTATGAGACCACCACCGCAATGCTCGTCGAATTTTATGATGATATGTCATAAACCTAATAATGGTCATGACGTTGATGATTTTGATTCATAGGATATGCCTATGTTAGCTATTCTCCCATTAGAACTCAAGAGTCATAATTTTGATACACGCCACCCTGATTCTCTTATTAATCCCTTAACTACCAACCCAAACAAATTTAATAATTACTCAACCGGACATACACTAACAACTAGAGAGTCGGTCCACTAATATATGTTGACAAAAACGAAGGTATGTGTGTTAGGATGAAATGCCTATTTTGGGTAAAATATTGGGGTCTAGTTTTTAGCGATGCAGAAACTGCGGCTACGCCAACGCCTCCGGCGAGCGTTTCGCCATCGCACCCAAATGGAATACTAAAATTCCCGATTTTAACAACACCCATATCTTGCGTTTTAGGTCAAGCACTTCTACTGGACCGATGCTCTAAGCAAGACTGAGAAAACCACTCTTCACCAGATAAGAAGTGTAAGTCAGCAACAACTGAATATCAAGGGGTGGACAAACTATGGAACTCCCCGCCAACGCCTTCAGTGTCTCCTCACAACTAATCACCGGTCTATGAGCTTGTAAATACAAATCTGGAATCGTCAACTGCCGATCCGACCACCGCTCCAGTAAAAATGGTCGCAGGGTATATAACGGATTCTCCACCGAAATAGCATTACTGATTAACTCAGCTTGCCACTTTTCATAGGGTATCAACTTCACAGCCAGCCCAAAGGAGCTCATCCAATCCACCAAACTCCTCAACGCCACGGGTTGGGGATGTTGCAGGTGGAAAGCCTTACCTAGGGATGTCTGCTGCCGTGATAGATAGACAACAGCCTGACTTACATAGTCCACCGGGGACATATCCAGCATATAATCCACATCCGGGAAACTCCCCATCTGCAGACAACCCTTGACCATCAAATTAATAAAGTCATGGGTATTACAAATCCCAGTTTTACTATCCCCGGAAATTAAAGGTGGTCTGTAGATAGTTACAGGCACCCCCCGGTCCCGCGCTACCTTCACCAGCTTCTCTGCTACCCACTTAGTTTGGGAATACCCCAAATAAATCCCCTGCCAATGCTCAAATTCGTCCTGTTCCCTCACCACCTTACCGGCATAGAAAGGTGATTCAAACACCGCCACACTGGAAACGTAATGTACAGGTTTCACCTGCCCCAGGCATGCCAAGCGCAAAACTTCCTGCGTCCCCAACACATTGGCTACCTTCAGCGCGGAGTAGGGGTAGACATAATTCAGCAAAGCTGCACTGTGATAAATAGCATCAATCCTCCCTGCCAGGACCTGGAACTGCTCCGCACCCATACCTAACAGGGGTTGGGATAAATCACCCACCACCGGGATAATTCGGGAACTAAATTCCTCTTGCCATAGCGAATATGATTGCAGATTCTTGTGCAACTTCTCCTGAGCTTCCTTCACACTCCCAGCCCGGACTAGGCAGTAGATATCGGCTGGGGTCTTCTGGAGGAGATCCCGGATGATAAAGGCGCCTAAATAGCCCGTACCACCAGTTAAAAAGATGTGTTTTGCTGCCCCTACGTCTCCTTGATATGCCGCAGAGGGTCGGATGGTGGGGTCTAGAACCACCTCGGCACCTAAATCAAGAACTGGAAGCTGCGGAGAATCAGTGATTAAATCTTCCGCTAACCGCTGGGAGATGGAGGCAATACTTGGGTAGTTCCATAGGAGTCGGGGAGATGGCTGAAATCCCAGTAATTGCTCCAGCTGGCTCACCAAGACCACTGCCTGGGCTGAATGTAGACCATAATTTTCTATATTTTCGGTGGGATCTATTTCTTCTGCAGTAACATTGATTAACTTAGCTAAATGCAACACCAGGAAATTTTGAATATCTTCTGCCGAATACATTTTTAACTCTCCTTTGCTTTAGAGATTAGTAATTAATCTGGCTTTTTTGAGGATAAATTTCAGTACTGTTTCCTCCTTGGAAACGATGTCAGCTTTGGCATTCATCCCTGATTTAATTTGACACTGATGCATATCATTGCCAAAGCGGATTTCGTCGGGTTTAACAGTCACTTCAAAATAGGTATTAGCTGGATTGATTGAACTGTTGTTTAGAGGTGCAATAGCATCTGGTGAAATAGCTTTGACTGCTCCTTTGAGGGTTCCGTAATCAGGATAGGGACAGCTATCAAACCGCAATTGTACTTTTTGACCAATGGCAACTTTGCTAATATCAGCGGTGGGAACCATGGCTTTAATGAAAAGTGGAGCATTTTGAGGAACAATTTCAGCAATAGACTCACTGGAACGTACTACTTGACCTGCATTACGTAGACTAAGATGAAAGATTATGCCGCTACTAGTAGCTTGAATAATGCTACTTTTTAGTTGAGTTTCCAATTGCTGGAGGTCTTTTTGAGATTGGTCAAGTTGGGTTTCTATTTCAAATTTACGCTCGATTAATGCTTGTTTTTCTTTACTTAAATTAGCAATTGTTGCGGACCCTGTAGCATTTTCTTCGGCTATACGTTCTAAGGCTATCCTCACCGTTGCTGGAGTGGGATTAACTGCAACTTTAGCAGACTCCATTTTCAGACGAGCAATTCTAGTGGCAATTATTTCCGACTGAAGTGTTGACTCTGCCTGTTGAACTAGTAATTTTTTACCCTCAAGATCACGTTTACTAGTAGCACCAACTTGTGCAAGTTGTGCATAGCGATCGCGATCTACTTTAGCAAAATTTAAATTAGCTTGAGCTTTTTGCAGATCTGTGATTGACTGTTGCCAACTTGCTTGTGCTGTTAAAAATTCATTTTCAGTGGTAATTTGACGTTCTTGATACTCCCGTCGGTTACGTTCTAAATCGTCTTCAGCACTAGCAACCGTGAACTCAATGGCTCTTTTTTCCGCTAAGATCTGACTATCTAAAGCACTAATTTGGGCATCAATTTGCACATCTTCTAATTTGCTCTGTTGAATATTACTTTCTAGTTGACTCTTTTTGATCAGCAATTGTTGATTATCCAAAAGCGCGATCTTATCTCCTAGTTTAACTTGTTGATTTTCTTTAACGAAGATCTGTTTCACAGTTCCATCCATATCTGATTGCACGAGACGAATTTCACCAGCAGGACGGACAACAGCAGCAGATCTGACGATGACATTGTATTTCATCTTATCAGAGATGATGATGCTAAAACTGACAACACCAATCAGAAATATTCCTACCAAGGTTAGCAAACGACTGATTGGGGGGAGAAACTCTTCAGCCGGGGCAGAGGACGTAAATTTTTGATGAGAAGTATAGACCATAATTATAACTGCTCAGTAATTCAAAAATTAAGAAAGGAAAAAACTTATATGATCTCCTCGTTTAGTCCGTAATTCCTCCAAAGGACCTTGAAGTTTTAATTTTCCTTGTTCCAGTAATATGATCCAATCAGCTCGATTAATGACCCTGGGACGGTGAGTAATTAAAATCGTGGTTTTACCCCAACGGTGTTTAAATAGCTGATCTAAAACTTCCTGTTCGCTAACTGGGTCGAGTCCACTAGTAGATTCATCTAAAATTAGTATTGGTGGGTCTGCAACCAGAGAGCGGGCTATTGCTAATCTTTGACGTTGTCCACCAGAAAGGTTAGCTCCGAATTCACCTAAAATAGTTTGATATTTATCCGGGAGTTGACAAATAAATTCATCAGCTTTAGTAACTTGGCAAGCCCTGACAATTTCTTCAAAGCTAACATGGGGTGCTCCTAAATGGAAATTTTCCACAATCGAACGACGCCAAAAGTGAGCATCTTGAGGCACAAGGACTACCTGTTGCCGCAGACAATCTAGAGACAGGTCTTGTAAGTTATAAACTCCAATCCGAATATTTCCAGATTGGAAGGAGTATAATCCAGCAATTAGTTTAGCTAGACTACTCTTACCACAGCCTGATTTGCCAATCAGCGCAATAACTTTACCCCCAGGAATTGTGAGGGAGAAATCTTCTAGGAGATCGGTTCTTCCAGCATAATGGAAGTTAATATTTGTACAGATAATATCAGCGTCTCCCCTAATTTTCACAAAGGGTTTTTTCCCATCACCTCGATCTTCTGGAGTCGTATCTATAACTTCTATCAACCGTTGCGTAGCTGTGTTTGCCCGAGTGAAACCATCGGTAAAACTGATAACCATACCAATTAATCCTAAGAAGTTAGCATTCAAAGCGTTAAATGATAGTAGCTGGCCAATACTTAGATGTTCCTCTGGATTAATTACTAAATTGCCCCCAAACCAAAGTAAAACTATCCCACCTACACTAGCAATAAAACCCGAAAAAGTGTTATTAATGATCCCAATTTGCACTGTCCGAAATGTGTTGTTTGCTAGACAACCAAATCGGTTTTGTAACTCATCCCAAAACTGAGGTCTAGCTGTGGTTGTTTTGAGTGTTAGGGCACCTTTAAAAGTTTCTACTAAGACCCCATGAGTTTCGGCTTCAGCCACTAAAAGCTCACGAGTTTTTAACCGTAAATTTGGCTGGAGTACAATCGTGGATAAGGTCATTATAACAGCAAAAAATAAAGCAACAGTGGTGAGTTTAACACTATAAAAAATCATGAAGCCTAAAGAAACAGAGGCAATAAAAAATCGGCTAGGTAGACTAATAACTACTTGAGTAACTAGTTGATTAATTTGTTCAATATCTTGAAGACGGCTGACAATTTCCCCACTGCGACGTGCTTCGTAATAGCTCAAAGGTAATCGCAGAATTTGTCGTCCAAATTCCATGACTAGACCTAGTTCTAAGCGTTGAGCAAAGTGGGCAATTAAATTAGACTGGACAAAGGAAAGGCTGTAGGAGATAAAATTCATCGCCACTACAGCTATCGTCACAGTAGTTAGTAATTTTGTATCACCTCGAACTAGGACATCATCTGTGAGAATTTGCAGTAAAAAGGGAGAAGCTAAAGACAGTATTCCTAAAAGTAGATTTAGGGGCAATACTTGAGCTAAAATAGAGCGATACATCCAGACACGCTGAAAGAAACGCCAAAAGCCACCAATTTTGTCTTGCTCTTGGGCATAAAAGCGGACTGGATCTGGTTCTATGAGTAAGATTAGCCAATCTTTCCACCCTGCTACTAACTCTTGTTTAGAGAGATAAAGTAGACCTACCGCTGGATCAACAACGATAAATTTCCTGCTCTTCTTAGCGTATAAAACTATCCAGTGACTCCCTTTCCAGTGAATGATTGCTGGTAGTGTTACCTCATGCATTCGCTCGAGGATTGCTGGAGTAGTTTTGACTGAATGAGCATTAAATCCAAGTGTTTCTGCTCCTCGCTTCAAACCCAATAAGGTAGTTCCAAATTGTCCAGTACCTACGGCTTCACGAATGCGGTTGAGGGCAAAATCATGACCGTAATATTTGGCAACCATCGCTATACAAGCAGCACCACAATCTTCTTCGCTATGCTGTCGAACAAATTGGTATTTCATAGATAATCTGCCCAGGATAGTAGTTTCATGTGGGCACTAGATAAACTTACTCAGTAATCGTAATAAACCTAGACCTTGTGATATTTGGTTCCTAGTTCTAAAGGGTGAATTAAACACCATGGTTATGTCTATCAGAGAATATGTAGATTCTTGAGTCAGGGAAGACTGGAAATTCTTACCACTTAAAACAGTTTCTTGGCTGTAGGCAGAAGATGTAATTTCTTCAAGATTTACGTACACAAGTCCACCACCAGATGCGGACTCCTGCTCTCGTAAAGATAGTTCCTGAAATAATTCTGATTTTTTAGCTAGCATAGGGATTGATGATTTTTTAAAAGGCGATATAGAATCTATTGAGATAGACCAATTCTCCGTGAAGAGCCTATAACGGAGAATTGGTAATAATAGATTCAATGGAGAATTGCAGTTATTACTTTACCTGAAACGTATTTCTGACATCCTCAGCCTGGAAATATGTTTATTCCATTTTTTGGAGTCAGGAGCAATTCCATTGAATTGCCATTGTTAGGAAATTTCTCCAAATACATTTTGAAAGGCATTTGTGGTAGTGATGCCTAGCCCAGAACCAGAAGTTGTGGAAGATCCGTTTGGACCTGCTTGGGTAGTATTTACACTGATGGCGACCAGGTTCTTATAGGAACTGTCAGACAGATTATCATATATAAGAGCGGGCGCACCACCAATGACGGTTTCTTGTTGTTCAGCTGATAGCTCAATAAACAATTGATTAGACATGGTAGAATACTCCTTGATTTGTCTAATTTCGCGAGGTTATCACCGTGTTCGGTTTAACTGGTCGCTTAACTAGTACAATACAAGGAAGCATTGAGCTAAGTCATTTGCACTTTCTGTAATGTTAATTATCAGGTTCGGCAACCTTGATTGCCACTTTAGGTAATTGCTACTTCCGAAAAATACATAAAATCAACTCATGGGCATCTGACTTCTTCCGTGATCAAATCAACTAATTTGCTACCAATTTTCTTGCCTCTATCTTCAGGATTTACACAAGTCCAACCTAGCCAGTAAATTTTTGAATCTTCAGACTAGGATTTACGGTTCTTCCGGTAATTTTATGGTAGAGCCACTTACATTATTATCGAATAATGCATTGAAAACTATGAAAGCCTTGTTATGTAAGGTTTTAAAGCTATCAGGCAATAAGCCTTTGGTATTGGGTTTCATAAAAGAGACGGAAGAGCCAAATTTACCATGCTTGTGGCGGGTTTGATCTCAATTTGCTGTAAGTACAACTTAAACAAAAGGGAAAAGGTGGGGAGAAATCATACCTTTTCCCATCACCAACCCAAATTAATTAACTTCGCAAACTAACACCAAATTTTTCTAGTAAAGCCTCGCGGATTTGATTGTGTACTGGTTCAACTTCTGCATCAGTAAGAGTCCGATCGCCTGCCCGATAAATGAGCCGAAATGCTAAACTCCGTTGTCCAGGGGGTACATTCTCCCCACGATATTCATCAAATACTTCTACGGAGGATAACAACTCTTTACCGGCTTTGGTAATGACCTTTTCAATTTCCGCAACTGTTACCTTCTCTGGGGCAAAAAAGGCAATATCGCGATCGCTAGCGGGATAGGTAGAATAGGGATGGAAAATGGCGTTAAGAATTTCATCCTCTTCTAGGGAACTCAACAGCACATCTAGATCCAATTGGAAGGCGTACACTGAATCTGGTAAACCCTTTTCCCGTCGCAGTTGGGGGTGAATTTGTCCAAAAGTACCTAGCCTGATACCATGTACCCAGAGGGAGGCAGTACGGCCGGGATGCAAGCGGCTATCGCGGTGATCGGGTTGAAATTCTACTTCTAATCTCAGTTGCCTAAATACACTTTCCAATATACCCTTGGCTTCAAACCAGGTAAGGGGTTGTTCTCCACCACTTCTGGACCATTTACCTAAGGTGCGATCTCCTCCCATGATCCCCGCTAAGGCATCAGCTTCTTGCAGACCTTCTTCTTCCTGCCAGAAAATGCGGCCAATTTCAAAGCCGTTGAGTGAACCGTTACCCTGCTCCAAGTTGTAGACAAAGGCATCAATCAAGCCAGATAATAAATCCGTTCGCAGGGCCGAATATTCTGTAAATAAGGGATTAGTTAGCGATATCTGTCTATCTGCCCCTGGTTTCACTAGGGAGTAGTGGATGACTTCCGTCAACCCCTCAGCCCGCAGCAAGGCCCGAATTTTGCGGTTTAGTTCCTGTTCGAGAGGTAAATAGCCAGCTTCTGATTTTTCCGGTAAGGTGTCACAGAAATTATCATAGCCGTGGAGTCGAGCAATTTCTTCTATCAGGTCTATTTCCCGTTCTAAGTCGCGGTAGCGGTAGGGGGGTACTGATACCTGCCAGGTATTCTCATCGGTGACGGTTAACTTACATCCTAAGGCAGTGAGGATTCTTTCTACGTCTTGCGCCTCCAGTTCACCTGTTTCCTCCCCTAAATCAATTGGTCCTAATACCTGATTAATTCGGTCTAGACGTAGGACAATGGAGTGGGACCAGGTAGCAGGATCGGGACGAGTATCAGCAGTGGCTTGCTGGGTGTTAACTCCAGATGCCAACTCCTCAATCAACGATAAAGCCCGACCACAGGCCACCTCCAACTCCGCTCGGTTGACTCCCCGTTCATATCTCCCTGATGCCTCACTTCTTAAACCGACGCTACGAGCAGAACGGCGAATGGCTACGGACTCAAATAATGCTGCTTCTAGGAGTAAGTTCTTCGTTTGTTCATCTACCTCTGTTTCTTCTCCACCCATCACCCCGGCTAAAGCCACAGGTTTCTGATTAGCGGTAATTAACAGATTTTGGGTTGAGAGAGTGCGGGTTTGTCCATCCAGGGTTTTCAGGGTTTCACCGGCATTGGCAAAGCGAACACCCATGGTGAGATTTTCGCCCCCAGCCACTGATCTTAGGCGATCCAGATCAAAGGCATGCAGTGGTTGTCCCCATTCCAGTAGGACGTAGTTAGTGATATCCACCACATTATTGATCGGGCGCACCCCAGCCGCTCGTAGACGCCGTTGCAACCAATCGGGGGACGGGGCAATTTCTACCTGGGTAATTGTTGTACCAATATAGGCAGGACAGGCTTGGGGTTCGCTGATTTGCAGGCTAAGACTTCCTATGGGGGTAATTATCACCTCTGGTGGTTGGGGAATTTTCAACGAACCACCAGTTAAGGCGGCTACCTCCCTGGCTACCCCCACCATACTCAAGGCATCTGCCCGGTTGGCCGTAGCTGTTAGGTCTAAGATCACATCATCTAAACCCAACAATGGCCGCACATCGCTGCCTAAGGGGAGGCTTTGCTGAGGAAAGATATGGATTCCGTCCACATCGGTGGACAACCCTAGTTCTTTTAAAGAACAAATCATCCCCTCCGAGGGGACACCCCGGAGTTTCGCTGGTTTAATTTTTAAATCAATATTGGGTAGATAAGTACCTGTAGTAGCTACGGGGACGTATATATCTGCCCGCACATTAGCCGCACCGCATACAATATTTAATGTATTAGCTGCACCGATATCTACTTGGCAGACACTCAACTTATCTGCATTGGGGTGGGGTTGACGCTCAACTACCCTGCCAACAACCACACCATTTGCCCAAGTGCGGCGGTCTTCAATATCTTCTACTTCAAACCCAGCCATTGTCAGGGTTTGGGCTAATTGTTCTGGGTTCAGTTTGATCTCCACTAGTTCCCGCAGCCAATTTAAAGAGATACGCATGCTTATTTAGAGGAATTTGCTTTTGCTCTTATTTTAGGGTTTCTAGTAGACTATAACTAGTACTGGTAGAAGTTGTAGCTGGACTTGGGGCGGGTAGATACCCATGACTAAGATATTGGGTGTTGCATATTTGCGGGATGGATTAACGACCAGAACAGTTAAGGCTTGGTTGCATACAGGGGAAAATCATCTCATAATTCAGCAACGCCAGATATTGAAGAATTGAAGTCCCTTGATGATTTATGAGTACAGACAAGCAATCTACTCCAAACAATTGAGCTAACTAGATACGACAGGCGATCGTGAAGGATAGTTATACTTGTATATCAAACAATTCAAGTAGAAATTTTAAGTAATGGTGAATAAATTGTTAGTATTGGGATCATGCCTTATATCTGCTGAAATGCTTGTTCTATATACATTTTTGCAGGTTTTGACCCCTTTTCTCCATCTGTTTCTGAGAAATCCGGGTTCAGCACTACCTCAAGATTATGAGATCTAGATCAAACAGAGTAGTAGTTAGCACAGGTGAGCAGTTGGAAGCTGAGTTAAGGAAAAGACTGGAATTATAGATGTAGGATCTAACCAGAATTAGGTGCTGTAAAGTTAATTTCTTACAGCGCCATTGTTAATCTATGCTTCACGGTCTAAAACCTTAATCTTGGGATAGATTTAGCCGAAAGCGATATAGTATTGCACCGCTAAACCAACTACAGGAATAATCATTAACACAATTAACCAGGGATTCTTACCCAGTCTCTTGACAATATTGACCAAGGCAATAATGGCGAAAACCGCAGCTACAATATTGACAAACGGAATACATAGACCGATTGCCCAATAAGGTGACTGATTGCCAGCCCTGTACATTATCCACGTATTAAGAATAGGAACCCAAGCAAACCAGGGATTTTGCTCTCCTAGCTTCTGATATATCTTGTAGAAACAATAAGCACCGAAGAGATAACTGGCAAGAAAAATGATATTAATAATCAAACTACTAGCACCACCAGAACTCCCACCAGCCTGGGCTAGGAAATAGGGCAGGGTCGAATTATAGGTTAGTAGAAGCATTATTTATCCTCACATAATGTTATAAAAGATCTGCTTGTCAAACCCAATGAAGAACATTGAATACCGTAAACGATACCCACAACTTTAGGGGCAAAGAATTTAGTGAACGAGAAGTCAAATGATGCTTCCATATTTTTCCTAAATATTTAGGTAACAAAATGTGTAGGTAATTTACCATATAAACTAGCTACACGGTTAAAGCTTAAACAAAAGTTATATTTTTTTGGCTAAGTTATCTATACGTTTCCTATTTTGGTTATATAACTAAAAAAATAACTACGTAATAATGACTCACCACATTTTAAAAGCTACCAAAGAAACTGTACACTTAGGCGGTTTCTCCCATCTGCTGGAACCAGCACTCATCATTGAGTCTGGGGACACTATTGATGTAGAAACATATACTGGCTATTCTATTTACAAAGAAGCCCCGGAGGAGTTCCTCTCCCAAGAATTTATCCATATCTGCGAACATCTACCCCCAGAGCGGAAAATTGGTGATGGTCCCCATCTACTCACAGGGCCAATTTACGTGCAGGATGCAGAACCAGGGGACGTCTTGGAGGTAGAATTACAAGCGATCGCTCCTCGTATACCCATTGGCTTTAACGCTATTCGTCCTGGTTGGGGAGCCTTACCACAGCAGTTTTCCCAGCCAGCTTTACGATTCATACCCATAGACTTAATTAACAACTTTATTGAATTTCCCGTGGGGAGTGGGATCAAGATTCCCCTGAAACCCTTCTTTGGGATTTTAGGTGTTGCTACCCCAGAAACCTCACGAAATTCCATTCCACCGGGAGCCTATGGTGGTAATATCGACAATCGGGAACTACAAACAGGTTCGCGCTTATTCCTGCCAATTTTAACTCCAGGAGCCTTATTTTCTATTGGAGACGGACATTCAGCCCAGGGAGATGGGGAGGTAAGTGTAACTGCCATTGAAACTTCGATGAATGGGAGAATTAGACTCAAGGTTCGCAAAGATATGCAACTCATAACTCCCCTAGCAGAAACACCCACCGATATCATTACGATGGGTTTTGCTCCAACTTTAGATGAAGCTTTGGAACTAGCTTTAAAAAATATGATTGATTTTTTAGAACGCTCGACAAACTTATCAGCAGAGGATGCTTATGTCTTGTGTAGTTTAGCTGTGAATTTTCATATCACTCAAGTTGTCAATGCTCCCCAAAAAGGTGTGCATGGAATGCTACCTAAATCAGTTTTGCCCCAGATAATGCTGGGCAGCTAGTAGGAGGCTAGCTTTTCAAGGGTAGATTAGGGGGGAGAACAACTAACACTCAACACCTAGTCCCCAATCTAAAATCTACAATTCCTTCTCCCCCTAATCCAAAAGCTAATTTATTCTCTGCCTTAAATATTGTCCATCAAGTCCTTGTTGAATCCAAGTGAGACATTCAAATTCAGATTTGAATAATTTTGGTGCAGCAATATTATTCAATAACCCTGGTGGATAATGGTCATAAAAATATTTACCGTTTTCTTGGAAGACAATTATTAAATTGTGACGGTAAATGTAGCGGGATTTAAAACCATCTCCTTGAAAATCAAAATCCGAATACTGGTCAATATATTCTTTGGCAATCTCAACAATATTAAGGATGCTACTGCCATAGACTCGCGCTGGATTATCAGCTTTGTGAAATTGACTTTTATGTCCTACTTCTGCCAACAGTTTGTAGGAATAAATTTCGTAACTATCCACCTTACCAAAAATGAAGGGAATAACTAAATATCCTTTATATGAGACTGAGCTTTCATAAATAAGCCGACTCATCTCAACCTCCCTGAATATAACTGACTTCAAAAAAGTGCTTGAATTACAAACACACTAAGAAATCAATACTTTTTAGCTCATCAGCCAAAATTTTGTATACCCCTATATATATTTTGTCAAGGGGGTATGACCCTCTCTAAATGTTTAGGTTTATCTACTAGGCTAATTATAAAAGTATTGTTAAAGATAATTATCGCTCTTTTTGAAATCAGTTAACACCAAAATTAAAAAAATTAGTGCTATAAACTGAGTCGATTGGGGGAGTTATCAGAGTAATTAGTGACACTCCTACATCTCTGTGCGAGTAGATGTAGGCTTCTGGCAGAAATTATCTTTCCAGAACTTCCTTCGTGGT
>Ga0209611_10001682_pt1 | contig 38172 bp, 29 predicted proteins | sample S1TSphgellanicum_3_FD_187693 | JGI IMG/M metagenome (GOLD analysis project Ga0209611, IMG submission 187693) | Host-associated microbial communities from peat moss isolated from Minnesota, USA - S1T2_Fc - Sphagnum magellanicum MG (SPAdes) (version 2) | ecosystem: Host-associated > Plants > Peat...
ATCACCTTCATCCCAACCTTTGGATGATTTCTGTGATATATCATCGTATATATTTGATATGCATATACTCATAGTTGCATGTGCAACCAAAATAGGCCAACTATGGTCTTTTGGTAAGCTAGGTACACATTTTTTGTAGGCATGTCTAGGATTAGGGTTGCCTACAAATGACAATCCCATTGATAAGGTGTAGGATATAGTTGAAAAATAACCTAATCTATTTTGCCACCTACCTATCTCGAGCTTCTCAGCAGAACCTTAAACTTTGGCGTTGGAAACCTTAATGGGATTTCCTTCACTCTTCTCTTGGTTGTGCACAATTTCTCGTTTGCAGATTGGGCTTTGTTAGAGGAATTGCAGAGCCCTTTTTGCTTGCTTGCTGGCTTGTTGCTTTTCCAGACTGAGAACTGCTTAGGTTTAGCTTGTTTGGTGTTTTTGGGAGAGTTCTAGGATGGTGGGTGTAGAGGACAGGAATGAAGATGTTGCAAAGGAGGAAGCTTCTGGACCTAACAGTTGTCCGGATGCAGCAGCTCTAGTTCCAACTCCATCTGCGGAGGATGGTGGAATCATCTTTGTGCTAGAGAAAGCCTCTCTGGAAGCTGTCAAAGTGGGGAAGGTAAAGAAAACAAAAGAAAACCCCTATCCTTTTATCTCTGGGGAAGAGGGTGGGGAGTTTTTCTTTCGAAGGAGTCATGATCGAAATGTCCACAATGAAGGGGATTATAAAGGTGATGCCATACGGGGACGAGGATTGCGCATTCCCTTTCGTGGAAGCAAGCGGCGGGGAGCTTTGGGTGCATGTGCTGCAAGTTTTGGGTTGCTTGATCTTTTGCACTATTTCTCTCTTCAATCTCTCTCTCTCTCTCTCTCTATGGTTTCCAGTCTTTCACAATTATGGGGTTTTTGGGTTATCTGATCTTCACTCTTTTCTAATTTTGCAACAAACCCAATTTTGTTAGACTTTTGTATTATAATGAGCAGCTGCAACAGTTACATTAGTTCTCCATTTGTGTGATATTGATCAGTAACTTGACATTCTTTTAATTTGCGCACTCCAGCTGCTTTTTAATCAAGCTTTGTGTTTGTTTGGTACTCAGTCTTGTTGGTTTGTTTTGTGACTGACTATATGCGTGCTTTTGTAACGTTTTTGTATTGTAAGAAGAATTTTGCTAATGCGCTTAGGGAATTTATCTTCTATTGAAACTCTGGAGAGAAGCTGTTGAAGGAGAAGAATTGTAGCTGGAGACGACGCTTGCAAGAAAGAAAGAGAGTTCTGAGATCAGATCATGAGGCCAGAAAAGATTCATAAGAGCGTGGCAGAAGAAGAAGAAGAAGAAGAAGCAGCAGCAGCAACAGTGGTGCCATCCTTTTTCAAATGTCCGATTTCGTTGGAGCTTATGAGAGATCCGGTGGTGTTGTGCACAGGACAAAGCTACGAGCGGAACAGCATCGAGCCATGGCTAGAAGCGGGGAACCATACATGTCCAACGACGATGTAGACGTTGGCTTCCTTGGAGCTCATGCCAAACCACACGTTGCGGCGTCTCATCCAGAATTGGTACGAAGCGCACGGTGGCGGTGACTGCTCCGGACCCCTTGTACGACTCCTCTCGACTCCCTCTGTGCTCGTGGCTGCAGATATCGTGGCCAGAATGCTTCGTGAAGTGGAGAGTTCTGTGGATCCACTTCCCAGTCTGAAGAACATCAAGTCAATGGCTCGAGAGAGCAAGAGGAATCGCAAATGCATCCAAGAATCTGACGCCATCTTCGTGCTCGCTTCAGTGATCGGTGGTGCTCTAGAACTCCGATGTAAGTACCCAATGCCAATAGAAGAAGAACAAGAGAGGAGGAAGAAGAAGCAATAGAGAGTTTCTTTCAGCTTAGAGGCTTGTGAAGAAGCGTTCGCCATCCTTGCGCTTTTTAAGGTGGGAGCAAACAGACATCGACGAAAGCAACTTCTGATGCAGAGTTCGGTCGCAACCCTAGCTTGGTTTTGTGCAAAGGAAGCTTGGATGCCAGGGTAAATGCCATAACCGTTCTTGCGAGAATTGCATCGGAAACGAAATCGTCGCACAGCAGCAGCACCGGAGCGATGCCGGGAGTGTTTGAAGCTCTAGCCAAGTTGTTACAAGAGGAGTTCCACCCCAAGGCCATCAAGGCCAGCTTGAAGGCTTTGCTGGGTCATATGGGAAGATGACCTAGATTTTTCTTTCTGTCCGGTAGTTTCAAAAAAATAGTTTTATGGAGAGTCTTATCACATCACTAAATGCATAAGGTGCTTGTAGCAAGAATAAGGACAGAAAGACTTGCTGCACATTGAGTTCCCCATCCTAACTTGTTTTTGTGGGTGAATAGTGTGTTGACAATGGTAAGGAGATCAACTTGGCCTATGCAATGAAGGCCAAGACCATCACTAGTGGTTTGAAATATTCTCTAGCTACTGGAAACTGGGGCCAAGCAAATACGGCAGGTGTAAGGGCAGGTGTATCACATGTGAGGTTTTACTTTTAGATATCTTGGTTGTTTTTCTCTCTGTCACTAAATATGCAACAGGTATGGATGCATCTTGGTTATTCCAACTTGCAACCACCGTGGTTTACACATTTGGCAGATGATCATCACTTGAATCTTTTTTTTCTTGGTTTGATTCTGAGAAATTATGTTGGATGCACTTTGAAAGTTAGCTTGACTTTTTTGCTGAATGTATTGACATTTTTGTCTTAGTCGAGACTTGTATAAAGCTGTGCATGGCTGCCTAGGGTGCTTGTGAGTTAATTGTCACAGATGGGTGAGTCAAGCATGCATGTTAATTTTTTCATCACACACTGCTGCCTGGTATAGGTGCTCAATCGCTTGACATATGCCTCAACTCTTTCTCACTTGCAACAGCTTAACTCTTTTATTGGTCGTGAAGGTGAGCTCTTAAGAACCAAATAAAGTGTATGGACTGAGTCTCAGGGTATGATCTCATCTCTATTTCCTTGAGTGCAAATCTATCATATCATTGTTTGTTTTGGTAATGATTTGTGCAATCCTTTTGCTTGTTGTGGGTCTGTTTAGGGAAGCTGGCAAAGCCTCGATAGTTACATAACTCTCACTAGGGAATGATGTGCCCTGCAGAAACACTTGAGGGCCAGGCCCTAGAGTCTTCAAGAATCTCAGAGTGTTCTGGAATTTGGGAACCTAGACAAGGAAAAAGGGATAGCACTCAAGCCAGGCCATTGCGGACATTTTTTTCTTTGGCATCAATTGGTAGTCGAGGCCTGAAAAACACCTTTCTGTTGCACAATGTTCTTTTGCTATTGCTGAACCTTGGAAAATGTTCCCACAATTTTGTAACTTTCCTTTTGGAATATGCAGTTTTTTGCCTTGTGCATGTGTTTCTCAGTGATTGTAGAGTTTTGTTGATCGGTCTGTTATTGGCAGGCACTCTTGGCAATTCTAGATAGCACATTGAACAAAGCAGATGAAAACCCTAACCCTAACAATGGGACCATGTGACACATGGTGATTCAAACTCTCAAAATATTAGGTGCATTTGCAACTACATTGTGCGGTCACTAGGTTGCCACATGGCATGATCTTGATAATTAAACCTTATAACCCTAACCCTAATCTGTGCCATGTGTATAATGACATAGCTTTAAACCCAACACGTGTCCGCACCCCAACGGCCATGACTTGGACGGTCTAGATTAATCAAAGTAATTCTTAAAACTAAATATTTAATTACAAAATAAAAGTACACATGTTCGCATATAATTGGGTTAGTTAATTAAGATGTAATGCAGTGTGAACGTAACCCCTGTAGTTGCATGCAATCGCACGACCAACTACTAGTATAGAATTCGGGTGGATGAAACCGTATAACCTAATCGTATGTACTTGTATTATACGACTGTCACATGCAACTGCAATTTTCATGCAACTTGTCTTAGGCAACTAGGCGAATTTCCAATTGCATGTGTCACATGCAATTGAAAACTAGTTGCATAAGACAATTGCAAAATGCCAAATTTCTAGTAGTGTGTGGCCTTTATCCCGCGCATTAAGTTCATTTCCAATAATAGCGGTTTGCCATTTACATTTGCAAGGAAGCAATTTCCTTTGCAGCTAGCCTATGCGATGACTATTAACAAGTCTCAAGGGCAGACCCTCTCTCATGTTGGCCTTCATCTCGTAGATGACGTTTTTTTGCATGGCCAACTTTATGTTGCCTTTTCACGCACCAAGGCACCAACGAACATCAAAGTTCAACTACCAAACACTATGCATGGCCGAATTGGCCTTATGCGCAATTTTGTGTACGAAAAAACCCTCCTTTGAGGTTGCATGCATATCCTAAATGGCTCTGCGAAAAGCTACATTCATGATGTGTAGCTATTTGAAATAGAATGTTTTTTTGAAATAAATACGGTTTAAAAAAAGCGGGGGACTTCACAGTGTCCGAAGAAAAACATTAAGAAAAAATAATGAAAAAAAACCCTACTTGAAAAAGAATGAGGTGTGTCTTCTTTCTCCAAACTTCAAACTTGCATCCAAATAAACAAAAATACAAAAGTGAAAAAGAAACACTTTATTTTTATTATACGAAATAATAATAAAAACAAAAAACACATATGAATAAAAAATAAAAAAGATAAAAGTTTCTAAAAAAAATTAAAACATGAACCAAGTTTAAAGAAATAGGGGACTTCACCATGTCCAAAGGTCACGGGTACCCACTAGAAACAAAATAAATAAGTAAATAAAAATAGATAAAAATGAAGATAAACAAAATAAAAACATGAAACAAACATAAACAAAAAAAAAAGTAAAAACGCAAAAACTATAAAAAAGGAATGGAAACAAATGAAACAAGGAAAGGGAAATACAGTAAAAAAAATTTAAAAGAAAAAAAATTTACAAAAATGAAGAAACCAAATAAAGAGTAAAATTTTTAAAAAAATAAAACTTATAATAATGAAGAAAAACCCTACTTGAAAAAGAATGAGGTGTATCTTCTTTCTCCAAATTTCAAACTTGCATCCAAATAAACAAAAATATAAAAGTGAAAAAGAAACACTTTATTTTTATTATACAAAATAATAATAAAAATAGAAAACACATTTTTAAAAAAAAGATAAAAATTTCTAAAAAAAACTAAAACATGAACCAAGTTTAAAGAAACCGGGGGACTTCACAATGCCTGAAGGTCACGGGTACCCACTAGTTATTATAATAATGTGAAATTAGAATCATGTTGTGTCCAAAGCATGTTGAAGGCATTATATAGTTTTAATCCTAAAATCAATTGTTAGAATTGATAATTGTTTCAAATTAAAATGAAATATAAAAGACATTGGATAACTTTGTATGAATAATTTATACTTATGGAGTCCAACATTATTAAACATTTCATCTATATTATTCATTTTGATTTTTTGTTATATCCAAAAAACATTTACTTTGCAATAATTAAAAATAACTTTGGACAATATATTGTAATAACTTTATTTGCGATTATTTGCAACATGTTTAACATAAGTTCGAATGATATATGTACATTGATTCATATATATATAATACAATGATATGGTTGGGAATTGAGTTTAATGAAAAATTAATCCATTAAAAATTATATTCATTTATCAATCTATGTATGTACACTAATCTAACCAATTTACCAAAAGTTGAATCATTGATTCATTGATGAAATTCAACAAACTCATTGATTTAACCAAAAAATTGATCCATGGTAACTTTTGTATGGACCTTTAATAATATGTTCTTAAAAATCAGATTGTTAATCAAGGTGAAATAAACCAATCCAAAAATTTGAATGGCTTTCAACAAATGAATGATATGAGTCAATTTATTTTGTGAATGCATTGATAAAAATGTTGTTTCATGGAAACCAATCAAAGGTTGAATCCAATACATATGACATGTTAATTGCCTTCATGTGAAAAAATTATAAACATGAAATCCAAATTGTTGATCTAATTATGCTTTCACCCACATATTTATCCATAGGGACAAGGAATCTGAAAACATTTAAAATTTCCCTAACTTCAATCACACATAATGTGGCAAATTTGTTTATGTTATTGTTTTATATGAATGAAATAGTTTAATTAAATGTAGGGTGTCTTCCTCTTTAGGTTTCATCCCACATAATAAATGAGTTCGGCCCTTGAATTTGTACAAAAAATAATTATGAAAACAATGTAATTCCATCCATGTAAATAATAATGTTTATTTCATGGGAGGGTAAAAACATAGTAAAAGGAGTCACCCAAGTGAGTGGGCATTCCTTAAAACTACATTTTTGTATGTATGAAAAATCACAAATGAAAACAATAGTTTGGATTGTCATGTGTAATCCTTACAAAAAGATGTTTACCTTGGCGCCTTTTGCTCCTTTGAATGTGTTTTCCTTGGTGCCTTTTGCTCCTTTGAATGTGTTTTCACATGTGACACCTTTTCACAATAAATCCTTATTTAATGGGGTTATTTTTAATTTAAGGTGGTTATCAATATGGAGGTTGATTTTCAAATTGATTTTCATTTTGAAAACCACAAAGTATCATTTTGGGTGATATTTAAATTAAAAATTGTCACCATCATTTTCATTCAAGTGAGAATTGTGTTTTATTTTTTTTAATTCAAAAGATGAAAGTCATTTAGGGTGATAAATGATATTTAAAGGAAATTTTCATTTATAAGGATATGGGGAACTAATTTAGGGGTGTAGAGGCATTTTACAAAACTTGAGTTTCATTCTGATCATTTTTATATGACTGCTTTCATTTTCCCTTTTGCTAAAACATTGAAAATGCAATGTAAATTTGAGAAAAATTTAGTTGTGATAACCTTATTTCAAAAAAATTGCCTAAGAAAATTGATCATCATGACCTTTGTGAAAATTGTCCATTTGAGAATTGATTGGAAAGAAAAATTGAAAAATTGAAACCCTAGGTGGTTCCCTTAATCATAAATTAATAGAAAGGAATTGGGATGGTTCTTAAATTTTTTTTAAAAGTCTAGAATTAGTGGTTTTCATATAAATGTGAGAACCATCCAAAATTGATTATTGGGTACAAATAAACAAATCACAATTGTAACCAATGTTCTAATTTTCATGTTTTAATGTCAAAAAAGATAATAATAATGTTAACTTCTAAATAGGTTTAGTTGATTCAATTTTTAAATATATTATGGAAGGATGTGGAATAACTGGAAATGAATCTAATGAAGATAAAATATTTTTGAAAATATTCATTATGCATAGTAACTAATGCTTTAATAACTATTTAATGAACTCTTAAACAAATTTAAAAAGATGTGAAAATGAATTTTTCTAGGGGAAATTTAAAAAATTTCTTTATATAATAATACAATGTAACATATATTTGGTGAATATATATATATATAAAATTTACAAATGAAATATTTCTAGTATATCCCAAGAATATTCAAGGCACATCAACTCACCTTATTATAATTAATTAATTTTTTAAAAATATGGTCACACTCGGAGATATGTGAAGTACAAAAAAATGTATATCATCAAATGCTTAAGGGGTTCAAATTGGGTATTAGGAAGCATTTTGGGACATAACCATTATTTAATTTCTATCATGATAAATGGTTAGCTAAGTTGATGTTAAAATTTTTGGGTGGAATTTTACAACAATATTCTTGATTTACTATGGGAAAATTTGGAAAAAAATTGAAATGAATTTGAAATACCCAAAAATAATTTTTTGTGTTCCCATGTTAACATGAACTACATTTGACCTTTTAGGTGAGTGTTAATTTTGAAATATTTTGGTAATATCCCCATTTGTAGGTTGAAAAAATCATTAAAAAATTCTTATGACCTAAAAAAACATGCATTATATTATTATGTAAAGAAATGTTTTAAAAATCTTCCCCAAAATATGTCACATTTCAAAAAACAAAGTCCAAAAAATGTTTGTACAAATATGGTTTTAAAATACTAGTTATTGCATTAATAAATGTTTTTGAATACTTAATAGTCATTATATTCAATTCAAATCATACCACATGTTTCCATAATATATTACAAACATTATGTGAACACATTAAAAATTTACAATATTAGTACAATTTTTGATTTTAAAACATATAAAAACCAAACATTAGTTATGTTTGTTATAATACATGTTATTGTGATTGCACCCTTTTTAGATAATGTAACCAATGCCTTCCACTACTTAAAATACTTAAAAAAACTTGAAATGAATTGAAAATAACATTTTTGTGTGAATTGTTTTATGTACACCATAACAATTATAATATGATGTATCATTTTTTTGAGTCATAAAATTAAAATGATTTAAAAATTAACTTGGAAATAATGATTTTAAATGTAATTGTGAAATATTATATTGTTAAAAACCCAATTTAAGGGCATAGTCTTCAAAGCAATTGGTTCCTTATAACCAGTTTGCACCTTGAGGCTTAACATTAGAAATATTAATACTACAATATTATAATCCTAAGTTTTTTAATATTCTACATTTTCATTTGTCCAAACCAAGTCATGATGATAAGATATGGTCACATTAACACCCTTAATATCATACCTTCTATGCACATCATCAAAATCACGATGTTAACCACCTTTGGTGTTAATGGCTTTTTGCAAAATGCGATGGTTAGCTTCAATGCACGGTGCAAGTTGCATAATTTGTTGGTCCTTAAACTTTAAACTAAATTGTTGGAAATTGACAATGAATCAATGAATGAATAAATAAAACACAAATTTATAATGAGAATCCCTCCTCACCCTAAGATCACACAAGTTATTACAAATTTTATGATTCATCCAGTTCTAACTTACGGTACTCTTAAAATAAAAGGTGAACATTTCATATAAATGTTACCTTCCCTAATATTGCATACACAAGGTCATCATCTCATGTAAATGTTATCATATAGATGTAGATGAACATCACATGTAATCAATTACTTAACTAATCTTCATTCAAGTATCTCAATATTTAAAAGTAAATGAATACATGAAGCACAAACATCTAAAATTAAAAGTAACTTGGTAAAGGTAATTTATAGGATCTTGACATCCAACGAAACAGCTTCATCCTTGTTCCTTACCTCTAAACACCCATTTTTGAACTTGCACAAGATTCCAAAGTCAAGTTCATCGGTTAGATACATCCAAGAAGCCAGCTTTGTTCCATCATAATGTGAGGAAGCAAACAGAGTTGTTCCTAGACACATTCAAGAAGTCAGCCTTTGTTGTAACAATAAGAATAATAATAACAAGGGGTGTGTCACACTGTGGCCTTGCCATTTACATTTAACAGTATATTAAGGCAAAAGAAGAATTATGGAAATTCAAATATTTCACCATGCAAAAATATAATCTTCAAAAAAATCCTCTAAAAGAAACCAAAATCCTTCAATATATCATAACTTTATAACTAATCTCAAGTTTAAATACAAGCCAAAATATCATCTTTCAAAAATCCTGGTATAAAAAGAGACCTATTATTATTACCTAGGGGCCTATAAAAATCCCTTAAGCTACTATACTCTATAATGAATCTAAACACAATATCCTTGCCTTACAGGCCAATAATGTGAAAAGGGCATAATGCAAGGGAATCTTGAACTCTATAGACGTAAATACATCCAAGAAGTCAGCTTTGCGGTATAATAATATTAACAATGTGAACAGGGCATACGCAAAAGAATCTCCGGGTAGATGCTTGTTGCAGTATGAGTCCCATCATGCATGTCCAAAAGAATATTTTTCTCCTGCCCCCCTGTCCGCTTTCGATCTGCTAGCGGCTCTCGCTGCCCTCGACGGATCCGACTTCCGCGCTTTCTTCGCTCCCCGTTTAGCTCCTCCTCGAATTCCACAGATTTTCTGCAGATTTTTCTGTCGATCAGGTTTGTGCCCCGATTACGGAAGTTGGTCGATCAATCGAGAAATTAGTTTATAAAATTTCTTTTTAAAAATAAACCACGGAGATTAGGAAGCTGGTATTGAAAGAAAACCGGAAGGAGGAGGAGGAGGAGGAGGAGGGGGTGCAAAAGGAAAGGCTTCTCTCCAACAACAACAGTCATTAGCGAGGTACAGCAAATTCGAGAAATCCGTAACCTACATGCGCATTCCTGTCTCGTAGATATGGAGATGCAAGCTTTGTAAAGCAGCAGAAGGCCAGTCCAATTGAGCTTCTATCGGCATTTAGGGTTTCTACGAGAGAGAAAGAGACACAGATAGACAGACAGACAGACAGAGGTCATCATCTCAAGTGCTGAGAAGCTTCATTCGGTAAGCACTAGGTGTATTTGCATAGCAATTGGAATTTTGATGCCTTGGAATTTTGCATTCTGTGGATTGATCTGAGATTAATCTATATGCAGAACGAGTTTGCATGTGAGCAATGTAGGGGTTTTTTGTCTTTCTCAACCTAGTGGCAATGTATTGGTAATGGCTCTTAGCCTTAGTGGCAGGTTCATATTGATGCTTTACACAAAATGTGTAGTTGCTTCCTTTCCATGTGTAGGAACCTTACACCACCTCATGCAGATTCTGAAGAACCCTAACAATGAAAATTCTGGTGATGCAACAAGTAGGGGGCCAACTTTGGATGGAGAATCCAGTCAGTCAGCATGTCAAATTTTGAAGGCACAATTCCACAGGATCTACTGTTTCCTGGAGCATGACGGATGCTGAAGAGCAATGTGCAATGTGTGTGAGAAAACAACGAAGCAGAAGACGGGTGATAGGGTTTTGATCAAGAGAGAGTAGAAGATGTATACTGTAGGAAGGTACATATCACAGGGAGTGTATACAGTTGCAGGTCCTTTTCATCCCTTTGGAGGTGCAGTTGATATCATTGTGGTTGAACAAGAGGATGGCACCTTCAAGAGCACACCATGGTATGTGAAGTTTGGGAAGTTCCAAGGTGTCCTCAAGCGAAGGGAGAAGGTTGTCGATGTGGCAGTCAATGGTAATGATGTCAATTTCCATATGTACTTGGATGCCACAGGAGAAGCATACTTTCTCAAAGATGCAGACTCAGACACTGAAGTATCGATTTTGTCGCCACCTAGTGCAGCATCATCAGGAGATGATATTGTGGTTGAGACACTGGCTGTTGAAGCAGTGAAGCCAGATTATAATGTTCAGGCCAAGGTGGAAATTCAGGAGTCACAAGAGGCTGCTGAAAAACCCTGCAGCAGGGGTGAGGAAAAGGAGAATCTGGAATTAACATTGGAGAGCAGAGATTTGTCCTCAGTTCTTGTTCATGAGGTGAGTTGAAGGAGTTAACATATTATGGATTTGTCTTATGGCAATGAGAGTTGAAGTCTTTTGTTCTTCTTTGGTGAGAGAAGATCAGGTCTCAACCATAGTTTGCCAGTACAGTTCATCAATGAAATGTTTTTTGTCACATGTTCCAACCTTGTGCTTGCATCTTGCTCATCTTGAGATGTCCAACAGTCATGGATAGTCCAATGCAATGTGACTGAGGCTGAGATGATTTGATTTACTGATCTAAAGCCTTCCTGAAACCTTCCTGGCATGTCACCTCAACTATTTGCCATTCTCATAGTAGTCCTGATTGTTGTTATTCCAGTACCTCTGATGTCACAGCCTCTTCAAGCAACAGAGCCTCAGATTGTTGGATGTCCAAGTTAGGAAAAGTTGTGTCCATTTCAATCTTTGTTTAATCACTGAATTCTGTACAGGTTCCAGCATCCCAATATGAGGTTTCAGAAACAGTTCTTGCTTCACCCCATCAGGATGAAGTAGCTTCTGATACAGGAATTGATGTTGAAGATGGTGCTCCTGATGGGAGTTCAAGCAGGGATGAACATGGAGTTGCCAATGGTCAGTTTGACAAGGGTCAAGTGTCTGATGAGCTTCTTTCTACTGCAAGCGGATCTGTAAGGCATGTGAACACAGCAGAAGGTCAAAAAACCATCCATGCACTCCTTAACCGTGCAATAGGCCTTGATTCCTTCTGTGAATCAGGACCTGCTGGTTCGCTTGTTGCAAATGCTGCATTGTCAGCTCTGGAAAAGGTTGCTACTGTACAACCTCCTAGCAGTCTTTCAAGGAACAGCAACTGGGCTTTGCCAGTGGTCCATTTTATTCGAGAGGTCACAGGGTCCTCATTGCAGGGTTCAAATTCACTTGATTCTCGGTTGGTTGAAACTTTGCCAAAGGTGGAGATTCTCAGAAACGGATCAGGATACAATTTGAATGGTCCTTCAGGCATAACGATTGCCAGTGCTGATGGAGGAGTGATTCTGGAGGCATGCTGTACTGAGGAATTAGGTGTTGTTCACTCTGAACTTGCTCAGCAAGACCAATGGCCTTCTGAGGCTGATCCTACAGTTTCTGCCCCACAACACAATGAAACATTTGACCCACTGAATAGCCCTCACACAAGACCAGAATGTTCAGATCTTTTTGTGGAGACTGAACATGAGGTGTCTGAGGAGCATAAGGAAAAGAAAGACTGGAATGGTGCAAGGACCTTAAGCAAACCGACAGAGGTTGTTGAGCACACAAGCAAGAGTGGCCATGTAGAACCATCAGAGAATGAAAATGATAAATATGATGCAGATTGTGTGCCGGATGGCATTGCATTTGGGAGTCTGTCTGGAGAGAATGGTGAGATGATGCAAGGGGCTGGGGAGGAGTTACTTGAATGTAGGGTCTTACCATCAACAGCTGAACGAGAAGCTCTACAAGTAGAAGTAGCAGGGTCTGAGGTCCACTACTCAGCTCCAAGCAAAGGTAGTGTGGGAGATCCACTTCCTGGCCTTCAGGACAGCACTTTAGAGAAGATGCAGATCTCTTCTGAGATTGAACCCAACCCAGAGGATACAAGGTCTTTGGATGTGATGGAAGGGTCAATGCAATTTAAGGAGACTACAGAAATTGGGCATGCCAATGAACCTGTTGTGTCAGTGCCTTCAGAGGAGAATCCAACATCTTCTATAGAGGAGGGTGATCCAAGCCCATCACTGAAGGCTGCAGTTGCACGAGAAATGGCATGGCGGGATGCCACAGAGAAGGCGGCTGCAGTCTTACGAACTTCACCTCTCTGTACAAAATCTCACCAGACCAGGCGAGGTGTGGACAGGAGGATTAAGCCTGGGGGTTCATTGAGAAGCTTGCCAAAGATAACAGGGCACAATCAAAGCCTGCCCTCAAACTCAACACCTGCTCCCTTGGACAAGAACATGGACTCTCAAGAACTCTCAAAACTAGCACAGAAGAAAGCAGATGTGACTGAACAATCAGAAAGAAAGCCATGGATATGGTGGAACTGGAGGGCTACACCTAGTCTTCCTAAACAGAGCTCTGATCAAGTTGAGAAAAAGGAGACTAAAGAGGTCAAAGGAACAACTAATCAGGCTGGTGAGGACAACATGCAGGCTTCATCATATGCACCTGATGCTGATTCACATTCTTCTACAAGCGTTGATTTTCAAAGCTCCACCATGAAGGAGGCCAATAAGATGCTAGGGGAGGATGATTCACGGGTGTCCACTGAAGAAGTTGTGGTAAACAGCACCAAGCAATCTTTTACAGTGGCTATGAGGAATAAAGAGGGTTTGGCTGAGCAGAAAATGAAAAATAGGGGTCCAGAAGAAGAGGAAAACCAGGAAGCGAAGAGAGAGGAGTTCACACCAGAGGTTGAATCTTCAAATGCGGTTCAAAAGTCTCAGCCCAAGGAGGCAGAGGAAGAGAACAGGGAGGAGTCCACACTAGGGGTTGAATCTTCAACTACTATTAAAAAATCTGAAGGCAAGGAGGCAGAGAACTTAGCCAGGAGATCTATACTTGGTATTGTGTTCCGAGGATATGGAAGAGAGAGACCTTTGGCAGGTCCAGACTGTGCTTTGGAGAGAGTCTCCTCTCTGCAAACGGCGGAAATTGTTTCTGACCTGCTAGATAACTCATGGGGTTATGGCAGTGGAGGAAAAGGTGGACAAGGGACAGCAAACAATTCCCAAGCAACCGCAGTAAGCTCCTCATTGAATTCCCAGCATGTGGCAGCTGTGAGTAATAGCAAGTCAAAGACTTCAGATTCACAGACGAGCTTTACAGCAGAGACAATGGGACCAGAAGAAGAGCCTGTTATAAATGAGAGAACTGATGTACCAGCAAATAAATACTCAACACTGAGCTCTTCACTTCACTTGCAAGGAGGTGAAGGCAGTAGAACTGAGGCTGCTGATAACTGTGGTAATTCTGGGCTGTTAGAGCCAAGCTCCTCTGATGCTGATTGTGCTACAACTGCTGATTGCCCATCTTTTGTAGGTATTGACATAGCTGCAGTTGAGAAGGGGCCTGAGATTGTTACAGATGAAGACACATTGCAGGACAGTGGAGAGACAGGTCTGCAAGGAGAAAGAAGTAATGCCAAAAATAATGATAGTGGAAGTGTGTGTGCTTCAAGTATGATCATGAAGGAGAAGCTGTCAGGTCTGTCTCTTGGAGCAACAACTACAAGTGCGGTGTTAATGGAGGAGGTGGAAGGATCATCAAGTATGGTAAAAATGTTGAACCTTCTAGACAGACTTCAAGATGAGGTGAGTCAGGATGCTGCCTCAGTGTCTACCCTCTCGCAGGAGGTGGGGTCACCCCATGAATGCACAAGAAGGGTGTCATTTCCAGTGGCTGTGGATTCCATGACCACAGGACACAGGCTACATGAACAGAAAGTGGTTGCAGAGAACACATATCTGAAAGATCTGGCAGTCTTATCAGTTGAAGACGTTGTTGGTCCTGATAAAGAATGGTCTTCAAATTCTGCTGCAGAAGTTGTGCTGGTAAGTGGTGCTGGCTCATTTGTAATGGCTCCTGTAGATCCTATGGGTCCCTGCAGTATAGAAGACAGCACCAGTGCTGCCCCAGTGCTTTTCTCTGATGAAGAGAAACCTTCAAACAAGGAGGGCAATGCTGTAGACGACAGTGACCTACAAGGAAGCATTTCAGAGCATAGGGTCCCTACCTTCAGTCCTGTTCAGGATGAGATCATGGCAACTGGAGTGGGATCTTCCAGCACTGAACTGCTGCACAGAAATCTAGCACTTCTGCAAGCAAGTCCCATGCAGGATGGTGCACATGACACTCAAATCAATGTGGTGGAGGTAGCACACACAATGCCAGTCAGAACCGAGGTTTTGGAAATAGTCAAAGCAGTTAAAGCAATTCCTGAAACTAGGGAGATGGATGAAGTGGTGACCAAAACAAATGAACTAAACAGGTCAGAGGGTGAGCTTGAGAAGCCTTTGTCATACAGGGGCACAGGGGCAGCAAGCAGGAACAGCATTTACTTTGAAGCTTACAACAGTGAGCAGGAAGAAGAAGAGGGTCATGGAAAAGTTGCAGTTGGGGAGATAGATCATTTCGGGATCACATCACATGGGGAAAACGAGTCAGATGATGAGATTGAGAACCCATTATCATACAATGACGTAGGGTCGGCAAGCAGGACAAGCATTTACTTTGAAGCTAACACTAGTGAGGAGGAAGATGATGAGGATCATGCAAATGTGGTGGATGCAGATGTTGATCTGGAAACATTGAGGAGACAGAGTGATCCAATAGGTATCCCAGTGACTGTTGAGAATTTAGCCCAAGATGAGCTGTATGTGGTTGCCAAAGATCGACCTCTCTCTGAGTCCTTGCCAGGTGTGATGTTTGAATCTGTTGACAGAGATATTTCTGATATACAGAGTGCTCTGAGCCGCTCTGTTGGTTCGGAGCCACTGCGACACACTCAGAGAAGTGCAGGCAGGAGAGACTCCTCTTTGGAGAACTATGTCAGGAGTCCAGCTGAAGGCACACACGAGCAACTAGAGGGTTTCATGGAAAATATAGAGAAGAAGGGTGTTAGAAGTCCAGTGGGTTCAGGTAGATCCAGTGAAGATGGTGCTGAGCCAGATGGAGTGGACACAGCTACTGAAACTGGTTTGTCTCTGTCTTACTTATGTTTGTTGTCTGGGCTGGTTTCTAATTGAAGTTCCTTGCAGGCTGTGAACTCTGTCTTTGTCTTGAGTCATCCTGTTCCTCCTTTTCAGTCATGACTCTTCTGCTGAAGAAGACATGCTTGTTGTAAAGTAAGGACTGGTTTTATGGTTGGTTTCAGTACTTTGCTCAGTCTAACATTTTGGGCATAGGATACCTGCAGGAGTTGAACTCTCCCTGTGTAGGCATCTTCTAAAGGAGCACATGGGAGTGGAGGAGGCTGCTGAGGCATTCACCTCAGCAAGGGTGTCACTTCATGAGTTCAAAAACTCTTCAGCATCCATCATGGCAAATGATAAACTTGTAATTCGTGTGGGAGGACAGTACTATCCTTGGAATGTGGCTGCTCAAATAGTTCTTGGAATCCTTGCTTTTGGGCAGGTTATCATGCCTGTGACAGATAGTGCAATTTCAGTGGAGCGCCCTGAACCAGTGGCAAAGAGTCAAGCTGTGGGCACACTAGTCCCCACAGCTACTGGGGGTTGGAAGCTCTGGCCTTTCCCATTGCGACGCCCAAAAACTCCTGAACAGGGCATTGCTGCCAATTCTTTGGCTTCAAGAGATGCCTTCTTAGAAACAGCAGGGACAGCAGTGCAGAGTCCCTTTGTGAACAACTCACATCTACAAAATGGGTATTATGAACGTCCCCGCAAAAACAAAGTGCGGACTATCATTCCTACTTCACAGATGTTAGCTCAGATGAATCTCAAGGAGGGCAGTAATAGGATCACATTCACATTTTTTACCCGTATGCTTGGTAAACAGCAGGTTGGTAACAACATCTGCACCTGCCTCTTTCTCCTCATTTGTCTATAATTGTTAAACCAGTGTAAATGAGAAAGATAAAGCTTGTACCTGCTGACTAGAGGTTTGGAATTTGCAACTCTGCTGTCCCTGCCAATGTATAGAGGGCTGTGACTGCCAGCTTTGCATTTGTGTACTACAACTACAAAGCTGTGGTTTGGAAGAATGAAGATGCTAATAGTGTGAAAATATATCTCCCACAGGTGGATGCCAGGGTGTACCTTTGGAAATGGAACACTCGCATTGTAATTTCAGATGTGGATGGGACCATCACAAAGTGAGTTCTTCTATATCTCAACTTCTGAGACCTGTCACTGATGCTTGACCAAAAGATGACCAGCAAGATGGACGTGGATGTCAACAGCTACGCCAATCCTGTCCTGTGTAGATGTTATTTGCTAAGAGGCAGCTTGATGGGTGGATGGCTGATCCTTATCCTAATTGTTCGGGTACAGGTCAGATGTGTTGGGTCAGGTGATGCCCTTGGTTGGAAAGGATTGGACACAGTCTGGAGTGGCTCGTCTTTTCTCTTCTATTAAGGTGCTGTGAAATCACCCTCAGATTGACACCTGGTTCTGGTGCTGTTGATTACTCATCTTACCAAGACCATCTTCTCTGGTTCAAATGACTAGTTTCAAAGTAAAGAAGCTGGACTTCAGGTGACACCAGATATTGCTTGGCTGCAGGAGAATGGATATGAGCTACTGTTTCTAAGTGCACGTGCAATCTCTCAGGCAGATCTTACTCGGCAGTTTTTGTTTAGTGTCAAGCAGGTGACCTTCCTTTGTGTGCAGTATGTAATCACTTGTGTTATCATAAGGTTGCAGTTGTTCCCCACCCCATTACAGCCTCTTTCCCTTCAGAAGGTGCTGAATGGTGTAGATTAAGTTCACAAGGTTGATTGTTTCTGGAAATATCTAGTTTTGTCTATACCTATGCTGGTTCATGTGTATAATATCTGCTGGTCCTGTGCTTTTACAGGATGGTGAGACACTTCCAAATGGACCAGTGGTTATCTCACCTGATGGACTTTTTCCCTCCCTCTACCGTGAAGGTCTGTTGACATTTTCTTTAAATATTTGTCTGCAGGTTTGCACTACAAGTGTCCCACTGTCCATCATACAAATGCCATACTGTTTCCTTGTCACAAAAAACCCTATGCTGATCTTTTCTGACTGCATTTTCAACAGTGTTTCCTTGGATGTTGTAAAATAGCCAGGATAGTGTCTGTGTCATCTCTGGAGATAGTGAAGAGGTGCTGAGTAGCAGCACTGTTCTGACAGGCCTGAGGCTCGTAGTTTTTGGTTTTTGTGAAACCAGTTTCACTGTACACTCTCCATGTCAATAGTTACACTTTACATCTTTTGTCAGTTGCAAGGCTGCGTGGTATTCGTCTCTCTTCCTCATACTTGAGTTGTTGGGTTTTTCTTTGATGTTTTCTTCTGAATTTTTGTGGTGGAGTGGCAAATCAAAAAGATGCAAATCTTGCCTCACCTCTTTGCCTCTGGTTTATTATTCTTCCTTTGCTTGAGACATTGGCCAAGCTTTTCTTCTTCAAGTTATGTTGCTCACTTGCTTTCTGGGGTGATGGATGTGTTTTCAGTGATCCGAAGAACTCCACATGAGTTCAAAATTGCATGCCTGCAGGTGAGTGTTGCCCTCTGCAATGGAGCATGGTCCCACAAGACACAATGATGAACTGAAATTCCTCTTATGTTTGAGTTGATACATTGAGCATGTAGTTGATGGGATCAGTAAAGTTGGTTTTTGTAGGGCTAATCTGGGTGTGTTGCTCACTGTTCTTTTACTTAAGCCCATCTTTAGCCAGGGTTGAAAGAGCTACAAACATTGGTTTATGCCAACTTCAAGTCTTTAACATTATTTGAATACATGTAGCCAGTGACCTGGACCAGGTGGGTATGAAGAAGGTTGGGATATAAGGTTCATGTGTGGCAGGTCCACAGGCAGCTATAAAGTTCCAGAACCTCATTCACAGACTAGACTGTGAACCTGCCACCTGGTTGACCTTGATTTGTTTTTGGGACAACAAGTAGTTGAACGTTCTCAGGAAGAGGTTCTGGATGCTTCCATGCAGGATATCCGCTCTCTTTTCCCAGAGGACTGCAACCCCTTCTATGCAGGGTTTGGGAACCGAGACACTGATGAGATCAGCTATCTGAAAGTTGGCATTCCCAAGGGCAAAATCTTCATCATTAATCCAAGGGTGAGGAATTAAACCTGCATGCTTGATCTGGAGTTTGTTCTAGTGTTCCAAACAGTGTAAGACAAATTCTCATTATGTTCCTTGACCAGCCTTTCACTAAATGGAAGTGTTCTTTGTTTGTCAGTCTGTTTTCATTCTCTAATGCAAACTAGGCCCAGTAACAGTGCATCAATCCATGAAAAACTTTTGGACATTTTCTGATCTTCTTGCAGATTGATTGAGTATACTACCGACTTTGTTATTTGCTGTGGCTCTTGAGTGCTAGCCAAGAGCATGACCGAGTCTTCCAGTTGCTTCCAAAATGCAACACAAACTCTGGATGCAGATGTTTGCATATTGGTTTGCCCAACTTTTGGGCCAATTATTATATGCTTGTCTACACCCACTGTTGGAGTTGATGAAGTCAATGGGGAGTAATGGCAGCTCATCACTGCCATTCATAATGAAGGCACTAACGGTCTGACACTCGTGAGGGAAACTCATAAGTTTATGGCCATACTCATTCTTGTAATGGTACCTTCAGATTATTGTTGTGGAGTTTTTTTTGCAATCTTGTTGATAAGTTCTCCTATCTTGCTGGAGACAACTAGGAGGAAACTTGTGGATTGTGGATCTTCTTTGTGGAGTCATGGTTGATAAGAAACTTTGCCTTGTTTTTAGCTGGAGCCATTGTCTGCTAGTGGTCCAAGTCATCCTTCCAAAGGATAGTATGTCGCAAGGAGATCTTGCCATGCTAAGGCTTCATAACAGAATAGCATGTATAGCACATGACTGCACCATGTGAACTTGTACATTAGAGGTAAAGCAAAAGAACTGTCACTTTTTAATGACAAAGAGTGACACCTGATTCAAATGGTTTGAAACTGAGTGATTTTCTTGGCCAAAAACTTGTGGAGAACAGGGGGAAGTGGCAGTGAACAATCGAGTGGATGTGAGGACCTATACATCACTCCACAAGTTAGTCAATGACATGTTTCCTGCACAAACCTATGTGGAACAGGTTTCTCTACCAGCCTCATTGAAGGAGATTACTTTGTGAATCTGCTGTGCTCTATGTATTCATTGTCTCTGCCAAATCTGTCAAGAATTCTGCCAGACTAGTCAGACTTTAATTCCTTCAAGTCTGTTCACTGTCACCTAGAAATTTCAGTATTGCTGTAGACTATATGATCTCATGATCTGTTCAATGAAACTATACCATTTTGTGAAGTGGAGTGGCTACTTGATTGACAGGAGGACTACAACTTGTGGAACTTCTGGAAGCTGCCACTCCCAGACATTGAGGATGAGTTGAAAAGGTTGGCCAAAGCTATTGACCTTTCTAGACCCACTTTTGACACCTTTGGATCAGATAAATTGATTTTTTATGATGATATTGTTGCAGCTTATGGTGTAATACCTTTGGTAGGAAGGTGGGTAATGCTGACAGTGGCCTATTGGTAACCATGATCATCTAGTCCATCACTTGTAAAGTTCTATCAGCTGCAGCAACCAGCAGTCCACCTACTGAAGTTTCTCAGATGTGGTTATCCCCAGAGTTGTTGGAGCAGTTTTATGTGTCAAAGCTTGGAATGTGAAATTTCAATTGATTTGGGTCACTGCAGGAAGTCCATTCAATATTCAATGTACCTTCCAGGTTCCATTACAATTTCTGTCATCTGATAGTGCAATCCCCACTGTCCACAGGGCTATAGATTGCACAACAATATTGTCAATTAGGACCAAAAAACACCTCATTCATTCATAGTGCAGGCTAAACACCCTCTCACCTTTTAGTATTCAGCATTCCTATCTGGGTGGTGACTTCAGGATAATGGGTAGATGATATGTTGTCTACTGTTCTTCATGTTGAGGATCAAAGACTTGCCTGGTCACATTGTGAAGGATTATGCCTTGAGAATTGTAGTTTTGTTGGATTTGTTGGTGTTTCAGCCTCCCAAACTATCACTATGTCTTTTGGCAAACTATTGGTGCCAGAAGAGTTAGTAACCTGTGATGGTTTTTCTGGGTGGCAGTGTTAGTGCTTCAAGCTCCAAGAGGAGTTGACCCCATCAAGCAGCAGTTGACCTTCAGAGTGCAAAGTGCTTTGAGGGGTACAGCTGGGACAGACAACCAATGGGGTGCACAAGGAATGAGATCCTTAGCGTGCGAAGAAGTCATTAACATGCTGTGTAAAAGAGGTACGACCACTTGCAATGCTGTGGGAGTGTGGTCCGGAAACTGTAGAAATTTGTAGAGTAATACCTGAAATCAACAATACATTTGATTATGATTGGGCCAGGCTTGAGAGGAGAATATTTTTCTTTTGGTGTGTGGAAGACACCTCAACATATCAATCTCCTTCATTTCTTAAAACTATCATGTGGGAACATCTTATTCTTCTCATCCATTGCATATGTACAAGGCCTGAAATCAGACCTTTTAAATTCCTTCCAGCTGAACGACTTATGGCCTGTCAATTTGATGAAGTGACTGTTGTTGCATGACTGCTGTCCTTCATCAATGTCTCTGAGTCAATTGTTTTTTGGTCAAAACTGTTGGCCTTGAAATTTTGAACAAATAATCGGATGCTTACAGTCCTACATCTTCAGAACATGATATTCAGGATTTCACTTCATTGGAATTCCCCACCGATGACGGAACGTTTTCCTCTGATTTACATTTTCACATTTGTGCGGCTGAATCTTATTCCTGAATTGTGGTGTATTTATTTGTGAATTGCAAAGGGTCCTCTGTGTGTGTGAGAGTTCTGTGTCAAAGATGAAAATTTTAATTAGCAGCAACTTTTTGGGAGTGTGCTCTAGATTTAGATGTTTGAAAAACTGCTTGCATATCACTGCTCACTGTTGCTAGATCACATGCCATGATATTTACTTTTGTGACATGTACTGTGGGGTATGTTTAAAAGGCTTTGGAAGATGACCATTATTGTTGTATGTCTTTCATGATTATGTAGTCTCTAATCTGTCTTAACTGGATCCAATCTAGATTTTCTTTGGGTCAAAGATTATGTATAGTTTCGTCATTGATGCATCCTGTTTATTGTATGGAGAAAGATGCTAGGCAGAGGCACCTTTGGGCTTTATATCCAAAATTGACTGGGATTTGGTAATTAGGGCCATGGCTGGCCATTTAAGCAATATGAGAAACTACTGTAATGTTGAATTTATATGTACACAGTGAAGTTCCATAGGATTTTCCTCTGGAAAAATCTTATGTACTGGAAAAATAAGATATTTTGTCAGGTTGGTCAAATACTATTTACCCCTGGGGTCCAGTTCCAGACTAGAGGCCATTCCAAGAATCTCAATTTTCATTTTTCCCCACTGCTTCAGTTAAAATTTGTTGTGCCATTAACATCGCCTTCGAAATTGGTTCTACTTCTTTTAGACACTGATAGTGAAAACTTGGCAGCAATGATGGAATGTGTTTGCACAAGCTAATGATGGCCAGAGGATCAATCATCTAAGAACTCATCAGATGTCCTGTTTAATATTAAACTGAATTGTCACGAATCTAGAGCTAAAAGCACACTTAGAGCAGCTCTATCCACAACTATTTAATGATATTTGCATAACAATTTGATGAAATACATTCCTTGAAGAGTGTGAACATGAGTTGGGAGTTTTAAATTTTGCAAAGATACAAAGGCCAGTGTAAGAATTAGAATTGTGTTGGATTGGCTGATTGCAATGGTGGGTAAATGAGTAGCAAGCTAACAGACTGTTTTGATCACCCATTTCATTGCATGCATGCCATCTTTCCTGCATAAAGCAACATCAAAGCAGGGACAGAGTCTTTAAGATAAGTTGTGCCAAAAAAGAAACTTGAGATAGGTTGTGGTTTTTCTTCTTTTATGAACCATGGTAGATATGAGAGAGCTCTTAGATTTGTGCTCAAGCATCAGTGGCAAGGCAAGGCAATTTTGACGATATCATGCACCATTAAGACACTCACCAAGAGATGAATTCTCATAACTTGTATTGTCAACCAAAGAGAAAGCAACTCTGATTTTTGGTGATCCATTAGGATACAAATGTCCAGAAGTGTTGACAACATAATCAAGATTCCCTTGTGAGTTCTTAGATTATTTACATTTGTCTTGAAGATAGGAATATTATAAACTGCATCACTATTATACAACAAACCACCCTAGAGGACCAACCAATTGATTCAAGGACTTTCTAGAAAGTTGGGACACACTGTCTAACTCCTTGCAACTAAGGGGCCGCTTCACACTACATCCCAAGGTCCAATTTCATAAGTCCCAAGAAGAGGCAAAGTCCCATGGAAATTAGGACCCTGGGGTACAATGAACAATATTATTCTTGAGAGTTAGTGTGCCGTAGTGTCAAAAGACTTGGTCCCAAGCCGGAGGCCCCATGAGGAATGCAAAATCCAGGAATGTGTCACTAATGATAATGCAAAAAGAAAAAAGAAAAATACAGAAGTCATAACTAGTGTTGTGCATGAAGTGTAAATCATTTACACTTACATGCCCAAAATTTTTAAACTTATAGGGGAGTAATGTAAATATTTACCAAATACATTTACACAATGTCATCTAAATGTACCTACTTGCAATCCAAATTAATTAGTTGTGAGTACATCCAAATGTGGGTGCATCCCAAAGCTCAATGAATTTTTTTGCAATGGGCCACTTTGATTGGCCCATTGAAAAAATAAAATCATGATGCTTTTAATATTCCCCAAATAAAAGCATTTTCTCTCATTAGGGGATTATGGTAGTGCTTCCTTTTACCAACCTAAATGAAACACAAGCCCAAACTTTTGGGCAAAGGATGCGGGACAAATTGTGATGCTATTCTAAGCAATATTTTGCCTCACTTCATTGCATTAGTAGAATTTTTATTCCTAACTTTGTTCATCATCATTTTTGTGCAAGGACTTTACAAGAGCTTGGTTACTTATTATGATGCATATTAATTAGTTAAGTTGGTTGTCATGCATCCCAAAACACAAATATTTTAATTTTTTTTTAATTTTTTTTTTTCCTTTTTACTATTTACAATGGATCACTTTGATTGACCTATCACCAAAAATATTCTAAACCCAAACCACAAACCCAAACAAAAGAAAGAAATGACATGTTTTTTTTTACATTATTTTACATGGACACATAAAATCATATAAAAGTAATTACACTTACACTCATTAGTAGAAAAACATGATTATTCAAGTTGTTCAAGTTGACTACTTGAATTTGTTTTACTAGTGAAATGTCCATTTTGACTAGGGGTCACATTATGAATGGACATTATAGTTATTAATTGATCAATTTGACTAGTGATGACCCATTTGATTTTAATCAAATCAAACATTTGATCAAGTTGTATAAACAAAAACGACATTACCATCCTATCTACCTACCTAAATAATATCTAGGTAGGGCAGGTAGCTAATAGGTAGGTAGGTACATACTTACCTACCTAGGTTATTTTAAGCTAGTTACTATGGTAGGTGCATGGGTGGGTAAACTGAGTTTAAGTTAGGTTGGTAAGTAGTTAGGTGGCCAATACACCTCCTACCTACTTAATTATAATTTTAACTACTTACATTAGTTTATTATATATAATATAAAATGTCAAATAAAAACATTGACAAAAGTAAAAACTTATGAAGTTGTAATCCATTGGTAAGGACTTGATTTATCATCATTGTGGTGAGGGGTTCAATTTTTAACACTTGCAATGTATGTTCATGTTTAAGGGGCTATGTAGGTTAGGTTGGGTAACTAAATTAAGCTACCACTTGCTATTTACCTTTTTCAACTTGCTTACCATTGTAATTTTATTTTTGAAAATACATTTAAAAATAAATTATTCTAATTTGACTAATCAAAATGACCACCTAGTCACAATGGACGTGTTAAAATCAACTTGTTTAAAATGATGGTTGTTCAAATGGGGTATTTTTTTTATTAAAATTTTTGATCAAAGATGTTAAGTGCAAATTTAGCACACTTTGAACAGCTTGTCCTTGGCCACTCCCCATTACCACCTTGGAGATTATTAAAAGGGGAGTCACAAATTCTTGACCAATTCCCACCACCTCTACCCTCTGATTTCTTGTTTAATTAATCTATAGATTTTCCTATCCATTCCCTTATCCAACTACCATTCCAAAGGACATGGCCTAATTGTGTTTAGATCTTAGTAGAATCCTCCTCTTTCCCTTGCTTCTCCTTTTATATAATTTTTCATGTTTGCTATAAATAGTTATCTTATCTAAACCTTCTTCCTCAATTATTTGTTATATCCTTTTCCCCCTATTTGGCGTAGACAACTATCCTATTTTTTTTTTTCCACTCCTTCTTTTATCTTTTTCCCCTTGTTTGTTGCAAACAACTATCCTACTTCTCTACCATTCCCTTTTCCTTACACTTAACGGCTACAACCTTAAACCAAGTTAGCCTCATGCAAACATCCTCAAACTAGAAATACAACAAGTCTTTACCAACAAAACATGTGCCACACCTCCAAGAAGTGATTACAATGTAGTTTTGGTTCAATCCTCAAGTCTTCCACTCCTTCCTCCTTACTAACATCATCTCTACACTACTTTCCTTCACTACACACTTCCTCCCAACTATCTATCTTTGAAGTTCTCAACTACATTCCCGAAACAATCTTTTTCTTTATTTGCCTCTGCTTGATAGCCTAAGTTTTAGTTCTCCTTGCTCTTGTTGCATAAGAGGCCAGACCGTTACCTTTGTTCCTAGGTTTCACAACAACAACCACAAACTTCTTTATCTTTTTTACTCCTAGTTTTTCATTTCAGCAATGGTTTGATTACCTTTTTCTGACCTCCACTAGCCACCTCCCAGTCACCATACTCATGAATTCCTCCCCCCACACTTGTGTTGCCACAACCGCCACCACTTGAGGATTTAGCCTCCATTCAACAAGACAAATGTTGATTTGACCACACTTTGAAAAGTTGGTTGCTTAATGATGTTGTGGCCTCCCACCTTCATTTATTTTTCCCTCTCACGATTTCCCAAGATCTCTTGCCCTTCCTTATAACTATCATGATCACTCCCTCCTCACAATCCCTTGATGCCCCACTCATCACTCAAGAAGAAGAAAAAGAAGTCAACAACAAGTTCCTTGCTTCTCAACTCCCTGGAGGCACCACTAGTATTGTCTTGCCCTAACCCTAATTGCTAAAAGCTTTTATGAAGCATCCTTCACCATGTCTGTACCTCTTTATACATAAAGATTAGTTACTTTTGGACAAGGATAAGAAATCCAACCTTGTCCTAATTTGGCCAACCTACTTCCCCCATTATTAGATTAAACATTCCACCTCCCTTCAAGCCCTATTGGGATAAAGACATATGTCTTAACCTAATCCTTTAGACTTAAGGTTAACCCCAAAATTTCATTAGCCGTCCTATTATTTCCTAATCAAAATTGGGTTAAGTTAATTTGAGCCCAACAAAAGAAAATGTGTTTTTTATTTATGATTTTTTTACGTGGCCAACACAAAATAGATTTACATAATTTTATAGTTACACAAAGAGTAAATGAATTTCATTATGGCACTTACACTCATACATGAACAACATTGGTCATAATTTAAACCTCTATTGACATAGATTGTTGTGTAAATATTCATATTTCCTATCCATTCAAACACAAAGCTCCACCATGTTAACTAAACTTTAATCCTTAACATGGACAACAAAAATGTCTAAAACACAAGGTGTAATATTCTTTAAAAATACCATCCTAGGCATTATTCCCCTTGCATGCCCCATCCATTTTCCTTTAACAATTCCTTTGCCCTTTGCCAATTGTTCTTCCATCTTCACTTGACATGGTTTTTTGGCCTATTTTTGGGCCTTGGTTTTAATTGTCATGTTGGGATCTTAGACATTGGTTGCAATAGCTTGATGTTGGAGTCCTTATCATTAGTGGCAAGCTTGACATTTCAAACACTACTAATAAAAATAACATGTGTGGGCCTTCTAAGAATGGCTACTCCAAACTTAAGGAAAAATTTGGGAATACAACTACTTTTGCATTTCATTGATTTGTTCCAACCCTCATTGTAGCCTTAGAGTGTTTCAATTTTGTTGCGAAGGCACATTAGACCACTTACAACCCCATTTTTCACCCTAGGATTGTTGTGGTGCACCTTGTCACCATTGTTGTTGTGGCACATGTTGGTTGTCACAAAATTGAACAACAAAAATAAGATGAGTAAAATTATGCCTCCCATTTTTTAAAAACATTTTTTTGATTGTGTAGATTACCACCCTTTGGTAATATTTTCACAAGTTTTTATTAAGGTAGGACACATCAAACCATGAACGGTTGGTCAAGAAAATTCAACTTAACCATAGAACTGATGGGTTTTAGTTTTAAAAAAAATTCCCTAAACTTGAAACATAAAGGTTTTCCATTTTATAAAAAATTTAAAACCTAAACCTAATGGCTCTTTTAAAAATCAAGAATTGACCAACATTAGTACATGCATAAATGATGGTATTGCAATGGAAGTGGTCACATTCTTATGCAAAAGTTTAATAGAAAAAAAAGTATTACATGATCCACCTTGTCATCTTTGATGTAAGTATTTAATGAATTTATATATATGAAAAGTTCATGAATGGATTATGAATTGTACATGGTTGTTATTTCTCAAGAGCACATTTTATCATCATACACATGTGACAAAATTCTCTAGAATTTGATCAATTGAGGTTCAAAATCCTTCAAAATCACGTTTGCAAATGTTGATTTAATTATTGTGGACAAATGAATTGTGAAATACCTAGCAATCAATGTTGACATAAATATCACATGAAATGTTTCTTTCAATTTGTAAAACGTGAATGGGGTGATATTCAATGGAAACATAAAAATTGGATTGATAAAAAACATATTAAAAAATCCCATATACAATAAACTTAAAAACATGGGAACCATGAAAAATCACAACGTGTGATATAAAAATGTTATAGGTGATACATGAAAAGACGGTTTATTTTATTTTATCAAATATTACATCAATTGTTACCCCAACATGGTCACCGAGTTACATCATTTTAAAATTTCTATTGTTATTGTTGAAAATATCTCATGGGGGGGAACACTTAATGTAAAGTTTGGAGACCACGAGTGTCATTCAACCATTTTGAAAGGGGGTATTAGCTTTTGAATTTTTATTTTTTCCCATCCTATAATTATCAATTTTTTAATATGTGCATATTTTAGCCACCCTATATTTAAACACATATTTGATTAATTTAAAACAAAATTTTTAATTTAAAACATTATACAATTTAATGGATAAAATGAACCCACTTGGTGGCCACTTAGACTTAACAAATTAATGTTTAAATGTGAATATCATATTATATTTCTCTTTAAAAATATCCCACTCATCTAATTCTAGTGCATTCCTTGGTGTATACAAGAAATTTCTACCTCCTAGTTACATTCAAATTACCAATTTTTAGAATAAAATAGTTTGTAACCATTTAGATCATAGATTTTAGAACCATTTTTGTGTGTGTTGGTGAACTCAAATATGCAAATTTCAAGGTGGCCATTGAAAAATTTTAGGGTTAAGTTTACGGTTTTTTGAAGGTTTCGAGTAAATTTTTTATTTTCCACACATAACAAGGATGGGTTAGCAACGAAATAGTGCATGGGATTATGTCATGATGATTGGCAACCATAATGCACTAGGCACAAAAAGGTGGAAGTGTAATTCTTGTGAGGTGGAACATACATGGGTGTTCACCAAGATCAAAGCACATTTGGGTCGTTTATAAAGCCATGACATTGTGCCATGTCCCAATGTTCTTGAAGCAATGTTTCCATTGTTTTCACCTCAATTTGCTCCAATGGATGCAATGGGAAATTCTAGCATGTCTACTATGTCAACACTTGTGGCACAATGTTTAAGACTCCAATTAAAATCCATACCTTCCAAACCATCATTGAAGTTGTGTTCTTCTTATATGCAATTAGAAATAGCATAACATGTTAAGCAACAAGCTACAAAAGACATACAAAAGTGCATCTACAAATGCAACATCCCTTTCCATTAAAAAAATACCCTTGCATGGAAAATCGTGATTAATTTTGTTGCAAAAATTAGGATGGATGATTTTCATGGGCAACGAAGCGATGCATTATGAACCAATTTTCTTCATGATAAGGTACAAAATTTTATTACTCATTAGGAACCTCTTAAACAATTATGGAAAAGATATGGCTAGAACATTGTTTCAAATGGTTGAAATGATTTGAAAAAAATGTTCATCATCAATATTCTTGTGTCTTCTTGTAAAGGAACCATGTTAATTTCTTGATGCAATAACATTTTTGAACTTGTTGGTCAATTCATGATTGTAGGGTACATTTATGTGCATATCAAAAATGCCATTAAGAGATATTGGGACCTAAAAGGGTTGTGCAACTGATCATAGACAATACTTCTAATGGTAGGTCCATGGGTGATTGAGTTATGAAGGATTACCCTTCAATTGTTTGGCCTTGTGTTACACATTATATATTTGGATACTTTCATTAAGGACATCACAAAGTTGCCATGGGTGAAATATGTTCTCAATAAAATCAGACATGATGTGAATTTTGTGATGAAGGAGCCAAAGTTTTTTGCTATTTATAGGACATTCCAAGATTTGGAACTCTTGAAGTTTTCCAAAACTAAATATGCACATTATTTTTAGTTTTAAAAAGACTTTTAAAAATTTATCCTACTTTCAAAAAAATGGTTATTTGTGATGCATGGCAAACATGGTAGGATAGTGGGACTCCTAAAGCACAAAAGTTCAAAAACCTTATGTTGGTTGATTCTTTTTGGAATAATGTTGAAAATATCATCAAGCATTTACAACCTTTTTACATTGTTTAACATTTGGCTAATAAGGAAGGTTCTACTATGGGGCTACTTTATAAGTTCATGTTGAAGGTGGAAGACATGTTTTTGATAATTAATCAATTGCCAATAGATCAATTATTCCAAGTTGGTCAAAGGTGGACATCATGATGCAAGTGGTTTCATTGTCCAATACATGTTGTGATTCACATTTTACATCCATGTACTATGGGGATCAAAGCAAGATAAAATAGATAGAAAAAGTAAATGTTTTGATTTCAACCTTGTGTTATTCATATAACTACCATAAAGTAGCATCAAATTAGGTGAACGTATGTGTCAAGTAGTAATTAGTTTGTTTCATTAAATTTATAAAAATCTAATTCTAAAAAAAATAAAAACAAACGAATTTCAAAAACAGATAAAAAGTACATTTAAAACCGATTGAAAAAAAAATGTTCAAACCTTTTTTTTGTTAGAAAAATTAATAAAATTGATATGTAGACATCAAAAGCTACTTGTATTTTGAAAAACCTACTTGATACTTACTTTTACAATTTGAAATATGAAAATCAATGCTCAGTAATGGTGTAAATGTATATTATATTTAATGATTGAAATGAAAACATTCAACGTTCCATAATTCTATAATGGGTTGTTGCTATTTTAAATATGTTTGTTCCAATTTTGATAAGGTAATTAAGTTGTTCATTTTATCTTGCTACACCCATTGCACCATCCTTTGGGTAATATAAATCTCCTAAGCTACAAGATGGACATGGCCAACTTGAACATTCAATGTCATGATCCCATTGATGAAAATTCTTTGGATAATGAGTTTTTAAATTTTTTGTGCAAGGAAGGGTCTTTTGCACAAAAAATTACTAATTTGTGAGACCCCATGTTGGCCCTTACATATATCTTGATGGGAGAAGTTTGGAAGACATGTTCCAAAATTTCAAGCTTTGTCATTAACTTGGGTGTTATCATAACATTGTAATTTGTTAGCATGTGAATGCAATTGGAGTTGCTTCAATCTTGTCCAAACAAAAAAAAAACAGGTTAGGTTTTTTTGCATTACCATATATTGTTGTTTGTCATTTCATTTTTGTTTTGTTTTCATGAGTCAAAAATTTTACAATTTTTTACATAACAAGTCAGGTTTTTTGCAAATGAAGAGGCTGGTGTTTGTGCAAGTCAATTTAAGGTTGGTTCAAGGTATGGTAGTAGGAGCTTTCGACATTATTAAGGTCCCACTTTGCTTGCAAGAGATGAAAAAATGGAAGATCACTATGTTCTTTTACAAGAGGAAGATGCACAAAGGCAAGAACATACACAGGGACATCAAGCTCAAATGATAGTGTCTTTTGCAAATTTGATGGCCTCAAATTCTTCTTTAGAATGTTCAATGTCTCTAGATTTAGGATTTGATACAATAGATGTCGTGCAAGATGGTGAGCGGAATGGTTAAAAAACCCAACAAAATAGTGGTTTAGAGACACAACAAGGTGATATGGAAATCAACATCTTGCAAAAGATGATTCTGAATCCCAAGAGTCCAACCGGCAAGTTCAACCCCGATTTGGGGATATAGGATCTTTGTCACAAATAGCATGTTGATGTTGACAGGCTCAAAGTTCTTATGACAGGAAACTCTTTGTGATAATTACAATGACTTGGGGACCCCGCGGAATGCACTCTCGATGACTTCTTGTCCATCAGAAATGTCCTAACCCTTAAACCCTCAACTCTTCTAAAAGTAGAAACGAAAACATCATTTGAAGAGGAAAATTGGTGCGATTACCGACAATAGATTTATCGAAGTAGCAATATAACCACTTGCCATTTTCCTCATGCGTATCAATGGGCCTCAAATATTGTACATGATGCCTGGAAACGAAAGAGTGCTCTGATGAAGCGATTTGGTCCCAGCATGGTGTTTGCACTTCCTTAGCAGCAACCGCCGACTCTGATCGATGGCCGCTTTTCCAACGTAGTTTCGGAACTCTATTGTACAGAGGCAGAAGATTCGAGCATCCGCAAACCAAAGATCCGCAATCTTCTTCTCCGGCTTTTCAGCTTCTTGATCAGCACACAAGATTATCGTGCTGCATCATAAGCTGGAAATCGTTGAAGTCTACGAGTCCATCGCCGTCTTGGTCCACAGAATTGATCATGCGCCGACAATCCTCCAGCGTAAGGCCGTCGTCGTCTCCCAAGCCGGACAACACCCGATGGAGCGCGTCTGCTGAGATGTAACCCCTCTTCTCCACGTCGAATACGTGGAAAGCATCTCTCAAGGCCGGCTCCACGTCCGAGTTGTTCTCGGAGTCGGCCCCCAACGTTGCCTTGGACGCCAATCTGTTCAGGTCAATAAACTCCTGCAAGTCGATAAAACCATCGCCGTCCGCATCCACCTCGTTCACCATCATCTTAAGCTCCGCGTCCGTGTACGTTATCCCCAGAGAACAGAGCACGAGACCGAGCTCCACAGCCGAAATTTTTCCGACTCCGTTCCTGTCAAAGTATCGAAAGGCTTCCGTCAGCTCGCTGGAAGCGTCGAACGTCCGTGACTGCACACTGCACGAGGAAAGCTCGCGGGATCTAGCCGTCATGCCTACATGATGAGGCAGCTTCTGATCTAGGAACTGTTCCCCGCTGCTCACGCTCCTTGCACTTGATTCCCTCCACATCCATGAAGAAGTCGAGGAGGAGGAGGAGGAGCCAGGCTTGCTCGGTAGCGACACCGCCTTCCGCTCCAAGAACAACTCCTTCCCTGATCTTCCACCGGGACGCGGCGAAAGCTCCGACGACGACGAAGAAGAAGCAGAAGAAGAAGAAGAAGAAGAAGAAGAAGAGTCCGGTGCAGATAGCGATGCCGGAGTCTGCAGCGACCGCGTCCTCTTCATCTTCAGAAACGATGGAAACTTCATCCTCGCTACTCTTGCACTTTCTTTCAGAAATTCCTTCCACCGGATCCGCAAATCTTCAACTATATAATGATACGAATATTTCCTCTCGAAACAACAAGTCTAGCTACACAGGGAGGCCGGAAACAACAACAACAACAATTATAGCCGTGCTACAACTTACATCCGACGCATAAAATTTGTTCACAGCAAGTGTTGATGACGCAGATCTACAAATACCGCCTCAACATGCAGCAGGAGAATAGCAGAAAAGAAGAGAAGAGAAGAAAACCTGATGTAGATCTCCACATCATCAAGTCTGCCGCAAGGATCAGGGCCAGCACGCACTGCACGAAAATTGTTCCCGTTGCAACGTCGTCGATGAGACCGGGTGACAACATAACTGATCCGATTCAATTTCCAAGAAGAATCCTATTGCTGGCAAACCAAACAAAACGCCAATTTACAACAGTCTAAGCAAGTCATTCATTTAAGACAACACGAAAAACAGCAAACACTTTTACAACATAAGCTACAACGCAAGCTGCAATTGTAGAAAAACTTCAGTAATTACAGTCTAACAAAACGATTCATTTGCGACAACAATTAATCATAGAAAAAACTTAAGCAATCTAATTACGGAACGAAATTTTGTGACAACAATTATAATAGCAAAAAGTCTTGCCTTGTGCTGCAGTGCCGGCTGGCGGGCGGCCTACCATAGGAAACTACTGGGGGCGCGCGCGCGCGTAAAATTTGATGAAAGAGAGAAATTTCGGGAGAGGGAGTTGGACGTTTTGTTTTGTTGCGGCGAACTTCGCAACAACTTCTCTCTCAGGGCGGCCTACTCGTCCGTCGTCGCACGATAAACATGTTGTCAGCCTTTTTATGCTGGCTATATATAGCCAAAATGCTATATTAAAAATGAAACTCATAAAATCATCTGCTTTTCGAGATTTTCAAGACCCAAAACTAGATCAAATTTTAAGAAAAATCGCCAGATTTCTACACATGCGTTCAAGTAGAGAAGCCAAAAATTATAAAAAGGATGTTTTGCAAAAAAGATTCATATTTGGCTAAATCTTCCTGTGGATCATCACCACTTTGGCTATAACCCAAAAACAAATCACTGGATTTTTATACATGGGTTCAAGTAGGGAAGCCAAAAATATATAAGGATGTTTTGCAAATTTTACTTTAGGTATGTAGCCAAATTTGGCTAAATCTTCCTCTGGATCATCACCATTTTGGCTGCTATATCAAACAAAATTTGGCTACCCTGGTTGTCGAGCGCTTGTGGCCGAAGGCGGTTGTTGCCGCAAAGGCTGAATGAAGTTGCGAGCGGCCTTCGCAAAGAGCTTGGCAAAACAACATCAACAACAAGCTCTTTGCTATTTCCATCTCAACTTCCGCACGGCGTTCCTATTCTGTCGTAGCTTCGTACTGGTAATTTGTCTGGGTTGGAGAACGGACAGTGGTACGGGCAGATGGGCAGATGAATTCTGGGCATTTCGACTGGCCCATGCAAAAAAACACATACACACACAAACACGAAAAAAGCACCACAAAAAGAAAAAGGAAACTGGGAAGCCGGCAGGGTTTTTTCTTTTTCTTTTTCACTTTTTTGGTGTAGCCACACTGGTAACCAACGTTTCTTTTTTTTTCTTTTTCTTATCCTTCATTTCTTTGATATCGAAAATTTGGCAAAAGCTCACCGAAAAAATAGCAAAACTTAGTCCAAATTTACACTAGTAAAACAAAAATTTCCCAATTTCTTTGTTGAAAAATGACGAAACTTCGCCATAATAAAAAATGCTGCTGAAAACCATCCATACGAGGATCTATAGCCCGATTTGGCTACATATAACACATAAGACAGTGAATTTTTTTTTTTGTGCATACTGCTTTTTTGACGACCCGTAGGAGTAGGTGCTCTAAATCTGGCAAACCAAGTACAAAAAAACCATTCTTTTTTGGCGATTTTTTTACCTTTAACTGGTGCAGGAGTCAAAGCCCTAAGTTCTCTTTTGCATTTGAGTGAAATTTCGCACAATTTTTTTTCCTTCTGCAGAGAAATTCCATGGTATTTTCTAGATTTTCCACAAGAGGAATTTGCTAAATTTGGCTACAGTTGAGATAGGAAAATACAAAAATCTTCCAATCCTGCCTGCAATATTTTGGCGACCTGTTGCTGGAACCTATTGTCTAAACTAGCACACTGGATTTTTTTTTGTCGCCAAGTGCCCAAAAATTGTCAAAAAGAAATTTCTGCTTTGTATAAGTGTGTGTGTGTGTGGGTTTTTTTTTCCAATTTTCTGAAGTACAAGTGGTGTGCATCCCAACTTCAATTGAACATTTATTCACAACAGCTTTTTTTTTTCTTTTAGGCCCAAAGGTTTCTCCATACAATAGTAGCAACATGGCAACAGACTTTAGGGGCAGTTAAAAAGTGGCAACATATATTTCTCTCCTTTTTCCCAAATCTTTTTGCTAAGTAACTAGGTAAGCATTTGCATTAGAATAGGTGATTTTTTTTTGTCACCAAGATGCAAAAATGTGTCATAGAAAAGACACTATTGGGAACAAGGAAATCTTATTCTCAATGGTGGTTTTTTTTTAAAAAACTTTTCTTCTACTGATTTGTGACACAGGCAATTCATTAGCATGCTAGAAGCTATGATCTAAATCTGACGAGTTCAAAAAAAATCCTTGAAATTTGTGGACTTTGGGTCATTTTTTCTTAAAACAAACCTTCATATGTTTCACAACCCCCTTTTTTACCAAATTTTGGCAACTAGAAAACCGCAAAAACACATATTGTTCACCAGTTTCAAAAAAATAATCACCAACTGGCTAAATCTGGTCAAAAATCCTGAGTTATTGGCTGTTAAAAAGAAAACTGCTAAAAAGAAAGATAAAAAAGGGAGTTGGAGCAAGGAAATGTTATCAAAGGTTCCGAGCCAGGCCAATGTTTTTTGGTCAATTCTGTGATGTAGCCAAAGTAGCAATCATCCATAGGAAGATTTAGCCAAATTTGGCTATAAACGACAGATGAAGGATATCCAAACATGCTTCAATATTCTTGGCTACGTACTTGAACATGGTATCAAAATCCAGTGACTTTTTCTTTAATTTTATTTTTCTTTTTCTTCTCAAATTATAGGAATTGAAAATCTCAAAATTCACTTCATCTTAGCATTTTTAACTTTTGATTTTTCTGCATAGACTTAGTCTCTTTTCTTTAAAAATAAAGTATTCTCTTTTTTCTTTTTCCAGTGTTGTTGCAGGGTACAAGGTGGGTGCAAGGTGGCCCCAATTGGAGGCATCTTACATAAGGTACACCTTTTACACAGCCTGCCTTTTAATAGGTACACTAATTTGCATTTAAGTTAAGAATTCATTCAATTAATATTATTATCTCGGCATTCAAATTTCATATTCATCAATTAGGCTCTACTTTTGTCTCTCCTCATGAAATTTTTGATGACTTGACCTTGTCTTTCTCAAGTTTCTATTTGTCATTAATTAGTGATTTCTTCCTTTAAAAGTCCATATGGCCTAAGGCCACTAGAAATAGTAAAAGTCAATGACAAACACTGTAAAAGGCCTTGCTGATCCCTAAAGACCTAGCAGAAATTTGCTAGTGTATTTGGAGGGTCAGTTATAAGCAGAATTTTTCCTCCACCAGGTGAGGAACATTTCATTTTGCCAGTGGGCTTTTCCATTTAGAAAAATTTCTGTGGCGGTCTTTACTCCAGTTAAAGTACTCAGGTGAGAGCATTACTGAAATCAGGCTCACCATCCGATACCACCTCATGTGGGCCCTTATTTTGGTGGTAATGCCCTTATCCTTGTGCTTTTCCCTACACATAAAGGACCTGGAGAAAACTTCCTAGTATGTTCAGAGTTCAGACACTATACAGTTATCGGTAAAGTAATGAAAACACAGCACCAGAACTCTGAGTTTAATAGTACAGGGTGAGATTCAATAAAAAACCTGCAAAAGAATACATTAGACTTCAATGGGGGTTCAAACTCAGTGAGCTTCATCCTGTCTTTCCTTTTTTCGGAGCGCCTCCACTACTCATATCTGTACAACTACGATAATTACTCTCAAACCTTGTGCATTAAATGCTGAGTTTCAGCATTTCATACTGAGATTTAATAAAATTTCCATTACTTTGCAATACGATTGAGAGAGGGGATAGGGGTTGAAAGGATGCCCAAAGAGAGGGTGAAGAGACTATGGCATTCTGGATATCTCTTCTGTTCTAAGAATCTAAAAGTTTTAGAATGGTCTCCATTTCCATGGAATTCCCTTCCCCTCCGAAAATGGATCCATCAATTTCAAAATCTCAATTTGTTATGCTGGGTTCAATGGCAGGTTCACTTCTTTGGTTCATCTAAACTGGATCACTGGTTTCGCATCCTGCTCGAACCTGAATCAAACTGTGCTACCAGCTTCCTCCTGGAATGCCAAGTTGAACTGGAGTATTGCTGGAGTCAGCAACTTGAACCACAATATTGTTGCAATCCTTCTTTACTCAAGTCTGGTTCTTTAGGCACGGAATTAGGCGTAATGTCCACTACAGGCAGTGCTCAAGAAACTCTGCCCCAAAATTGCCCTAAATATCACAGGCAAAATAGTGACATATTTTGAACAGTTTTTAATCACCATATTTTGAGAAAGATTTACAGTTCTTTGCTGGGCAGGGCAGCAGGAAGTCAGCCTGGCTGGGTTCTCACTACCACCCAGCCAGGTTGCTCGGCAGTTTGTGCTACCACCCAGCCTGGTGGTAGTCAGGATGCCATGCCCCCATGAACTGCTGCATCCTCTTTCGCCATAGTGATGAGGTCTGGCCACCGACCCCGACTTTTGATAGAGATAACGGGCAGCCTGTAATAAAATGCTTGCTTGCCAGCCAGAAGGGTATGAAGCAGTGTTTTTTTTTCTAATTTTTTCATATCAAAATTCTGGCGAAATTTCAAAAGAATTTACGAAATTAATCGCATTTGCACTAGAAAAACCAAAATTTCCCAATTTCTTTGTCTAAAAATAGCAAAATCTTGCCCGAAAAGAAAAGGCTGATATGAAGTATGAAGATCAGTGGGGATGGTGATGACTCGCAATGTTTTGTTTTGAAAGGAATTTTTGAATGCAGCTTAACTCACATCAGAGACATAGGAAGATGAAGAAAAAGTGATGATCATCCCAAGAAAGATTTAGCCAAATTCGACTATAGGAAGCACAAATATTTAATTATTCTTCCACATTTCTGGCTACTTGGGACCAAATATACAAATGTGACCCCCCCCATTTT
>Ga0209611_10001685_pt1 | contig 38161 bp, 43 predicted proteins | sample S1TSphgellanicum_3_FD_187693 | JGI IMG/M metagenome (GOLD analysis project Ga0209611, IMG submission 187693) | Host-associated microbial communities from peat moss isolated from Minnesota, USA - S1T2_Fc - Sphagnum magellanicum MG (SPAdes) (version 2) | ecosystem: Host-associated > Plants > Peat...
TGTCGCACTCTTTAAGGCGACGTCAGGAAGAGGTCGATTCCCGACTTTTAGTGGTCGGGAGTCAAACTACCAATTTGACTCCCGGCCCTTCTTTTGCCCATAACTTGGGTTGCAAATGTCCGAATTGCCAATGCGAGGCCATTTTCGATATCTACGTTTCAAGAACTTTTCAATGACACCAAGAACACCCCAATGCGAGGTGTTTTGGGCCTTGCTGTTGAGCTCTGAACATTCGGGAGTCCCGTAGGACTCCTAACCTCCAACTTTTCCAAGTGTTGGGCTTCACCCTCACACTTGGCCAAAGTGGGGTTGCAACACCTCTTCCCACCCCTGAAACTAAATTCAATTAATGTGGGCTTACCAAGATGCGTGTCTTTAAACTTCTCCCTTAACATGTGCTCCCACTATGGGGTACTATTAACTAAGTATTTTAAGTACCAACCATAGGATGCCAGGTGGTCACTTGACCACTCCTTCAAAAGGTCCTTCTTGTACATGGTGTTTTTTATTTTCAGATCGCACCAAATCCTACAAAGTGGAGGCAAGCTACGAATTGCCTCCTTTAAAAATAGAACATGGAAGGAATACTTATTGCAAGGAAATGGGGTTAAATCTATGGAATATTACTTTTGAAACTAACTACAAAATTAGGTTGGAACATAAAAATGAAGATATGTCCTTTACTTGTAAATCATTCGTTTCAAAACTTCCTCATCACCAGTCTATTGTTGCCAACTCTTGTTTTTCAGGATTCCACCCTTTAGCTTGAATTCACAATAAAATAGAGACTCCCATAATTCAAGCTTTGAATGATTTATGAAATCCTTAAGATTCTCAACTTTGACACTCTCAAAAATAGACACACCATGGTCCATCACTATGCTATTAAAAAGCTTATTAGCCTCCACTTTCAACTATAATGAGAACACAAATGCAAAGCCATCAACATGAATGTTAATGAAAAAGCTTAAAAAGAATTTATGTCACGACCTTAACTTTGGGCTCACGACCAAAATAAAGGCATGGAAAGGTGCAAGTTGAAAGTGCAACTTAGGAGTCATGTTCACACTTCCGAGAATGTAGGAGAATGTGAGGGAATAAGCCCAAACACTCCTAAGTGGACTCCCACTTTGGGGTTTGGAGTCTCGATGGATTCCCAAATCTTCAAAGAGAGTTTTGAGAGGTCAAAACTCATTAAATTGAATATTTCTTTATACTGTCGAATTTTTTAAAAAATGTAGATGTCTAAAATCGATTTGTTTATTCATTTAAGTACCTATAACACAAGTTATGGTTGAAAGAAAGGCTGGGAGTTAAAGTGTCAATTTGACTTCTGACCATTAAAAGTTGGGAATCGCCCTAAATTACGTGCATGTAGAAGGCATGCCACATATCATTGGAAATATTTCAACAAGAGTTACAACTTTATTTTAGACCTTGTTTCAATCAAAGGTTAGCACAAGATGTTATGGGCATCCAAAGTGGCAAAAGTCCCAATTTCAAGAATTGTGGGACTTCTGACTTGGGAGTCCCAGGAAAAATGCCATTTGGGTGTAACCCCAGTGGCAAATCACAAAGAATACTATAAGCGGGAAGGTGGTGGCTTCCCCCAAGTCCATGTCGTGGTGAGTCTTGTGAGTCCGTGTATGTTCGTGGTTCATTCGTGCACCAAAGTGCTCTAATTATGCAATAACCAACTTGTTGTTTGATTTGCATAGATCGATATGAATAATTGACCCACTTGTCACTCATCTTAGTCCTTATCTTAGAGCTCCAACACACCTTTTTTACCCTCGTAGTGTTGTGAATGAAGAATCATACCCCAACTCCTTCTTTCATTATTTTCATTTTGAGATTCACATTTGAATCTTTCAAGGAATTTGGGGGTGCATCAATTTCAATGTACAATCAAGATGAACCAATAGGGTACCTAAAACCAAAACGTTGCCTTGTGAAACCATTTTTCAAAAATGGCATCCAACAATTTGAATTTGGGAAATTTTTGAGCTTCCCTAAGAACTAGGGATTAGTTCCATTATTTGAGCCAAAAAACTTTTTGCTTGTTGCTCATTTGCAAACACACAAGTAACTACAGCTTCTTAGTCATCATTTCTAAATCAAAATTCATGTTGTAATGAACTTATACTTGTTGGAAAAATTCAAGGCCAAGTGCGAGGTCATAAATGGGTAATCTTTTATGGAATGATGTCATGTGTTCCTTTCAAACACTCTCCACTGCCTTGTTACTTAGCGAAGCCAACATTTTTGGGTTTCCAAGAGCGAGATTTGGAACATCTACATAATACAAAACAATGTGCAACGTTGACAACAACGACAAGTTCCCTCTACAAAAAAACATTTGGCTCAAAATCAAATGCAACTGTTTTAGATAATGGAATTCATCTGAGAAAAGATTTTGAAATTTTACTTTATACGTAAATTCAAAAAATACCTCTTGCATGAAGCTATACTAAGTATTCTTAATTTTATTTTCACATTTTTTGTATTGGGCATTTGGAATCACCTCCTTGAATTTGTGGAGTGGAATCATTCCGATAGATTGAAAGTGGAAAAAATCACAAACAAGTGAGAATTTCATGTGGTCCATCTCAATGGACCTGCAAAGAAAAAGAATGTTCAATAGGAACAAGACACCATTTGACATCTATGGAAAAAAAGATAGACATTGACAATGAAAACTCACTTGTTTATGTTAGTCATAGTTGTAAACAGCTCGACTAGGCCATTTGTTATGTCTAGAACAAACGAATGAACCTTGATGTGCCAATTGGGCTCATTGGGATGGTTCGCATCAATGTATGGTCACCATGCTTGAAGGTGATGATTACCGTTCCAAATGGGAAACATTCTTCTAGATAGCTAACGGAGATGCAAATCCTTGGCCAAGAATTTCTCAAACTTTGCATTTTTCTCTTTCCAAAGAAAACTCCGAATATCAACAGTATTGCACACATATTCTTCTTCACCTTGCTAATAATTCATGAAAAACACCTACTTCATCTTGAGCATGTTGATCTTCAAAGTTGACCTAACAATCAACATGGTTAAGAACCAACACAGAGGGATACTCATCTTCATTTTATTCATTGGGAGGGTTTTGTATTTGTTTAGAACCTCCAAAGTATTCAACTTATTTTGACATTGGTCCTTTAGCAATTAGATTCCCCTTGTGATTACACAAATGGGAGATAGTTGTCTAGTTGCAAGAGTTTAAATCTATCCTTTACAAATAGAGAAAAGAAAATGACAATGCAAGAAAATGAAAAAACTAAAGATATTATTTGAAGAGGTTATACAAAGAGGGGAATGTTTCTCAACATTTGGTTTAATAGTCAATGTTGACCATTGAAAGAAAGTTTTTCAATTCTGATAGTGATACTAATGACACAACTCTCTATAATCAGTGCTGATTATAAGGATTTTGAAGGTTAAAGGAAATAGAGAGATGATAGAAAGTGTCTCAAGGAAGAGAAATGATATCTTTTGAGGATTTAAGATGATTTTCTTCTCTAATCAGCACCAACTATAGGGTGAAAGGGCTATGAAATCAAACCACAAGAAATTTGCAACTAAAACAATGCCAAAAAAACACTTTAAAAAAATACTTTTATTTTTTAAAAACCTTATAATTGGCACCGACTATAGGGATGGAAGACAAAAAATTGACATAGTGCATGGAGTTTCAAAGCTAGATCCACTTCAACTCAATGTATTCATATGCATTTTCCAAATTTTTTTTAGTTATGGTCGGTAATAACTATAGTCGTTAAACATAGTTCAAATAGAGTTGGATATATAATGTTTCTAGAAAAAATTGAAGTTTCCCTTATGGTTGATGTCGACCATGGAAGTGAATTTTTTTTTAAAAAACAAAATGGTTTCATTATAACAACTTAGAAGTGAAATTTGAAAACCCACCTCCTTTGGATTTGTTGAAGCCAAGTCTCCCAACATAATAGTTTGGTCTACTTGTAACTATTGTTCCATATCTACCTATAAATGTACACTTCCACAATTGAACTCACTATTATATGCTTGACAATGAATCAAAAATATAACTAATTCCATTTGAGGTCAAAACCTAAATCCTGGTATTGGTATAAGGATTCAGCATTGTCACGATTTGTGCACAATGAATGCAAGTGACATACATCCAAATCTAATATAAATTTGCTTAGGATATATAGAAATGCATACTAGATTTGCAGGTGCATGATTCACACATCAGCACACCTCTTATGTTTACCTTACTATGTATTGTGATGACAAAACTTAGCTTGTAGCTTGACAACGACTATTGGGATCATTGAAACCCCACCTCTTTTGCAATTTTGCAGAACTTGCAAGTCTTTGTCTCACACACTAGCATTTCTCATTCTAAATTTAATATGTCTTACAATGTCAAAACTAAACACATTCATATGTAGATCACATGCGGCTATTGTTAATTAGACATTTGTGTGGGTATTAGCCTTGTGGACATGTATGTGGGAGGGGTCCTTCAAATGTTAGACATCTATGTGGGTATTAACCTTGTAGACTTGTATGTGGGAGGGGTCTTTCAAATGTGACATGAAATGTTGGCAAGGGCAAAAGGCATAACTATTGTCTCAAGGAATGAAAGGAATGGACCCTGAGCCTATCACTTCATGGGCCTACTAAATGCATGTGCTAGTGTAGAAGCAATGGAAGAAGGCATGTGTAACTTTTAATAGGCAATTGTTTGTGAATGCATGTGCTAATGTAGAAGCAATGGAAGAAGGTAGGTGTATTTTTTAATAGGCAATTGTTTGTGAGTTTGGTGTGTTTATAGGTCATGGTTTCACTAATATGTACATCAAATGTGGGGCATAGAGGATGCATGGAAAGTGTTCAACATGACACCAACATGAAATGTGGTTTCTTGGAATGCCTTGTAAAGATTGGGCAAGGATAGAAAGCACCATTGAAATTCTCTCAACAATTGCAACAAGAAGGGGCGCATATGAACTCTACCAACTCTATCTAGATTCATTGTTAAACTTGCTATTGGAAGATTGGGGGAAAACAACATGGGTGAAGCAAATTATGAAAAAAACAAAAATTATTGTTTTTTTCATACAACAACACCATGCACCACTAGCAATTTTTTGTTGTTATGAAACCAACTTAATGTTTTTAAACCTCATTGAAACAATATTTGCAACTAATTTTTTAATGGTTGTAAAGTTGTTTAAGCTGAGATTTACCATTGAGCAAATTGTTGCCTATCCTAAATGAATAAGTACAAAACACATTGCATGGCACCCATTGTCAGAAGTCATTCTCCAAGGGGAGAGTTGTTTGAACTAACGTTAGGAAGGACAAGTTTCGGGATATTTGTGTCAACTTTATGCACATGATGGAACTAGTTTTAATGTCATTGAGGGCATTCGACAATAAGCAACCTTGCATGGGGAGGGGGTGGCATTTCATGAAAACATTAGAACAACATGTATTATCATTACAAGATCCATCATTTGAATTACTATCAAGCCTTGCAAATGTGATTGAAGATCAATTTTATCAGTGGTGGAAAATGTTGACAACCAACTTTCTTTATGTAAAGGCCTTTCTTAATGCATACTTATTGGGTAAAACTCGCTTACATGATAAAGTAGATACGAAAAAAATGTTAAACAAAGTTTTGCAAAAAACAACTAATACTTCGATAGCTTATGCCCAAACTTTAAAAGACTTTACAAATTTTGTTAAAAGTCAACCTTTTTTTTTTAACACCCCTAAATGAATGACCTTAACTTGCTCCCACATAAGTGTTGGGATTTTATTGGAGTTGGTGGACACACACTCGCACACATGGCACTGATTATTTGAAGCAAATAAAGTCTTCACACATCATAGAAGAAAATATACAAATGAAGGAAGTGTGTGTCTTATAATGGACCCACACACCACCAAGGGCCCAAGACTAAGCCTAGGCCAATTTTGGTAACCTTTGGTCACCATTGAATGCTCAATTTAGGTGCTAGGCCATGATGACCAACTCAATTACCTAACAACTGAAAATTTTCAATCATCATTCAATAACTTGTAAAAATCTACCACGCAAGGCCATTGAATAAACAAGAAGAATTTTTTTTTGGAGGTCATACTTCCAAAAGGGACAAGGATCATCAAATGAATTTTTTAAAACATACAAACCATTTTATCACATGAAATCATGCTTGTTTTATAACAATAGTTTAATCTTCTATCCTATTTTGTAATGTCAAAATAGTTAAAAGGCTTTTATTAGCTTCAAAGATATTCTAAACTCACATAATAACATATCATTAATTTTTATATTCTAGGTTTATTTAGGATTTGTCATCAAGCAATGACATTTGTAATGAGGATAATGTTGATCATCTACCCATATAATTAATGATATTCAAATGGAATTTTTAATTAATGAATTTTCAAAAGAAACTAATGAAAGGATCACTTTTGATGATTTAATTGATGCAAACTTAATTGAGGGTATAAACACTTTAGGGTGAACCAAAAGCACTAGATCAAAGTCTCTTTTGAAAATCCTTATCCTTTGTATTTTGATTATACTTTAAACCTCATAAACTAATGCAACCTTCAAATTGATTCAAATGATGTTAAAATTGGGTCACCATTTTAAATTACTTCTTACACACTTTCATCAAGGATTAGTACTAAAATAATTTATAAAAAATAATTTATAAAATGTTGCCATTCACAAAAAAATTAAAATTGAATATGATTCAATATTTTCTCAAATATCATTTTTAAAATTTGATTTTTTAACCTTAAGTGTTATCAACCTTCAAATGTTATATGCCAAAGTTTTAAAAATATTGGATAAACACAATGTTGTGAAATCAAAGTCCATATTCAATTTTAAGAAGACTTGCACAGTCCATATAAAATATTTTTAGGATGGACCTTACATTATTTTTTCATGATTTTTTCATTGATAAAATGTTGCATGTGTTATCTTCACATAAATGAATCCTTTTTTGTGACATCCAATAATAAGTAAAAAAATTATGCAATAATAATGAAAACCTTACTTCAATGACAATCTATTTCAAGCAATGTAATTTGCAACTACCCTTGATCATGAATATATAGAAAGATCTTTTTTATTCAATAGAAAATTCATGCAAAAATCTTTCTATATATTTATGATTGGAAAATTTGGATAGTGAAACATACCATTATTTCAATAGATTGCTAATAACCACTAATTTTGTCACAAGACATGCACAAAGATATTTTTATTTATTTATTCATATTATGTATGCAATCATGTAACAATAATAAAATGAGATTTTTGATGTAGAATTTGTCTTGTAAACACTCATAAATCCTTATTCAATTTTGCTGAAAATTGATTTTAGGAAATAAAAAATGTCAAATGTGAATTTCAAAGATAACATTATTCCCAAATATACTTCTTCACCCATTATTTGATCAATTTTTTTTGTACTATTACATTTTCAAATGATTTTGTTTTTGGCTTCATCTTGGTTAAGTAATTTCACAAATATATAGGTTTTAAATGCTTAGGTTTTTTTTTTCTTTTGAAAGATGAATACTCATGTCATTGAAAACATTTTTGTAAAGGTATAAATGGGTTGATATTATAGAACATGCACCATATAATAATGATGTGATGCATTTAATCAAATTTTCAAAACACATATCAAAATAATTTTGTAACCAAAATTTTTAAAACATAGAAAAAACCTTGAGGAAAATAATACATCTTTCCTTTTTTGGTTCATTAATTCTTTCAATTCTTTTTTTTCACATAATGCACATAATGAGTTGAACATCATTTTGGTGTTTAACACCTTAAATAAGTGCAAATTGCAATGAAGAAGAAAAAATATGTTCATGTCCAAACTTAGAAACTCATTTCATGTTCATATATCAATGACATGAAATGCTAAAAAAGCCTTGAGAAAGATGAATTTCAAATGATGATTTGATGCAATGTGTAACATGCAATAAGTCCTCCTTATTTGCACCAACACTACTCCCCCCCCTCAAGAACTCTTGTCTTGCTAATTTTCAAATATCAAAAGAAAATGCATTCTCTGTTTTCAGCCCAACTTGTGATGATTATACGCTCATGATCATACTCTCATAAAGCACCCAGAGAAAATTTGTAGTGTCCTCCACCTTATGTCCATCAATTTCCCTCCTAGAAATTAGGAGGGATATTATGCCTACTCCTCAAGGATGGGAGAAAAATTATGCCTACTTGTAGATGTGAGAACCGTCCCACTATTGAGGAGTAGGCATAAGAAACCTCTCATTCATATGCTTCATGATCTACATAGGTTCAGTTTATGCTAATTTTTGCCTAGTACTTTATGATAGGTAAAGCCCATGGGTGGGAGACATTCCCAAAATGCATTGCCAGACTTGGCTATCACCTCATCCTAGGCCCCTTATTTTGAGAATGCCCCCACCCTAGGGCTTTACCCTACACAGAACATTGACCAAATTTGTTGTTGAACATGAGTTTTCTTTTAAGGTCTTGAATCTGCCACCCGAGACCTTAATGTCATGGAATGGTCTCGGCCTTCCCCAGTATCTTGGGTGCTTCACCTAGCTTGCCCTAGTGGGCTTGCCTGGCACCTTACCCATCAAATGGGCAGGGGCTTGAGCATTCGATAGTACATTATAAGTCTTACATACCTGTTTCAAGCAGATGTCCCCGAGTAGCCTGTGTAAGCACATTGTCAACGAAATCCTTAGCGAATTCATTTCCAAGTTTAATGCTGACACATTTTTCCAAATTATCTTGTAGACTCTTGTCTTGCGGGAACGCTGACATTATTACAAGCTGGATCTCGAGCTGCAATTGAACGAACTCCTGCAAGGAGCTTCGCTGCAGAAGGCTTTCATCATCCCAAACGTAAATCCATGTTAAAAATTCTATTGCAAACTCAAGGCGAGAAATTGGGGCGTCCGGATAGGTTGTCCAGCTAGATGGTGAAGTTTCGCCCCATAGATTAACTTCTGGAAATTGTCAGGACTTAGGATAGATTTAAAATGGTGCACCGCCCAGTTCAGGGCTGCCTTGTTAGCTTCTTCTACACCTGGATTCGATTTGTACGTGAAAGGGGGAATGAAATCAGGAACAACATAGTCGAAAGCGGCCTGCTGTCGCTGCTGCACCTTCATATTGTGGTCTGCGTCTGTGTGTCCAACCGCCAGGTTGCTGCGGGATAAGAAAAATTGAACAGATTGGTGAATATTTGCAGGACATATGATGTGAATATTGAGGGGTAACTTGACAGTTCCACAATCTGTCGTTGTAGAACAATTTTGGAAATTTTATGATCATATTATAACCTGCATAAGGGAATAGTTCGAAATACCATGTTATGTTCGAGATGTCGTGAATCATTTGAGCATCAAAGATTGCCTGCACGGGTGGAAAAAAAAAATGTCAAAAGTTGGAACCTGGGTTAGTGATATGCAATGAACTGATCGAGCAAGTTGAAATGAGTTTGGAAGTATGAATGCAATGGTGTCGTGATCAATTATCATAAACTGCTGCCTAATCATTGGCCAAGGATGACACAGGATAGGCCGGTTGGGAATTAGGGGAGTAAAAATGAGTGGACTAGTCGACACTCGCACTTGCTCAATATTGTTATCTTCTTCCTCATCGCGGTATGAATAATTGTTGCAATAATGTAGTCTTACACAACATAATGTTTATCTGTTGGGAATATGGTCTCAAATTCAAAGGAATTCAGTGTACCTGCAAGCTTTGAGCATGAAGGGTACTCATATCGAAAACCGCTGAAGAATTTGCACTTGAACTTGACGCCCTCATCCAGAGTTTAAATTCGCTACTTGCTTTCAACTGAAAAGCTTCCAACGAGGAGTTATGCAACTCCACAGCCCGTCGTAGGTTCCTGTGGTTGGCGCACACGAAGGAATGTGCACCGACCATAGAAGCTCCATGCTGTAGTGCCACCATTGATGTCATCCTAGATTAAGATAGTCCTGGAAAGCTTCCAAATATTTTGTGGCAATGAGCAGATTGTGCAACTACATTTCCGATCGAAGCCTTAATATGCTATTAGGCACGAATCATGGTACGATAGATCGGCTACTATTGAAATTGTTGCCAATTGACCAGGGTTCAAACACGCACGAGTTTTCCGTGGCTGCTTTTACATGCTCGAAATCCAAATTCGCACACAAAAGGTGTGATAGGTTTCCATCCCGTGCATGGTGCAATGGTCGGTGCCTGATCACTCTGGCCTTTTACTGTGGCCATCGGATCTTAAAGATCTTTGAAAACCGGCACCCTAAAGTACAAGGCGATTTGTTTTTATGCCTTTTTTTAATCTTTTCCTCTGTTTACTCATTGCGCCTGGCGTAGTGTAAGAGGCTATAACTGCTCTTTCCGGGTTCCTTGTCCTGTTCAAGTCATAAAGCGGAGTGTCCAATGCACGGAGCTTTCCTCCCCCTTCCTTATTTGATATGCTTCTTTACACCTTTTTTTAATCTTTTTCTCTGTTTACTCATTGCGCCTAGTGTAGTGTAAGAGGCCATAACTGCTCTTTCTATGTTCCCTTGTCCAGTTCAAGCCACAATGCGAAGTGTACAATGCACCGAGCTGTCGTCCCCTTTCCTTATTTGATATGCTCTTGTGACAAGAGGAGGTTCAGGAACTTGAGGTTTCCCTTGCGGTTCTTCCTCTTAGGTGGTTCTTTTGTCTTCTCAGATGTGGTTCCATTTTCTTCCTTGTATTCCCCCTCTTTCGGGTGCCTTGGTTTATTTATGATTGGCAGGGTTTCATCAGAAAAAGAAAAAAGCAGGGCGTAACTTTCGAAATCCGGAAGGCCCGGTGACAGCATGTCCTGGGCCTACGGATTTCGAAAGTTACTCTGAACATATTCAGGTTAGTGAGGGAACTAAACATACACTAGAACAAAATCTCCGGTACTTTACAGTAGTGAAGGCTTGCGTATCAGGGAAATACACCCCAAACCTGGGACACCGCCCTTGATTCCAGGGCGAAAAATGCAAGAATAGATGAGGTGGTGTCAGGGCAGTGCACCCCAGACCTCCCTCACCGCCCTTGATTCCGCAGGAATAGATGCGGCACGCATATCGTGAAGGACCCTACACACCCCCCTAACGAGCTCTGTCCGGCGCTGGTTTCGGGCATTACAGTGCAGCCCTGCGGAGAACTGTGCTGTTCTGCTGCAGGGTTTTTAAATTTCTGCCCTTTTTGACTTTGTGTTTGCAATAAATTGAAATAATAAACCTCGCTCCTCAGGGCCTGATGGTATGCCAGTGGCAGGGAGGTCATGGATTTTATACCTGTGCCTGAAATGCAAAACATCTCCCCAGAACATTGCCAATTGAAAAACAACAGAATGTTCTTCACATTTTTTGAAGAAATGAAGAACATTGAAAATCGGTTTGCATGGTTTCTTGCAGAACTGTGCAAGGCCGAAAAAGATGTGCCAAATGACAAGCAAAACCAACGCCAGACAGAGTGTTACGGGGTGTTTAGCGCCCTGTGCACATCATTGTGAAGACCCTGCCTACATTCTGCCTGCCCGTTCCTTGAAATCAGCTGCAGAAAGGGCGACAGGCAGATAAAATGTGCACATGCACACATAGTCTGCCCACCTTTTTAGCCGGTCCATCTAATTTTCTCTCCCTGGCCTAGGTAATTTGTTTTTTTTTTAATTCATGCATGGGAAGCAGCTCTTCTATAAAAAAATTAGGATAAAGCATGTGAGGACAGCCAATTGGGTGGCACCAACATGCCCCAGGAATGTTTTTTATCTTTTTGAACAGGTAAGCCGATTGGGTGGTGCCAACATGCCCACAAGGGATGTTTCTTATCTTTTTGAATGGGTGGGCCTTGATTTCTCACCAAGTTCCCAAACAATTCCTATCAAATTCCTCTTGTTCCCATCAACAACCCATCAAAATCCTTTTGTTTCATCAAGTTCCCAAATAATTCTCATAAAATTCCTCTTGTTCCCATCAATAACCTATCAAAAATCCTTTCGTTCCCACCAAGTTCCCATCAATAACCCATCAAAATCCTTTTGTTCCCATCAATGAGCATTGCAATGTAAGGGATATGTGATGTAGACACACTTTTTTGGGGTTTGTATTGTTTAACCAAGTGGAATTCATGATGGAGGACATTGGAGATTTTCTAATTTATACAAGTGATTGCAGATTAGGAAGATTTTAGCAAAACTTATATTAAAGGTTTGGTTGAATTCAAGAAAAAAAAAAGATTTTTTCATGAAAAGTTTTATTTAGAAACTATTGAAAATACTAGAGTTATCAAAAAAGTCAAAAACACAAGGTTCTAGTAATGGGTTTAAGGAAAAGAGACAACAAACACAAAAAGGTACAACGGGCATTTCTTGAAGGTAAAAACAATAAGAACAAACTCATCAAACTTGCTCCTCAACTCAAGATCAAAAGAATTTCTTCCTATATCCCATGTTTTTTTTTACAATGTGAGTGTGATTGAAGTGAATGTTTTTACAAAAAAGGTTTAAAGCCCAACTAGTTTGTGAAGAAGGTTTAAAACAAGACCAATTTGTGAAGAAGGTCTAGAGCGAAACTAATTTGTTGAGGTCTTAGGGTTTTGCAATTTGTTAAGAAGGGTTTGATTTGAGCTTTGAGTAATTTGTGAGCTTTCAATTTATTTGGTGTTGCGGTCTTGGTGGTGAGCTTTCAGCATCATGGTTTGTGGTTTTGGTAGTGAATTGCAACTTTGTCAACAAGGAACTTTGACAACGAGGAGCTTCGATAACAACTTTTAGAGTGACAATGTGAAGCTTCATGTAAGGTTTCTATACCTAAACTTCTTTCTTCTTGCTCCAAACCAGATGGTCTTCATTTTTAGATTGTAAGAAGGTGAAGGTGTTTTTTTAAATGCATCTAACTCTGTCAGAAACATTCCTTTGTTTTGTTGGGAAGACGCAAGATATGGTGGTTCACTTTTGTGACGAAACGGTGTTTTTTTCATGGGTACCCTTTACTCAAATGCATATGATGATTAATATATATTTAGATCTATTAATTGGGATTTGAATCTAAACTAATGGTTTCATTATGAAGAGAACTATGTGGTTAATTATTAATAAAAAATCATTTGTTATTAGTAATGGACTTTTGAAGTCAAAAAATATGGACTTGTCATCTAGTTGGAACATCACAATTTTTTTTTACTTATATTAACTCTCATTCCAAATTTGTTATTGGGATTCAATATATAATGTAATACAAGATGATAAACTCCAATGAAGAATCATTTCTTTGAAAACTTCAATCATTCAATAATTAAGAAATTTTGAATGGTTAAATTTTGACCATATTTTCATAAGTCCATATGGGTCCATTCATAATCAGGGTACCAAAAGGAAGGTCTAACTGAAAAAGGACTACAAAAGACAACTTTGGATTTTTGTTTATCTTACATTATTATAATTATAGTGGATTATTCTATGGTAATACATAAAATGATGTTTTCTTAAATTAATAAAAATATTTTGAAATAATTTGGATACTATTTTGAGTCCTATAAACTGAAAGAATCAAGTGTTTAAAGTACATTTTTAAAAAAATAATCAAAAGGAAGGCATAAAAAAATTATGTTCAATGGGTTCAAAATGTCTAGCTTTAAATACAAGTCACATGTGCAGGAAATAATCTTTCCAAAAAACATGTTTAGTTGTCCATTGAAATTCATTTTGGGATTTTCTAGGATTTTTTTCATTTCTGGCATTAAACTAAACTATTCATATACAATTATGTGTGAATGTGAAAAATCACCATTAACACATGAATTATTTTATATTAAACTATTCAATTTTTCTCACTTAAGTTTGTTTCATGTAAATTTTATGTGTAAAAAATAGTTCTAAAAAATCCTTAATTTTATTTTTTTTTTGATACCCAATCATGAATGGACCCATATGAATTATATTATGAATTATTTTATTTTTTTGTTTATCAAAATTTTTGTCCCAAAAGCATTTTTTTGAAAGCTTTAAATAGGGCATTATTTTTATGGACTTTGTGGGTTTTCTTTTTAGGACTTCCAAATTTAAAAATGACATCAACTAGATTAAATACAAGTTTTCACATAGATTTGAAAAGGTTTGTAAAGGATTGAACATGTATTATTCAAAGATTAAAATAATAATATTTTTTAAAGTAACAATCATGTACATTTGAATCATTTTAAAGAATCTTATATGGATTTGTAAGGAATGTAAAAACAATTGGAAATGAGCCACTTGATTATGCATCTACCCTATTGGTCTCCTTTTGTATTTTGTCACAAGTTTTGTGAATTAATCATATTTACAATTGCATCCTTTTTGTTGCAATCTTTAAAGCTTAGTTTCCATCCTAAGGTTTTAGATTTTTCCACCATTGGTTTTCAGAACTTCTAACAGCTTTTCATCACACCAATTATTGATGATGTTTACCATCTTCTACCACCTCTCATAAACAATGTTGTGGTTGCATACATTCTTCCATGTTTACCCATGACCTTTGTCCACGCTTTGGCATCTTTGTTGAATAAATAAGGGGTGGTGTAAGGCAATGGAAGGAACAATTGCATGGAATGTTTTGGAACTTGTCAAAATTAATAATTAGGCTTACTAAAAATTTGTAGTCATGCATGGTCTCAAGAGACATTCTCTTTATGAACAACTACAAATTAAAATACATTACTCACAAGAGTTTTTGGAATGGTATGATACATTTGAATCCTTTGAAAATGTGGAATTAAATGCAAATACAGATTTTTCTTCTTCTTCATTATGGTTGTTAGTTTAATTTGTGCTATGCACATTTTGTAATTTGATTGAATTAAAATTTATAAAAAAAATTCTTTTATGATTTGTTGGAACTTGCTTTCTTGTTGGGGTCATGTTCATCTATTGTGGTTGTTTGTTTCAACCCAATGAACCCAAGGAACTAGTTGTTTAACATATAGACCTAAACAGTTCGTAGATGTTATTTTGTTGATCAAGGTCTAGGAGATCTAAATTGGTTGTTCACTTCCATCCAATCAGGTCATCATTTCATCTACCTATTCGCTTAAACATAATGCACTTAGTGAACTAGCTATTGCTCATAAATTCAACTTGGAAGCCATTTTATTTTTTTGCATTGATGTTTTTTTGCTGATTAATTGTAGGTATAAGGTTTTGTTTAATCAAGGTCCATGAAATCCAATTAGTTATTCACTTGAACCTCTTGAAGTCAACATTTCATCTAATTGTTGACTTGAACCTTGGGAGCTGGTTACTCAACATATATCTTAAACATTCATCAAATGTTCTGACATAATAGATAAAGTTGAATATATAAGTAAGGTGCATGGACGAGAATTCCACATATTTATGGTTTAAGGTATCAAAACTCATTGTATCTTTTTCTTGCTCAAACTACTAATTTTTTCAACTTGATCAAATGTAAGTTTTTGCAACTAAATATACAAGGCATCTTTCTTGGCTTTAGAACAAGTGGAAATTATTGTTCAACATGTGAGTTTCTTATAGCTCCAAAGCATATGATAGGTAAAATTCACCAAATACTTTTATAATCAAGGTCCTTGCAAAGCCCATTCTATTTCAAAGTTTGAATGATTTTTTTTTGTGCAAAAGAAGCAGTCTTAGACAAACCCTAGGCCTATCTATAATTTGTTTAAGTAAGATTATGCCTTTCACCAACCCTAAGGATGTTATGGTCAACCATGCTTTCAACTATCATAGAGGACATCATGAGGTCCAATAAACATTGAAGTTGCTAACAAAGTGGCAAACTTTCTCTTGAATGCCACTTATAACTAGATAATGGGCATTGGTCAAGCTTTAGTTATCATTTGGAATAAACCCAAATAAAATTCATATTTCCATGAAAACATAATCATGATTGTTTAAATGGAACAGGACCTATGGGCAAATGGTTATGCATTGATGCATTTGTGCTTATGGTGGGGGGATTAGGGTTATGTTGGATAAAGAGATCAAAAATGTTATTCATTTCAACTTAGTGAACTGATTGTTTCATCTTATTCACTTGAACCTAATGAACTAAAGGAGTTGGTTCTTCAACATATAAATCCAAACCTCCAACAGTCATCAAATGGATATGTCATGATGGGTTTTTGTTTATGAATGTGGGGATTAGGGTTTTGCTTGATCAATGTCCAACAAATCTAACCAATTGTTCACATCAACTCATCTAGGTCATCATTTCATCTACTTGCCATCTTGAACACAATGAACCCCTTAAACTAGTTGGTGCTCATGAATTCAACTTGGACATTTATCTCATGTTCTTCCATTGATGTTATTATGTTAACCATTGTGCTAAATTTAAGGTTTTTTTTTATCAAGGTTTAACAGATCCAAATCATTATTCACTTGAACCTAATGAACTCACCATTTCATCTAGTTGTTAATTTGAACCTAATGAAACTTAAACAATCATCATTTCATCTACTTACTCACTTGAACATAACACATATAGTGAACTAGCTACTATTCATTTACCTAAATTTTGAACACAATGAGCTAATGAGCATGGTGAGTTACTTGATATTCATTAATTCAAGTTGGAAGGCCATCTCATGTTCTTTCATTAACCTTCTTTTGATGACCAATGGTTGGTTTAGGGAATAGGTGTCGGAATAACCACAATGTAGCTGAAAAAGGAAAAATTCTACAAATCTATAGGATTTTGAATCAAATACATTTACACTCAAAATATTGCAACATGTTTTAATCCAAGGTTAATAATCCTTCATCTAATTTTAACAATTCATTTGAATTCATACATCTATGGCCATTGTTGGTTTAGGATTTAACATCACCTAGGTTGGGTAACTGTTTAGATAGGCACAAAGAAAGAAAAAAAGAGACAAAAAAAGACAAAAAGAAAAAAAGAAAGATGAAGAGACTTGGAAGCATAGAGAGAGAAACAAATAGAAAGAGAAAGAAAGATGGAAAGAAATAGGGGCACATAGAGAAAGAGAAAGAGAGAGAAAGATAAACACAAAAAAAGGGATGGAGTGAAATAGAGGCAAAGAGAGAAAGAAAGAAAGAAAGATGGAAAGACTCAAAGGCGTAGAAAGAGAAATAGAGAAACAAACAAATAGAGAGAAAGAAAGATGGAGAGACTCAAAGGCACAAAGAAAGAGACAAAAGCAAGAAAACAAATAGAGAGAGAAAAAGAATGACACAAATAAAAAGATGGAAAGAAACAAAGGTAGAAAGAGAGACAAAGAGAGATAGAGAGAAAAATAATAAAAAAGAGAAAGAAATAGAGATGGAAAAACTTAAAGAAGTGTAGAAAAAGAAACAAACATAGAGAAAGAAAGAGAGAGTGTGATGGAAAGACTTAGAATGGCGCATAAAAAGAGATGGAGAGAAATAAAAATACTTAGAAAGAAAGGCAAAGAAAGACATAGAAAGATTAAAAAAAAAGAGAAATAAAGACTCAGAGAGAGGCAAAAATAAAGACAAAGAGACAAAGAGAGACAAAGACAAAGACAAAATCAAAGAGATAAAGAAACATAGAGAAGTAGAAAATGAGACAAAGAAGCATAGAGAGGTATAAAAAGAAAGAAACAAAGGCAAAGAAAAAAATTAAGATAAAATGATGTGGAGGTTTAAGGGTTTTTCAAGTATGGATGGGTTTTTTTATGTTGGGGTGGAAGGTTCTCAACACAAAAAGAACTTTCTGAGTATGCATGTATCAAAGGCACCATGGTGGGAAAAAGGAAACTATGCCATTGTGGAATCCACTCACTTGAACAACATGTGTGCTGCCTATAACCACCACTTTGTTATCTATAAGTAAGACAAGTCCAAAAATACATAACTCATTCTTAATGTAATGTGGAAGGTTGTTTATGCTTCATATAAATTTGACTACCCAAAATCAAAGTTCCAAGATGAAACCTTGGAAGAAAGGTTGTGGGAAACATTTCAGGATTTGAAAACATGGACATCAAATGAAGAAGGATCAAACATAGAGGTTTTGCCAAATGAAAAAGTGTTGGTATGCTTGAAATCAATAGATGGGCATGCAATGTGCAATGTCTTGAAATGTTGACAAAGTCTAATTGATGGTACTAATAGTCCAACAACCCCATCTACTTCAAACTCTATTCTTCATTCTACTCTTCCATCTACTCTTACATCCACCTTTATGGACTCAAATCCTCCATTAATTGGGCCTACTGTAAATTCACACCCCTCATTTATTTCCACTCCAACTCTAACAAATAAAGGGAGGACAAATGGGTGAATATTTGCAATAGGAGTCACAAAGCATTGTGCATATGGCATCCACCATGGAAGTGGATTCAGAACATTGCCTAGTTCTAATGTAGGCACATATGTAAATAAAATTAGTAGCCTAAAAATTGCTAAGAAGTTAAGGGTTATTATTGAAAAGGAATTCAAAGCAAAAGTTAAGCAAATTTTAGACCTATAGAATTAAAAGTCTCCGTCCCACTTGTGCTCAGTAAGGTTGGGCAATTGTTCACCTATGACTTCAAATGTGAAGTTGATTTGACGTTTGTGCAGAAAGTTTGTGAATATAGTTGTAACTTTGAACAAAATTATGTGTATTTTGGCTTTGTGGGATTAAACCTTTTCATTAATTGTCTCCATTTCCTTTTCAATCCACCAATCCCACATTGCACCCACACTCTATACCTAGCATGCATTTTGATGTAGGCTTTGATAGCATCTTGGTCAACATTAAATCTTATCTCACACCTCCTAATCTTCTTCACAATGAACATCTTTTCACTTAAGTAGTTAAACTTTCCCAACAAATGTTCAAAATATTCATCACCATGCAAAAAACATTGACACCAATTCTTATGTAGCTCAAACTGGCACAAAATCATGACGTCATGGTAAGAACATGGATACCTAAAATATAGGTAAATGAACAAACCTCAATAATCAACAACCACAGTGTTGTTCATTGAATAAATCTTATTTTGCCCATTGAACCAAACCTTCTGGGCCCCATCATTCCAAGGTTTGTGAATTTTGATGAGCATGCCATCAATGAGCCCAATGCAACCCTAAATTTTGTCAAATTTGTGCCCAACACAACCAACTCTTGTGTTGTGCACCATCGAATTTCATCTCCAATTACATCATTAATGCAAAATGTAATGAAAATGGCATCATTATAAACTACATTATTTGACCAATTCCCCATAAATGCATCATACATGGGTGAAAACATGAATAGGTGGACAATTTGGACTATCACATTTATAATTTTTCTAGATTAAGTAGAAATGTAAAATTTAAAATCATATTCAAAATGAACATTGTTAATTTTTTAATTATTCATATTGTCATAGACTCTACTAGAAATCATCATTAATAATTTGGATGAATTCTAAAAAGATTATGGACTCGTAATGGATTTTTGAAATGACAACATTACATTTGTCACAAAAAAAAGAACTATATGGACTCAAAAACATGTGAAAATAGTGTCAAAATGAGATTTTTTTTTAAAACATCAAATGAAAAATTTGTTAATGAAATGCATTGAAACATTATATATATATATATGATTTTTAAAAGACTTAAATGATGTGATTGTTGTAAATTTTATCCTTGAAAGTCCATTTCACATTAAAAAATTTAATCTTTTGCATAGATTTTTTGATCAATCACATGTTTAAAGATATTCATAGGTTGATTTATTCATATTTATGATTAAAAACATAGGGGATAACTATAGGATATATGGTTTGATAATTGTTAAAACTGTAAAAAAAATCATTAATGTTAAATTATGGACTTTCAAACACCACTTTTGAGCCACCTAACCATGTTTTCACCCACATGGAAACATCATATACAAAATGAACTATAGAAGGCATTGCTCTGAGGTCAATTTTGAAAGACGCCCAATCTAAATGTGGTGATCACCTATATAATAATCCCAACTCTTAATTGTAAAACTAAACCCTAACCCAAACCCTAAATCCAAAGCTTTAAAACCAAAACCTTAATTTAAAGCACTAAAATAAAAACTCAATCCAAACTTTAAATCTAAACCTTAAAACCTTAATCCAAAATACAAAACCATAAAACATTAATGCAAAGCGCAAAACCCTAAACCCTAAATCCAAAGCCTTAAAACTAAAACCCCAATCAAAGGCGTTAAAACAAAATCTCAATCCAAACCCTAAATCTAAACCTCAAAACCTTAATCCAAAGCACAAAACCTTAAACCCTAAATCCAAAGCCTTAAAACAAAAACCATTATATGAGCATTAAAACAAAATTTCAATCTAAACTTTAAATCTAAATCTTAAACCTCTAATGCAAAACATAAAACCCTAAACCTTAACCCTAAACCCTAAATTCAAAACCCTAAAATGAAAACCCTAAAATTTTAATGCAAAGCACAAAACATTACGCCTTAATCCAAACCATCAATCCAAAACCGTAAATCCAAGGCTTTAAAATTAAAACCCTAATCTAAAATATTAAAACAAGAACTTAATCCAAACCTTAAGTCTAAACCCTAAAACTTTAATGCAAAGCACAAAGCCTTAAACCTTCATCCAAAAATTCAAGGCCCTAAAACTTAAACTTTAATCTAAAATGTTAAAACAAGAACTTCATCCAAATCCTAAATCTAAACCTTAAAGGCTTAATCCAAAGCACAAAACCTGAAAGCCTAATCCAAAACCTTAAATCCAAAGCCTTAAAACCCTAAATCCTAAACCTTAATATAAAGCGCTAAAACAAAAATTTAATTCAAACCCTACATCTAAACCTTACAACCTTAAAGCCAAACACTAAAATTAAAATTTTAATGCAAACCTTAAACCCAAAACTTAAATGTGATGCTCACATGTATATCGTGCATGGTGCATAATGGTGGCTACCACTAGTAATGCCAACTTGTCAAAACTTGGCCAAAGTGAAGTTGGTCAAAGTTTTGAGCAACCTTGGTGTTGCTCACATAGTAGCAAGCACATCCCAAACTCCCACACTTGAATCTGCTGAATGATGTGCACCTACTTTAACTCATTAACATTAAACATGTTAAATGAGTTGGCAACAACAACTACAACTACAAAAGCACATTGTTTCTATCTATCCATGTCTACAAACATCTCTTACATCCCAGCATCACTTAAGGATGAAAAACAAAACTATGTCATCCAGAAGTTCAAAACTATCTCCCATAAAACTAGAACCATGGTTTGAAGATGAAGCCATAATTTTCAAATGAGAAAATCCTTCAACCTGAGTGAGAAATGAAAGAAAGAAAAAATGAGTGAAAAATGTTCCCACTTATATAGTTCCCACCCATAAGACAAAACATATGGGTTTGAAACAAAAGTTATGGGAACCTTTTTTGCACAAAGTTGAATACTTAAGTTTTGGATGGCACTCTTGGTTTAAGGGTTCAATTATGAGTGGGGATAAGGATTAGGAGTTTTGATTATGATGTTAAACTAAAATTTTAATAATCCTCATATGATAAGTCCTTTGTAGGACCCTATGTACCTTTTCATCTAAGTCAAATGTGCTCCTTATTTAATCCTTAAATATCCTCTTATGTAAGCCCATAAGTAGCCCCCTAGATATCCCTTTACTTACAAAGTCTTTAGGCATCCCAACCAATGTAGGCCATTAGGGAGTTTCTAAGTATCCCCTAAATAGTCCCCTATGGAACCCCAAAAATAACCCATAAATATTCCTAAACTCTTAAAAAGCTCTTAGGTAGTTCCCTAAATAAGCCTTATATAGCCCTCAAAAAAATTGCCCCTACAAGTATTTCCTAAGATCAAAAAATCATTAGTTAGCCCCTAAATAGTTCCTTAGGTAACTCTTGATAACTCCATACATAACCCATACTCAAACCCATGGCTAGACAGGTTGGTAGCCCATATAGGGGGCAAGTTGAGAGTCAGAAATCCTGTGATAAGAAAAGTCGAGAATTGGGAGCTTCAAGGCGAGGCGAGAATCCTGGGGGCGAATCAAAAGTTGGGAGTCCTATGCCAAGTTAAGAGTCCTGGGGGTGGGAGTTGGGAGTCTATTTATATAGATAAATTCTCTACCATTACCATGTGCTTGAAATGTTGGGGAAAAGTTACAAACCCACTTGCCTTCATTAATTTGATTGATGATGATTTTGGAATTGCCTTTGAGATATCTTTGTTTACTATCCATGTCAAGGAGGTTTGTGATGTTTTGGAATCATTTCTCTTTATTTTATGAAAATATGAAGAGAAAAATTTCATAACATGTTATGTTTAATGCTAGACCCTAGAATTAAAAGCCTTTGTCTTATGTCTTCTTTTATTGGTATTGAAGAAGAGGTGAGTATTGTTGAAGAATATAATAGCTGATCATTATATCCTATGCTTTTAAAATGCTATCATTATTTACACCCAATGGTAAAATCAAAAGTTGGATGTGTAGATCAAATAAGAGATACAAAATTCAATCTAGATATTTTTTAACAAACTCCTAGGACAAGTGAACCAACTACAAAACTTGTCAATAAGGAAATGTTGATATTCATGCATTACTAAGTGGATTCCAAGGAAATCAAGTGCCGTTTTCAATGGTGGGCAAAACATGAAGCCATATTTTCTATTCTTGATTTTTTGGTTGGACAAGTTTTAGAGATTGTTGGGTCACAAATTGAGATTGAAATTTTATTTTTTTTAGTGGGGATACTTACAAACTTGAAAAGATGTCATCTACAATCAAAAACTTTAGAAAGATTAATATTTGTGAACAAAAAATGACCAAATGATCTTAGAATTGATTGTAAGCTACCTTCCAATTTGGTAGAGCTCATTAAAGAGGATTTAGATTTGAAAAGGAGTTAGAAAACTTTAAGGTTCTTTTGAGTGGTGTGAACTTTTGGACGTATAAAATGTAAGTAGAATTTATTTGATTTTGATGTTTATTAATATTTTTTATAAATCATTTAAAAATTCAATGTTCAAAATAACCAAACTTTTGATACTCTTTGTCTAAGAACTGCCTTTGAAAATCAACTACAATGAAGCATTTATGAATCAAAACTTTGAAATCCGGGGAAATTTTCTTTTGAATTTGTTGAAACCCTTCCCGGGTCTTTTGTTTTATTAAAAAATATTTTTAAAAAGTACCAGGTTGAATAGCAAAAAAGCTTGTGAAACCCAAACCTGGCAGGTTTCTAAAAAAACTAAGACCTGCCCAACACTTGTTGCTACCTATTAGTAGTCTCCCACCTATTTGCAGTCCCTGTTTTAGTTTTATGAGTGGAGTTGGGAAAAAGTAAATAACTAAAATTGGATGCAAGAAATATGAGAAATATTTCTGCAGTGTGACAGACTAAAGCGCCTGTGTATGAGCACCTGTGTATGTTGCTCTGCAATGGAAATCTTGAACTAGAAAACAATGTTCAATAGAGGAGTTGACTAACTTTTTATCATCTACACTGTACTTTGGAAAAATGAGAAAAATCTCCTTAAATTGAGAAAAGTAAAATCTCATTAAATTGAGAAAGTGTGACACACCCCTGGTTGGTTAAGGGTCATGGGTTGTAATTGAGACCCAAGTAGCTCCTGGCTACAGCTACTCCCCACACGGATACTGATCACAACTCGTAAACCCTCTCCCAATGATAATTACCTTGTACACACCCTATCTCTTTCCATAATTATTCAACCGATGAACAAGGAATTTGATGGGACTATTTTTCCTTATTTTCATATTTATCAGGTTTTATATATTATGTGATGATATATTTTAATGCTATGGAAATGTTGCATAAGTTTTGTGTACCTCATTGCCAATTTATCTCAAGTCTGCTACCAACATCTTCTGTTCAGGATTTCAATGTTCTTAACCCTGAACCCTACACCCTGTGCTTGATTCTGTTTCCAAATATTCAGAGAATGAAGAGACAGAGAATTAAGCAAAGAGCCTCTGATACTCCATGCAAGCAAGTAATCATAGTTACGATCGATAGAATCTGACTTGATCTTCAGGAATGAAGTTACTTGGTGATCATAAGGCTCTCATGTAAGCTGTTTCGTGACAATTTCTGCCACCCGCATCAGCCATGTCCTCAATGCTCATGGAGTTCACCTGGTTCTTTTTCATTGAATAATGCCAACTGAGGAAAACCACACTAGGGTATAGAAAAACACTAATGAGGAGTGGACAGGGGACATGCTTATGTTCCCAAAATGAGGAGTAGCAGAGGCGACAAACATATCCAGAAAGAGCTGCTCCAAGGGACTTACCTTGTGGCAAACTCAACTCTCTCAATTGAGGCCATCAATGGCAAGGATGGATGCAGAGGTACATGTTTTGTAATGCCTGCTCTGCGGCATAAGAGCATCTCCACCCCTTCACTGGCAAACAACTCCTTTATTTCAGAATGAAATACTGTTTAATGATCACTGTCCCCACCCACAAATGTCATAAAAGTCCCTTTAAACACTCAAAGACCATTTATGTCTTTACACCTGGACAAGTAATAGTCACCGTCCAAATCCAAAGTAGAAAAATGCTTTTAAATGGTTAAAATGACCACTGCAAAATGGACATCAAAATGGATACCAATACAGGAGCGTAGCAGGATTTACACTATCCTGCTGCCAGATTTAATGGAAAGGGGTGTTTGCCAGTGTGGGGTGGAGATGCTCTTACCTTGCAGATCTAAAGGTGAACATTCCATGCCAAAAGTATCACATGTCATGAGGAATAATTCAAGTAGATATATCTTATTTTCCAAATTAGAGTGTGTGCCTGGATTTCACCTATGTAAAAATAACTTAGTGGGGTGTTGATATTCAATACCTAATGTCCAAATTATGGGTGATCATTCTGTTTTGAACAATAGTGGACTCAACAAGACCACAGAGGTCACTAGCCATAATTTTGCCTGTAGCAGTCAATATTGCAAACCAAATTCTTTGCACATCATTGTGCATTTGAGGTTGAAGTTGGGTGTGATTATTATGGATTATGATTGATAGTTGGGATTATGCACTTGCTGAATCATTTCATGGCCCATGCTAACAACCTAGAGGGTGGGCATATTCTCTTTTGCAAAATACCCTCAAGGTATGCTGGTCCCTATAATGGGGTCTCCTGTCCATCCATATGGAGGGAAATTATGACCATATTGGCCTGCTTCAATTGTAACAACCTTGGAGAGAATTCTTAGTGTATTTATAAGGAGATTACATTTAGCAATCAAGCTTACAAAGAGAGCCCTAGAGCGGAGGGTGTGAGATAGTTAGCTCCCTAGAGCGCAGGATGTAAGCCAATAAATCTTTGGAAGATTATTTTTTTAAAAACAACCATTGATTACTTCGGTTGTTACACAGTGCTGTAATACCAGGGCCTACCCTATACATTATGTCATGTAATGCCCTGGCAGCCAGGGCATTACCCCATCCATTCATAGTGTGTAATGCCCTGCTGCCAGCGCATTACCCAGTGAGGTGAGAGCAACTGGTTCATAACCAGGCAGAATAACCGCTGAAAATACCACTCTTGATTGCTGCTGCTTGTCTTCATTTCCTCCTCCTGCAAGCTGCAGCAGAGCTGCCCCAATTCAAAAGTCCTTGTTTTCATATCGCGCACCTTCGTTCAATGACCCGTTGATGCAGAGTCATGCGTTGCATGTCCAAACTCGGTCCACCATACCAGCAATCTGTTCCTTGGATGAAATCTTTCACCACCCACTGATATACATACATCCTCAAGATTACTATTCTGTACCTCAGTCTCTCGTGATCACCTCGTTGGTCCCAGGCCTCACCTCATTTGGTCAAACGGATGTCTTGTTTGTGGGTGGCATGCATTTGATGAATTTGGGTTATGATTTGATGATGGCATGTTAGTGTGTGCTTTTACAATTTTGTGTCTCTAATGTCTTCTCATGTTTTTCTGTAATTCAGCTCTTTTGAATGTAGCAAATATTTTAAATCAACAAGAGAATTGTCCCCACAACCATGCACATACCATCTATGATAGTCAGAAGGAACCACATCCAACTGTCATGTCATGTTTGAGAATTGAAATATGCTTGCCAATTGGAGTATGATTGAAAAGACTGAAGCTGGTTTTTTTTGTTGCTCTATTGGTGTGTTTTATTGGTGTCTGTCATGCTTTTGTTGTTGTTCATCGTGTTTCATTACTCATTAGCATTCCTTTTTGTGCTTTGCTGTTGTTTCTCATGTTTTGTTGGTGGTCGTCGTTGCCTTTGTGATACGTTCTATTGGTGGTCATCAATGCCTCCCATTGCACTTGTTGGTGCTCATTGTTTTCATGTCATGTTCTGTTGGTGCTCATTATTGCCCCTGTGCTATGTTTTGTTGGTGTTCATTGACACCCTTTGTTACACTTTGTTGATGTTCGTCATGGCCCCCTTGTTGCATTTTATTGGTGTTCGTTGTTGGCCTTTTGTTACACTATGTTGGTGTTCGATAATGGCCGCTTGCTGTGTGTTTATCAGTGCTCATCATCACCCTCTTGCTACATTCTATTGGTGCTTGTTAATGGTTGCATGTTGTGTTTTGTTAGTACTTTTTTGACCTTCTTACTCATTGACATTCCTTTGCTATGTTCTATTGTTGTTCATTGATACCCCCTTGATGTGTTTTGTTGGTGCTCTTTGGGATTCCAGATAAGTATTTGCCTCGTGCATTTTTTTTTCCAAGTGTGCAGGTCTGGAAGTTCAAGCTTCTTTTGTAGCACATCTTCCAACATTTTTCAATAGCAAAGTATGCTTTTTATTTTATTTTTTCTAAAGTTGGTCTTTGAATTGTTTTTTGACTTTTTTTTGGAGTTTATATTTGAACTGATTTGCCCTTCTTCTTTCTGGATTTCGTTTTTGAACTAATTTTTTCTTCTCATTTCGTTTTACTTTCTTCAATTACGTTGGTGCAAATTTTGTTGTTTATGATAGATCTTTTAAAATTCAATCATAAGTATTTGATATAATGTGTATTTTTTCATGTGTAGGACCAAAAATATACTTGCACAAACTTTTCACATTTTTTTAATATCTTTTATTTTTTAGCTTAATAATATTGTAAATCTTGTAGATGTTTGTAATTGCTTGTAAATTTTGTTTATAATTGCTTTAGTTGCTTCTATTTTTTATTTGATTTTTTTGGATAGATTAGATATCGAAACTAAAACCCATAATTTTGGCAAAATTAATATTTATTTCTAAATTCCCTACAACCTATCTAATAGTTTGTAAGAAATGGAGTCAAGTCAAATTGAAAATGTGATGATAATTGATGGTGAAAACAAAATTGGTTTAAATGAATGGAATATGGAAGATGAAATTATGAATGGAAGCCTTCAAACAAAACAAAACATAACAAAAGAAATAACAAACCTTAATGAAAACAATGAAGTGGAAAGAAATTTTCAAACATTGCACACTCAAAGAAAAAAATGGAAAAGGCATAACAAGAATGCAATATGTTAGGTTTTTATTGTGTAAATGATGATAAAGAAGTTGATCTTGCAAAATCTTCAAGTCATGATATGTGTATGCACTTAATCCAAACACTTAAAAAAGAAAAAAACTTCTAACATATTTTAAAACATATGGTATAACAACTTGGAAGAAACATGTGGATTGTGATCATGCAATAATTGTCAAAAAATTTGAAGAGGAAGTAAATGTTGTAGTAAAAGGTCCAAATGTTTGAAAGACAACTAGTTTTTAAAAATGAATATTTTAGGAAGTGCAATATTTAAGTGTTTTAATATTAAAAAACCCTTTAAAAAAGGATGATGAACAACAAAAAGACTTTTTGCAAGACCTTGGCCTTCTAATTGTGAAAGATCAATTGTCATTATAGTTTGTGGAAAATGTTTGGTTCAAGCATTTAATTTTACATCTATGTCCTTGAGTTATATTTTCTTCTAAAAAATAATGTTTTCATGAGATATTACCTAAATTGGTGAAGAAAATGAAATAAGTACATGTCTTGCTAAAATTGGGAGATTGTATATCTACAACAAATTTTGATTTATGGATGTCCAAGGGCACATGATATTTTTGTTCTTGTGATTAACTTCTTGGGATCTAATTAGCACCTTAAACAAATGACTATAGGGCTATTTGAAACAACAAAAAGTATTGGTCAAGCTTTGGCCACCGATCTAATAGAATTGATTGATTAATATGAATTGAAAAAAATTTAATATTGCATATGTGAAAGATGAAAGGCAAATTTAATTACAATGATAATTGTTTTGAAATCAATTATTAAATGTGAAGTTTTAGGTTTAAATGAAAGTTTTCAAGGCATTTGTTTTGGCCATGTTTTTCTAAGGCATGTTAATATGCTACACCTAATGAAAGATTTACAAAAACCTTCAATTTATTCCTATCAAGTTTACACAATGAGATTTGTAGAAATGTATCATTTGGCCTAAAAAGTTGGGCAAGGGCACACATGAATGGAATGAGGCATGTTTAAATTTGAACATTCACCCTTGAAAATTGAATACTCCAAAAAAGATAAAGTGAAATTTTGATCTTTTACAAAAAAAATATTAAATTTTTTATTTAAATTTTTTTTCTATTTTTCAATTATGTTTGTTTGATACATAACATTTGCTTCATTTTAATTACAAGTTTGCCAATAAAATCATTATGTTCAAAGGGGCTTTACAATTTGAGGATATTATTATCCTTTGTTATAGTAGGCAGAATATTATTATATATACTAGTAAGGTGCTTCCTTCCTCTGATTTGGCACATCTTTTCAATAATTGTGGATTGTTTTTCTCCTATTGTGAATGCATGTGTTTTGAACTAGTCCTGTAACCACTGGTTATTTTCTAATGCATTGTAATCTACCATTACCATGTGCTTGAAATGTTGGGGAAAAATTACAAACCCACCCACTTCAATTAATTTGATTGATGATGACTTTGGAATTGCCTTTGAGTTATCTTTGTTTGTTATCCATGTCAAGAAGGAGGTTTGTGATGTTTTGGAATCATTTCTTTTGATTTTATGAAAATATGAAGAGAAAAAACCCATAACATGTTATGTTTAATGTTAGACCCCAGATTTAAAAGCCTTTGTCTTATAATTTTTTTTACTGGTAGTGAAGAATGGCTAAGTATTACTGAAGAATATAATAGACGATCATTATATCCTATGCTTTTTAAAATGCTATCACTATTTATACCCAATGCTAGAATCAAAAGTTGGATGTGTAGATCAAATAAGAGATACAAAATTCAATCTAGATATTTTTGAACAAACTCCTAAGGCAAGTGAACCAACTACAAAACTTGTCAATAGGGAAATGTTGATATTCATGCATTACCAAGTGGATTCGAAGGAAATCAAGTGCCCTTTCAATGGTGGGCAAAGCATGAAGCCATATTTTCTATTCTTGATTTTTTGATCAGACAAATTTTAAAGATTGTTGGGTCACAAATTGAGATTGAAAAGAATTTTTCTTTAGTGGGGATACTTACAAAGTTGAGAAGATATCGTTTATAATCAAAAACTTTAGAAAGGTTAATATTAGTGAACAAAAAATGACCAAATGATCCTAGAATTGATTGTAAGCCACCTTCCAATTTGGTAGAGCTCATAAAGAAGGATTTATATCTTGAAGAGGACTTAGAAAACTTTAAGGTTCTTTTGAGCAATATGAACTTTTTGACATATAAAATGTAAGTAGAATTTATTTGATTTTGATGTTTATTAATAATTTTTAAAACTCATTTAAAAATTCAATGTTCAAAATAACTGAACTTCTGATACCCTTTGTCTGGGAATTGCCTTTGAAAATCAAGTGGTATAAAGTGTTTATGAACCAAAACTTTGAAATTTGGGGAAATTTTCTTTTGAATTTGTTGAAACCCTTCCCAGGTCTGTTTTTTTATTAAAAAATATTTTAAAAAAGAACCAGGTCGAATAGCAAAAAAACTGGTGAAACCCAAACCTGGCGGGTTTCTAAAAAAACTAAGACTTGCCCGACACTTGTTGCTACCTATTAGTAGTCTCCCACCTATTTGCAGTCATTGTTTTAGTTTTATGGGTGGAGTTGGGAAAAAGTAAATAACTAAACTTGGATGCAAGAAATATGAGAAATATTTCTGCAGGGTGACAGACTAAACCACCTGTGTATGAGCACCGATGTATGTGGCCTGGCACTGGTGCTCAGTATGTGGCCCTGCAATGGAAATCTTAAACTAGAAAACAATGTCCAATGAAGGAGTTGTCTAACTTTTTATCATCTACACTATATATGGACAAATGAGAAAAATCTCATTAAATTGAGAACTGTAAAATGTTTCAAAGGATGGTGTGATGTGTCAATTATAAGAAGCACATAATTATTGTTCCTCAATTTTATGGGATTTTGGGAGGGTTATTTACCCATAATTAGACGGCCTATTTGTGAATTGTTTCCATTAATGTACTCACATGTGATAACTTTTCATTTTCACAAGGAATGACTGAATGAGGAATTTCTTAAAAGTGACAACAAAGGGGAGGAGGACGGGTAAATCTCCTGAACAAAATTATGTTAGGTAATTTTTGTTGGCCGTGCCTACTGTGTTTAGATTCATTATAGAGTATAGTAGCTTAAGGGATTTTTGGCCCCTAGGTAGTAGGTCTATTTTTATATGAGGATTTTTTAAAGATGATATTTTGGCTCATGTTGAAACTCAAGATTAGTTATAGAGTTATGATATCTTGAAGAGTTTTGGTTTCTTTTGCAAGATTTTTTTAAGATCATATTTTTGCATGGTGAAATATTTGACATTCCATAATTCTTCTTTTGCCTTAAGATACTTTTTAATGTAAATGGCAAGGCCACAATGTGACACACCCATGGTTGGTTAAGGGTTTTGAGTTGTAATTGAGACCTGAGTAGCTCCTGGCTATGGCTAGTCCCCCCAGGGGTACCAATCACAACTTATAAACCCTCTCCCAATGATAATTACCGGGTACACACACTACCTCTTTCCATAATTATTCAACCCATGAACAAGGAATTTGATGGGACCATTTTTCCTTATTTTCATATTTATCAGGTTTTATATATTATGTGATGATATATTTTAATGTTATGGAAATGTTGCATAAGTTTTGTGTACCTCATTGCCAATTTATCTCAAGTCTGCTACCAATATCTTCTGTTCAGGATTTCAATGTTCTTAATCCTGAACCCTACACCATGTGCTTGATTCTGTTTCCAAATATTCAGAGAATCAAGAGACAGAGAATCAAGCAAAGAGCCTTTGATCCTCCATGCAAGCTGGTAATCACAGTTAAGGTAGATAGAATCTGACTTGATCTTCAGGAATGAAGTTAGTTGGTGATCATAAGGCTCTCATGCCAGCTGTTTCATAACAATTTCTGCCACCCGCATCATCCATGTCCTCAATGCTCATGGCATTCACCTAGTTCTTTGTCATTGAATAATGCCAACTGAGGAAAACCACACTAGGGTATAGAAAAACACTAATGAGGAGTGGACATGTGGTTGTTTGTTTGCATCTGCACTTCGAGGACATGAACTAAAGATTACTCTAAGGAGAGCGCGAGGAGCAGGAGCAACAATGGTAGCAGCAACAACCACAACGCGGCAACGACGATAGAAGGAGACGACGACTTAGTGAGGACGAAGGACATATTCTTTGCAGAACGATAGCATGAGGATAGAGCGCAGCGCTCGTGTCTATCCTCAACTACAACAAAGGTCAGAGTTTACACTAGTGAGTTAGTCTGTCTTCAAGTACGGCAGAGGTTAGAGCTTACACTAGTGAATTAGTTTGTCCTTAAGCGGCAGAGGTCAGAACTTACACTAGTGAGTTAGTCTGTCCTCAAGTACGGCAAAGGTTAGAGCTTACACTATTGAGTTAATCTGTCCTCAAGTACGGTAGAGGTTAGAACTTACATTAATGAATTTTGTTGGTTGCACTTGCTTTGGTGGGGTTGAGGAGCAACGTTGTGGTGTGGGAGGAAGAATATGGCAGCTCAATAGCAACTGACGACTCCTCATGACCTTATGACACAACACTCCTCTTGACCAGCAACTACTACTATTACGCTCTTCTTCTTCTCCGACTACTTCCTCCACATCTGGCTCATGAGCCAAGGCTACATACTGATGAGCATCCACAGTCAATGGAACACCTAAAGCTCCAAATTTTTAAGCTTCTCCTTTGGGTTGAGTTTTCAACATAATTGCTGCAATTCCTCACAACACAAAATTAGGGTTTGCTACTCATCCAATTGTAACAAGCTTTAGTTACCTACTTGCCTGGTTTGCTGTGAAGCTTGGAGTTGGGCAAAAAATCTAGATCCGTTTTTTGGTCTTTAGTGTTAGGGTTTAATAAAGTTAGGGTTTAAGGTTTTGGTTAATGACGAATGCCACAATTTTCGACGCTAAAGCATGGGAATGGAACAAGGACTTGCTGACGATCATGGAGATGCAGGCGGCTGAACTCCAGGCGCTCTATACACGCTACAACCTCAAGCTTGCCAAGACCGACAAGGCAGCCGTTACAGCAGCCATCGTCAACCATCTGATGGTCCCTAAGGCCGATGTGGTGACGAAACATGATGTGCACATTGATATTGAGGTCACTATGGAGCAAGTTGCGGAAAACATTCTAACTCCAACAATGGAAGCTAAGATTGTGACCGTTACTGGCCAAGTCAAAATGCTGTAAAATAAAGTAGATGAGATGGCTAAGAGCTTTGATACCATGCAAGATAATGGGGAGAAGTGGAAGGAGGTCGTGGGCAGGAAGGTTGACAAGGTTGCCAACAAGGTGGACCGGGCAACGGATGCTGATTTGGTCAAGGCCAAGGAGGCAAACATCCGGGTCATCAGGTTGACCATGAGCAAAGGGGAAACCTCAAAACAAGTTATGGAGTTGGTGTAGACGGAACTGCTCGACAAGTTGAAGGTTGCTAACCGTGTGCAGGTGCAAAAGGTGCACCGACAGATGCCGTCGGGGCGACTGGATAAGGCCACTAACAAAGCACCGACAGTCATCATCACGCTAGCATTGGTACACGACAAGCTCCCGGTGCTGCGCGCTTGCAAAGGCTTGCAGGGCACTTAGCTTGGGCTTGACGAGGACCTGACTCCCGCTCAACAGGCCCAGAAATGAGCTGTTTGGGCCACCTTCAAGGAGGCCAAAGAGGCTGGTGAACGGGCCTACTGGTGTGGGGCCGATCTCTACATCAACCACAAAGTCGTAAACTCTCCTACTGCATAGGGGGGCAAGGGCCAGAGAGACTTGCGTGTGTGCATGTGGAACATCCATCGGGCCGCTATCACAAAGCTAGAAACACATGAACATCTACTTGACCTATTTCAACATGTTAACGTTGTTGTTTTGACAAAAACACATCACTTCCCGGGCAATACATTCCCGGTCTTACTGGGGTTCTACTGTTTTGATGTTGCCAGGTCTGTGACTCCACAGGGTGTCGTTTGAAAGCACAGTGGAGGCATTGCAGTACTAGTCAGGGAAACATGGGCAAATAGTATTGTTGTTTGGAAGATTGCAAGGGATGGGACTAGGATTTGGCTGCACTTGGGCAATGCTTTCCAAAGGCCTTTGTTCCTATGCATAGTATATGCTGCTCCACAAGGCTCGCCATATGCAGACAATAGCCTGTTTGAACACATATGCCAAGAGGTTGGAGAAGCCATGAGCTTAGGCGGTGTGTTTCTTGCTCGGGATTTCAATGCAAGGACAGGCACAAACACTGACTTCATTGATTGTAGTTAACTAGTAGATGTGTTGCTAGTGCCACAGGCCATTGAGGACACCTTGCCCAACGATATGTTGGAGCGCCAGAACTACGACATCGTCACGGCTAGCTGGCATCATGAGTTCCTGGATCTTTGCAGAACTACTAGGCTATTCATCCTCAATGGCCGCACACCAGGAGACATATCAAGGGAGTACACATGCCTATCCAATAAAGGTTTTAGCACTGTGGACTATTTTCTTACGACAGCTGACCAATTAGAGGGTGTCAAACGCTTAGAGGTTAACTATGATGAAAAGTATTCAGGTCACAAAGATGCACATTCGGATCATAGACCATTGGTACTTACAATCACACAATAATGGCAACCCCCTCCTGTTCAACAAAAGGAAATCAAACACCTACCACATTTCAAATATGACACTGCCAAAACGGTCGAGTTTAGCAGGAGTGTACAACATAACATCGGTGTCTGGGCAAGCCCAGATGTACTTGATGCATCTGACGTACAAACAATAGTCAATCTATTACAACAATGCATCACACAATCTACAGAAGAAGTGTTTGGAAATAGACAAGTGGCCTTACGAAAAGTAATAAAGCATAGCCACAAACCCTGGTTTGACATAAAATGTCGCCAGACCAAAAGCCAATTTGCTAAATTGTCACATGCGCACCTAGATAGGTAGGTCAGACTTAAGCCAATGAAACAGTTGTACAAAAGGAAGAAACGTGCTTATGATGTGGTCAAGGCTAAACAACTATGTGGTTTAGCGAAAGCGGATCCTGCAACATTCTGGAAGCAAGCGCGCTGAAGGTGTCAATGGCATCACCAACGAAACGCTCGAGGATGGCTTCTAATAACTGCTCCAACCTCCAACGGCACCAGCCATAGTAGGAGCTGTGACAGGTGCCGCTATTCAAGCCCAGGTGGTTTCCTTTCCACCCAATGGTATTGATTGCGAATAGTTGAATGTTGACATCACACTAGTTGAAGTACAGCAAGCGTTCAAAAAGCTAAAACGACACAAAACTGCAGGCATTGATGGCATCAAACCAGAGTTCCTTTTGGATGCGGCTACTGCCTTGCAGTAACCACTATTGATTACTTTTAACAAAATTCTGCGCGAAGGCTATTGTGAATCACTCTCTGTTGGGATCATACATGCACTATACAAAGGGGGTGATTATAGTCAGTTTGACAATTATAGGGGGATCACACTAGGACCAGTCTTAGCCAAGGTGTTTGCAATGATTTTTGAGTCCCGCATCAGTCAATGGGCGGAGACCAATGATTTACGCGCAAAGGGACAAGTTGGTTTTAGAAAAGACTTTAGGACAACAGATAACTTGTTTATTCTTCACACTTTGACGAGCAAACCAGATTTTAGAAAAAGAAGCTATACACTTGTTTTGTGGACTTCAAAAAAGCCTTTGATACAATACTAAGGGACCTTTTGTGGCAAGTGCTGGAGGGACTTGGCATCAATGGGCGGATACTGGAATGCTTGCACTCCATGTACCGTTAAGACCATGCCTACCTGCATCATCCACAGGAAGGGCTCATGCCCACTTTCCTCTGCCGCATCGGAATGAAGCAAGGATGCCCCCTTAGCCCACTCCTATTTGGCCTCTTCATAGATGGCCTAGAGAAATGGATGAATGCTTTAGAAGGTGACACACCACTAATGTTGGGACAGCTAGCTATTCGCTTGCTTTTGTATGTACACGACTTAGCTCTCATGTCACACACTCATGCTAGATTACAAAAGCAACTGGATGTCTTGCAAGCTTTTGGTTGTGAGCCTCAGTTGACTGTGAATGTTAAGAAAACCAAGGTTGTTGTGTTTGAAGCACGCAAGTCAATGTGTCAGGCTTTTTAGTATGAAGGCGAAGTTATAGAGTAACCAAACTCTTTCAAGTATCTAGGTGTTGAGCTGCACGGCACAAAAGGTATGCAAGTGGCAATATAGTGGTTAGCAATGTCAGGGAAAAAGGCAATTTTTGCATTGCGGCGCAGATGCGCAGAGCTGCGCATCTTTGACCCAGCATTACAATGCCAGATGTTTGATGCACTAGTTAAACCAGTGCTTAGCTATGGGTGTGAAGATGGTTAGACCACATGGCACGCAAACAATTAGAGGTGGTTCATCGGGCTTTTCTAAAGTCATCGCTGGGGGTCAGCACCACGACATCCAATTACGTCGTGCTGGCAAAGTTTGGCAGGTTTCCCCTAGAAATATTTTGGTGGCAATAGACCATGCGCTTTCTTTCACATGTCAATTCTGAGGTAGACTCAGATCGCATGCGCAGGCTAGCTTATGATGTACAGCTGCAATTGCTTGCAACCATGCGAAAAGTCTTACTCGGGAACCAGAGTGCTATGGGTAGAAAGAGCCGATTGCCTGCTTGTTGGCTAGCACAAGTAGATGAACGACTATCGACATACAATTTGTGCATCGATAACGATCAGCTGCCACCATGTGCTCGCCTCAATCAGTTGGCTGAAAGGCAATACATTGTACACCATCAAGTGGCTACAGCTGACTCCAGCAGGGTGAAAGCCTATCTGGGGTTGAATAGCTCAGCACAGTATGGGTACAAAGAATACCTCTCCAAGGTAGACAATGCACAGCTTAGGAGAAGTTTGACACGTTCTCGTTGTGCGAATCACAAGCTGCAGATTGAACTAGGTAGGCAAATCAAGCCAGTGAAGGTGTCGGTGCAGCAGCGTTATTGCAAATTGTGCAACTTGGGTGTGGTTGAAGATGAGGACCACTTCTTGTTGGTTTGCCCTACCTATCAAAGTGTTCGAGAGAGGTTTAGAGGTTCATTGCCACTAACTGCCATCACACCTTTGGCTAAATTGCTGAGCTATCAGCAACAAGGCATCCTTGCTAGATTCTTAGCGCAATGTCAGACGGTTAGATCTGAATTGCTTCATCAGACTTAACGTCAATTGGGTTCTGGCCCGGGCGCTGTTTAGCCCACTTAATGACGTTAAATTGTAAGTAAGTAAGTAAATAAGGACAAGGAACATGCTTATGTTCCCAAAATGAGAAGTAGCAAAGGCAGACAAACATATCCAGAAAGAACTGTTCCAAGGGACTTACCTTGTGTAAAACTCAACTCTCTCAATTGAGGCCGTCAATGGCAAGGATGGATGCAGAGGTACATGTTTTGTAATGCCTGCTTTGCGCCATAAGAGCATCTCCACCCCTACACTAGCAAACAACTCCTTTATTTTAGAATACAAGACCGTTTAATGATCATTGTCCCCACCCACAATGTCATAAAAGTCCCTTTTAAACACTCAAAGACCATTTATGTCCTTACATGTGGATGAGTAATAGTCAATGTCCAAATCCATAGTAGAAAAAAACTTTTAAAGGTGATAATATGACAACTGCAAAATGGACCATTAATAAAAGCGAGCAGTAGGATTTGCCCTGTCCTCCTGCACCATTTAATGGAAAGGGGTATTCGCTGCTGGTGTGGGGTGGAGATGCTCTAAGACCCTGCAATTCAGCACTCCCCCTGCAGGGGATAAATTATTGGCCCACCAGTTAGACTAAAAAAACTTTGGGAGGGTTTTACAAGATTTTAAAAGATTTGCCTCCTCCTCCTGCTGAGTGCTGAAGCTTTTGTGACACCCTGCTCCTCATATCATCTCAAGGGTTTATCATAAGTGAAACATTGTGTCATTTAATTTTTGTGATACTCATTAAATATTGTAAGAAAAAAAAGGAAATAATGGAGGGCGTTTCAAAAAAAAAATGTCCATCATAGTTTGGGAGGTGTTTGAAAAAACGGAAATCCTTGTAGAGTCACATTTTGAAAAAAGAATTCCTCCCCAAAAAAATTAAATTCAAGCAAAAGCTTCTTTAAGGTTGAAATAATGAAATTTGAAAACTTTCAAGTTTTCAAACAACTTCAATGCATTGTTTTTTAAACAAATTATGATGCAGCTAACATGATGATTGTCCATAAAAAGGTTTGGCCAAATTGGGCTAGAAATGAACAATGAAAGTAAAAAAGATCTAGGCAGAATCTGTAAAGAATTTCCCAAAGCTCCCACAAGGACTTAGCTGGGAAGAGCTTGCTCCATTTGTGAAGAAGCAAGCTCTCACTACTACAAAACGAGCCCGAGTTGAAGGCACCACCACCACCACCAGCAAATTGCCACAAACAACAACAACAACAAAATTATTCCCAAAAGCTATCACCATCCGGGGCTAAGTTCACCATCCAGGGTTAGCTTTGCCACTGCAACCAGACCACTCTCTGTTCTGTTACT
>Ga0209611_10001687_pt1 | contig 38143 bp, 54 predicted proteins | sample S1TSphgellanicum_3_FD_187693 | JGI IMG/M metagenome (GOLD analysis project Ga0209611, IMG submission 187693) | Host-associated microbial communities from peat moss isolated from Minnesota, USA - S1T2_Fc - Sphagnum magellanicum MG (SPAdes) (version 2) | ecosystem: Host-associated > Plants > Peat...
ATCCAAGCCGTGACCGGCCAGCTCGTCCGGGTGCGGCAGAAACGGCTCGCTCGCCACGCGCTGGTCGGCGACTTCGGTCATGTACTCGAGGAGCTGGGCCTGTTTCGGCCCCAGCCGCTCGCCGGCAATCGCCTTCTCGACGATCGCTTGCACTTCTTCCGCATTATACCCGCCCGGTCGCCCGGGCCACCACTCGGCGTTCGGAATCCAAGAGGTACGCGAAATTTCAAATTCATTGCCCCGGCCGCCGTTCAGTTCCTTGCGGATCATCTGGCCGCCTTCCTGCGCCCAGCCGGATTCGCGCTCGGCCATGCGCCGCAGTTCCTGCTGCAGCGGCGTGTCGCCGGCGACCCGGGCCTGAATCGGCGTCGGCGCCGCAGCCACGCGCGCGGCGCGGGCGGCTTTGATCTCATCGTCGGCGGCCAGCATCCGGTCCATGACGGTGCGGATGTCGTTCGGCACTTGGCCGACCCCTAAGGCATTCACGAGGCCGCGGTACACGGTCGAGAGCCACTCGCGGAAACTGTCGAAGGCGCTCTGCAGGCGCGTCGACGGGGCGACGCCGTCTTTCAGGTACTGCTCGAAGGCCTGCGCGAACCGCTCGTGGTAGTCGCGTTGGCCCTCGACCCCGAGCGCGTGCCAGTCGTCCAAGGACTTGACGCCGAACCAATCCAAGAGCGAGCGCATATCGTCACGGAGTCCCAGCGGCGCATCGGGCCGCGCCGCGAGTTCGGCCGTGAGGTCGAGAAAGTGGTGCCCGGCTTCGTGCAGGAACGTCGAGACGTTCGCGCCTTCCCCTAAGGCGATCGTGCGGGTTGCGGGCTCGTAGGTGCCGCGCTCGCCTTGGCGGAAGTTCGCGCCGAGTTCGAGACGTTCGCCGCGTTCGCTCCACGTGTCGTGCTTCGCCAGGTCCGCGACATCGACCACGCCGACGCCGGCGCTCCGCAGGAACTTCGCGAGGTTGTTGAGATCTTCGGCGCCGGCCGTGCCGTTGGTGACCAGGAAGGCCTTGTTGCCGTTGGTGTCCGAGAGCGCGCGGTGCACAGCGTTCATCATCTCGGTGCCCTTGAAGCGGCGCATCTGCGCGGGCGTGAGTTCGACGAAGCCCACGGGCGTGTAGCGGGTGTCGGCGAGGATCACGCCGGACTTGCTGCCGGCAATGTCCTTGGCGGCGTCCTTCAGCCGCTCCGGCGAGTCGAGCGGCGGCCCGAGATTGCCGTGCTCGGTGAACAGCCGCTCGACCACGGGCACCGTGAGTTTGTTGCCTGTGTTGTGGATGCGGCCGATGGTGCCCGCGGCTTCCGGGTTGCCGGGCCGCCAGTGCTCCCACGTGCGCCCCTCGATGGTGCTGCCCCCGCCAATGGCATGGATGCCCTCGACCTGAATGCTCGAGCCGTCGAACATGTGGTGCAGTTTTTCGGTGATCCGGCGATCGGCATCCGAAAGCCGCGGAGTGCCGGACGGGTGATTGTGGCCGAACCAGATATGCGCGGCGCCCTCGATGCGAAACGCTTCGCTCGCGACGATCGCGGGATAGACATTCGCGCTGTCATGCGTGCCGTCGCTTGAGCCCACGATCGCGAGCGGCTTGCCGTCCTTGTCGGTCACCAGCGCGTCGAATCGCTCCTTGGCACCGCGCCCGAGATTGGCGAACGCTTCGGCCGCTTCGGTGGGATTCGTTACCCGGTCGGTGCCGAGCTGTCGCTCGGAGTGGGTGACGAGCTCGGTGTGCCGGGCGTACTTTCCGGCCGGCAGGTCGTCGCGCGATAGGCGGGCGGGGGTTGATACACGCCCGCGGTCGCCGGGTCCGCCGGCGGGCCCAGGTGCTCGAGGGGTTTCGGGTAGTGCATGGCCGAATAAATCCTGCGTGTACGGGTCGCTGATTTTACGCTTCCCGCGGGCGCCTGTCGCGGCCGGTTCTGCGACCCCGGTCGCGGTGCCTGCGGGCAGGACCTGCTCGTGCCGGAAGGCGACAAAATACGATTCGTGGCCGACGTGCGAGCCGTTCAAGACGATGCCGTCGTAGCCTTTGGCCTGTAGGTCCCGGCGCCACTGAATCGCGTCCGCGACCGAGTCGAACGCCGGCAGGTCTTCGATGTTGAGGCGGTAGGGGTTGCGCAGGTCCAAGTGATGCTGCGAGACCACGGCGCCATAGCGCGGCGCGGACTCGGCATTGCTGGTGAACCAGACGCCTAAGCCGCTCGAGGGGTGGCCGGTCGCATGCCCGAGCGCGCGGTCCTCGAAGTCGGCGGCCGAGAGCGGCCGGTTCGAGCCGCGGTGCACCGTGAACGGCTCGCGCGCCGGCGTGGTGGCCCGCAGGCCCGCAAAGAGCTTTTCTTCCTCGGGCGTCATGGCCCGCTCGCCTACCTCGATGCCGTCCTCGTCCGCTTGCCGGAAGCCGGCCGCCTGCATGTCCAGTTCCCGCGTGACGTTCAACGGGTGCTTGGCAAAGAGCTCGTCGGCGGTCAGGCCGAACTTCGCGGCCTGGGTCGCGTAGAAGTCGCCGACCAGGGCCGCATAGGCGCGCACCTGTTCGGGCTGCGCGCGCCCGGTCTGCAAGAGATCGGCGGCCACGCGCCGCTCGACGTTCGGGGCTTTGGAGCGGGCCGGGCCTAGTTGATCGGCGCGGCCTTCGCCGGCTGATTGTCCTGCGCCGGGTCCGCGTTCTTGGCCGCGGCGTGCTGCTCGGCCAGCCGGTCGCTCAGGAACTGATTGCCCGGGAACTCGGCCACCATTTGCTCCAAGGTCTTGGTCGGCCGGAAGGTCGGGTCGAGACTGCGGTCCATTTTCGGGTCGTACGGCATTCGGTTCTCCTTCGCCCGGAGTATACCCTGAAGGTCCATTCGCCGTGAAGGCCTGATGGGCCTCGGTGGCTGTGCGCGCCGTCGCAATTCGCGCCTGATCTTCTTGCGCCTGTTGCAGTTCGGTCTCGAGGCGCCCGCGGTCGGCGAAGCCCAACAGTCGGTCGACATTGGCCTCGGCGCGGGGCCGCAGCACCGCGTCCAGATTCCCCCCGTGCATGGCCTCTAAACGGGATAACACGCCGTTACCCGACTTTAGCCGGTCCAGTTCAGCCGCGACCGCCGCCTCCCGGGCTTCGGGGGCCAGCGGCTCGGGCGCCGCGCTCAGGGCTTCCTGAGCGGTTTTAAGCCGGGTCGCCACTTCGGCCGGGTCCAAGTGCGCCGCCGCGGCCTGTGCGGCTTGCGCGGCTTGCTCAAGGCCCTGGCCGTGCGCCGCGACGGCCGCGCGCAGGTCCTGGGCAATCTGGCTCGCGGAATCGCCGCCTTCGGGCGGCGGGGGCACGGGCGCCGGCGCATTCAGGTCCTCGGTCAAATGCGCGCGCAGGCGCTCGAACTCGGCGCGCGGCACGCTCGGGCGCATCGCGGCGCCCAAGATCCCCGAGAGCAGCGTGCCGGCGGCGACATCTTTCAGGGCATCGATTGCGGTCCAATTCGGATCCAGGCGCGAGAGCGCCGCCTCATCCAAGGCCGACGTACCCGCGCCCACGATCGCGAGCCGCGCGGCGTTCGCGAGGCGGGAGACGCCGACTTCGGGCACCACGGCCATGGAGGCCACGCCGATCGGGTCGACCAAGCCGGCGGCCAAGTTCGCGACCCCCGACCATTTCGACTGGCCGCCGTGCAGCGCATCCCACTGCGCCTGGCGCAGCTGGAAGGTGCGGTAGCCAATCTCCTCGGGCGTGTAGAGGCCGACATAGCGATCGGCGTACGGCTTCATGTCCTCGGGGATGAATTCGGCCGGATCGGCGACGGGAGGCGACTTGTCGCCGAACGGCGTGTAGCCGGCCGCTTCGGCGGCGCGCAAATCGGTGATGATTTTGCCCGGAATCGTGTTGCGGCCGACGCCGGACCAGAATTCGCCGGTCGTGTACTTCGGGCCATTGGCGCCCGTGCCGGTGTCGTCCTGGTAGGCCGGCAGCGACTGCGGCGGCGGCGCGGTCGAGAGCTCCGTGGTGTCGGGCTGGGCGGGGTCGGTCGGGAGGTCGAACGGCATGCTAGGGCTCGCCCGGGTGCTGGGCGCCGGTCGCCTGGTCGTCGGCCAGTTGCTGCTGCGCCAGTTGTTCGATCTCGTTCTGGTTCTTGAGGCGCTCCAAGGCCTTCGTCTTGGCCTCGGCGAGTTGCTGGGTCTTCATGGCCGCGTAGTCGGTCGACTTCACAGGCAGCGTGTAGGTCAGCGGCTGGCCCTGATGGTTGAACACGGTCTCGGGCGCGCCGGTCTCGTTCTCGTAGACCACGCCCCAGCGGGTGCCACCCGAGTTCTCGGTCACGGTCGGAATGCTCACGAGCTTGACGTGCGCAGGATCCGGCTGGAACGGCACCATTTTCCGCTGCTCGGCATCCCAGTGCACGAAGGCGTCCTTGGCCTCCGGGGCTTTCAAGTGCTGCTCCAAGTCGGCGCGGATGTCGGCCGCGGTCAGGCCCGGGCCGCCATCGGGCGCGCGGAACATGCGCTCGGGCGGGTACTTGACGAGTTCGGGCGCGCCGTTCATCTGCGTGATGCCCCACTTGGTACCGATGTCGCGCGCCGCATCCGCTTCGGCTTGGGCCACGTTGCCGCCGTTGTGGTTGAAATTGGCGCGCACCAGGGTTTCATAGTCCGATTGCATCGCGGTCGGATGCGGCAGGGGATTGCGCCCCCAGAGCCAGCCGGAAGTCGTGAGGGCCGGGTCATCGGCGACCTGCTTCGAGAGCACTTGGTCGAGCGCCGTGTCCTCTTTGCCGAACGGCTTCGCCGCGGCCCATTGTTGGCTCATGAGCGCGGCATCGCCCTCGCCGCGCGCATAGTTCTCGCGGGCCGTCTGGACCGCTTCGGCGGCCGGCATGCCGGCCTTGGTCAGGCGCAGCACCGAGTCCGCGATTGCCCCGAGCTTGTGGTCGTCGTCGGCGTACTCGAAACCGCGGGGGCTCGCGCCCCGCATCCGGTCGACCGCTAAGGCCGCTTGATAGACGACGTTCGGGTCCTGGGACGAGACCAGCGCGGCGCGCGACCAGTCCATGACCGGCGCGGGCACGACGCCCGTGCGGTGCGCGAGCTCGGCGCCTAAGTTCACCCAAGCCTGCGAGCCCTGCGGCAGCTGTGCCTGCTCGGTCTTCTGGTTAAACCATTGCGCGGCGTCGTCCTTCACATCCTTGTCTTTGGGATTGAGCATCCCCTTGCCGTTGTAGGCATCGTCGATCGCCTGGATGCCGACGCCGTCGCCGGCGCCCTTCAGGTTCAGGCGATCGTCTTCGCCCAGCATCGCGCCCGTTTGCTCGGGGGTCAGCCAGTTGTTTCGGTACCCGGCCCAGATCTGGCCGCGGCGCGTCGGGTCGGGCTGGCCGGCCTTCAAGGATTCCTCGAGGGCCATGACCTGGGGCCCGAATTTCTGCTGGTTCTCGGCAATGAGTTCGCCGCGCTGGCGCTGGATCGCGGCGCGCACCAGATCCTTCATCTGGTCGTTTCGGACGGGGTCCTTGTCCAAGGTCAGATTGTCGACGGCGGCGTACGCGGCGGCGCCGGCGGCCGGGCCTTGGGTCCGGTACTTGTCGAGCGCGCCGCCCGCGAGTTGCTCGACCAAGCCATGCGCGGCGGCCTCTTGGACCTCTTGGCGCGTGGCCGGGTCGGTGAGCCGCTGCAGGATCGGGTCGTCGGGCTGGTCGGCCTGCAACTGCTGGTAGACGCCGCCGGGGTTCTGGTCGACGAGACCTAAGGCCGCGGAGCGCGTGAGCTTCGTATCCATGGCCCGCAGCAGTTGCAGTTTTTGCGATGGGTCGGCGATCGTCGCCTGAATCTGATCGTTCAGGGTCGAGCCGACCTGCGTTGCGATGTCGGGGTGCGAGCGCACCAGCGGCAGCTGCGTGTCGAGGTTCTGCTGGATGGAATCTAACTGGCTGGCCTTGCGCTGCGTCGCTTCCCATTCGACCGAGTGCTGCGCGAGCGTGTCGCGCAGCGTGAAAAGGCCCTGCTGCACCATTTTGCTCGCGACCGGGTTCTGGCGCACCGAAGGGTCGTCGAGCAGGCCTTGCGCGTTCTTGTCGTAGAGTTGCAGGTACTTGGGCGTGAAGTCGCCGGGGTCGCCCGCGGGCGCCTGCTGCTTCGCGGTCTCCAAGTCCGTGATCGCCTTGGTGCGAAAGGCGGCTAGCTGATTGCCGGCCCAGGTCGCGGAGTCCGCCCGGAATTTCTGATCCATGGCCGAGAAGGCCTGCTCGAAGCCCTGGCCCACGGGCACCGCTTCCATGCGCGGCTCTAACTTGCGCGGCAGTTCCTCGGCCGGGACTTGCGGCTGGTAGCTCTCCTCGCCTTCGATGCCGCGCGCCATGGGCTTACTTCAGCCGCCGCTGCTCGACGGGTTATTTTGCGCGGTCGAGGGCTGCTGCGGCGTGCCGGGGGGCACGTAGGTGTAGTTGCTGCCGATGCCTTTGAGCGCGCTCGCGCCGGCGAGCACCGAGTACTCGTTCGCTTGTTGGTTGTCGATCTGCGACTGGGTGTTATACCCGTAGGCCGTGATCGTGCCCTTGTAGCGGGTGTTGAGCGCATCGGTCTCCTGGTTCAAGGCCGACTCATCGAGCGCGATGCCGGTCGAGCCGCCGTAGCCCACGTCCGCGGCCCCAAAGGCGGCGAGTTGCTTGCCCAATTGCTGGCGGCCGACGCGGCGCAGTTGATTGGCCTGCGCGTTCGCCTCGTTGATCGAGGTCGTGGCCGTGTTCTTGGCGACTTGGCTGTTGTAATAGCTCGCATCGGCCTGCTTGCCGGCCGAGTAGGCGGCGCCGGCGGCGGTGAGATACGGCAGTGCGGCAGCAGCGAAGGCCATCAGCCGTACCAGCCATAGCGCAGGTGGGTCTTACCGTCCAATCCGTACTTCGGCATGGCACCCTCGAATTTGAAGCCCAAGAGTTCGACCCAGCGACACCCGGCCGGGAAGCCTTCCTCGACCGAGGCCTCGAGCCGAATGTACGGCTCCATCGAAATGAACCGCTTGACCGCGTAGTGCAGCCAGCGCATGTGGCGGCCGGGATTCGCGCCCAATACGGCCCAGCAGACGCCGCGGCCCGGCGCGAGTTGCTGGATGCCGCCGCACACCAGCACCTGTTCCACGTGGAACGCGGTCATGGCCGGTCCCACGATCGGCGGCGAGCGGCCCGCGTAGTGGGAGAGTTCCGAGACTTGGGCCGCCTGCACGCCCTGCGCGCGCAACAGGTCCAAGTGCCAGGGCTTGAAGGGCACGACGCGGTACGGGTCGCTCATCGGGGCTCCTGCACTTCGTAGGACGGAAACAGGCCCACCACCGTCATGGGCAGCGGCAAGTTTTGCTGCACGAGCAGGTAGAAATCGGACTCGTCCTGATCGCTCGCGGTCTGCAGCGGGAAGCTCACGGGGAAGTCGCCCGACTGCAGCGGCGGCGGCGAGTCCAAGGCCGTGGTCGTGTAGTTGTAGACGATCTGCTCGGTGTAGAGCGGTGTCAGCTGCGTGAGGCCCAAGGGGTCCTGGTACAGTTGCGTGGTCGCGTTCTGGTTCGAGAGTTGCCCGATCACGCCGCCGCCCGAATCGACCAGGCGGATCACGAGCTCGCTGCCTTTTTTCTTCTTGCCCTGCGCGGTGCCGACATCGGCGCCGCCCTCGATGCGCATCGGCACCAAGTTGCCTTGGTACGGGAAGCCCACGGTCACGACGTTGAAGGTGCCGGCCACCGTCAGCGTTCCGGTGCTCGACACGACGCCTTGCGGCTGCACGCCGCCATCGGCGAACACGGCGACCGTCTGGTTGTACATGACGGCCGGCAGATTGCTCACCGTGGTCGAGCCTTGCGAGGGCTGGCTCAAAGACACGGTGCCCCCCGAGATGTAGGTGAGCGTGCCAAAGAGCGCGTTGACGTTCTGGAATTGGAACGAGGTCGGGCTCACGTTGTATACGGTCCAACTGCCGTTGGGGTTGGCGGTGCCGGTGTAATTGATCCCCGCGATCAACACCGTTTGACCGTTCACGAGGCTATTGACGGCTTGGATCGTGAACACGAGCGGTGAGACGCCCGTCTGCACCACGCTCGCGCCCGTGACCGTGATCGCGCCGCTCGCGACCGATTGCACGCCGCAGTCGACGTACCAGCACGAGGACTGGGCATCGCCCGCTTGCCCGGCCTGCGGGCCCTCGAAGGGCTTGACCACGTACTCGACGGTGCGGATCGTCGCGCCGTTCACCGTGCGATTGACGATCATCCAAAGTTCATCGCGCAGGCCATCGGGCGCCGGGATAACGGCGATCGATTCGCACACGCCGTTGTTGCCCAAGTTATGGCGCGCCCAAGCGGTGACGTTGTCCTCGCGATTGAAGGTGTAGGAGAGCAGCGTGCCATCGGCGCGCGTGCACCAGAGGATGCTCCACGGCTCTTGCTGGTAGGCCATCTGCACCAAGCCGCCGATCGTGATGTGATAGGCGAACTTCGACTGGTCCGAGGAATCGTAGCGATTGAGATAAAAGTTATAGTCGGCGGCGAACACCTTGCGCCCGGCGCGCTGCGCGTACAGAAGGGACGTGCCGATCTTCTGCGGCCCCAGGGTGCGGCAGCGCCATTGCGATTGCGGCAGGACTTCGACGTTGGTCGGCCCCAAGGGGCTCGACTGGTTCGCCGCATCGAGGCCGTACTCCCCACCCTGCGTGCCGATCAGCAGGATGATGTTTGAGGACAGCCAGACGATGTTCGAGGAGTCGGACCCCGAGACGATCACGTTGATGCCGGCGTCGGTCGTCTGCACGCCGTTAAAGTCCTGCGCTTGGCTCGTGTAGAGCCCAGGCACCGAGCCCCAGAGGGTGAGCTTGCCGGCGAGAAAGAGGCGGTCCTTGTAGAACGCCGCCGCGCGCGGCCATTCGGTCGTGTTCGACCAGGCGCCCAACTGCCACTCGACGGTCGCATTGCCGATGATCGTGCCGCCGGACGTGTACGCGGTGTAATTGGTGGAATTGATACCCGCGAGCGTGACCGTGCTGCCGCTCGCGGTTTGGTTCGTGTACGGCTTGCCGTTGACCTGGGTCATGCCAGCGACCCCGGTGATAAAGAGCGCCTCGCCGGCCGTGAAGGTGTTGGTGCACGAGACCACGGCGGGATTCGCCTGCGTGATCGCGGCGATGGCCGCGGTCGCGCCGACGACGTTCGCCGGGAAGTTCGAGAGTACCGTGACCGTGACCTGCGTCGGGCTCGTGTAGGCCGTGATCTGGCCGATGCCGTACCCTGAGTCCGTGTACAGCCAGCGAACCCCCGTAGGGCCGTCCAGCGCGGAGCCCGCGGTATGCACGGGCGCGGCGCCGCCCGAGGTCGCGGCATTCAAGGCGAGATAGTTGTTGCCGTTGTTGGTACAGGTCGCCCCAGCGGCCCACGACACGTTCGAGTTCCAGGGCGTGACGTTGTAGTACCCGGAGGCGATGCGAATCAGGCGGCCGACATCGGTCGCGGCAAACAGATTGCCGCCGTAGGCGTTGACCGTCACGCCGGTGCCCGAGGTCGCGCTCACGGTGAGCGCAATCTCGGACCCGGGCACCAAGGGCACCGCCGACAGGAACGGGCCATCGGTCGGCGCGTACTGCGCGAACTGCCAGTCCGGCGGGTTGTTCGCATAGCGCGTGAGCGTCTGCGGCGCGTAGCCTAAGCCATAGGCACCGCCACTGACGCCCGCGCAAATGTAGAGCACGTCGCCTTGCTGCTGAATGTCCAGCTGGAAATTGCCGCTCGCGCTCGTGAGATCCGCGACCGCGTACGGCGAGGGGATCTCATAAATCGCGGTCGTCGCGCTGCCGTTGTACGCGCTCATGGGGTACCAATAGGTCGCGTTCGGCGGCGCGTTGCCCGTGGTCGGCGCGATGCAGTAGTAGGTGATCCCGCCCGAGACGACCTGATTGCCTAGCACATACGCGGTCGCGTTCGAGTAGGCGGCGTTGCCGGTCGAGAGCAGCGGCCCGTGGTTCGTATAGAAGCGCACATAATAGTCGCCGAATTCGAGAAGGAAAGCCTGGCTCTGGCTGAACTCGAAGGATTTCAGCCACGTGCGATTGGCGCTGTTCTTGACGGCCTGCGTGTAGGCGCTGCCTGGGCGGAAGGTGGCAGGCCCCTGCTTTAAGGGGATGAAGTTCTGCTGGATGTGGGTCGCGATCGGGTACTTCTCGACATCGACGCGGCCCTCCATCTGCGGCGAGAATTCGCCCGCGTTGAAGGCGGCGAGTGCCGGCGAGGCGCGGCCCACTTACTGCATCCTCGCCAGCATCCACGTGTCATCGCCGGGATAGCCCGGGGGATTGACGAGCGCCGAGCTCGCGAGGGCGGCCGAGATGGCTTCTTCTTTGCGCTTGCGCGCGGCCTCTTGCTTGGCGTCCGACCCCACGAGCCGCTCGCAGCAGGTGTAGGCGAGCTCGGCGGCAAACGCGATCACGAAATTAGGATTGAACTGGGTCGAGTCGGTAATGTCGGCGACGTAGGAGAGCGACAGCGGCGAGCCGTAATCGCAGAGGATGTTCCGCCCCTCGATCGAATAGTCGGCATCGGTAGGCCCTTGCCGGTAGTCGGACAGGTCCAGGCCCGCATACATGTCGCCGACCTGCAGCGTGCGCAGGCAATCGCTCGGCATCGCGTACATGGTCGTGAAGGGCCCCGAGACCGGCGTCGTGGTGAGCGCCGGCAGGCTCGCGCGCTTGACCGAGAAACGCCAGATGCCGGGGCCCTCCAAGAGCCCGCGGCGGATCAGGTCGTATTCCAGATTGATGACGCGCGCGGCGTTCGAGTTGTCGGCGAAGCTCGTAATGAGCGCCTTGCCGAGAATCGACAGGCAGAGGTTTCCGATATCGACGGGAGAAGCCATTGGCGCCCCACCCTGCCCGAAGGGGCGGGCACAAGCTAGAGGTTAGGGATGGATCGAAACAAACGCCGCCCCCAGCGGCGCTTCCGGCCCGATGTAGGCGCGCGTGAAGACCCAGGCGAGATTGGCGATCGACGCGGTGAACACGAACGGGCCGAAACTATTCAAGATCGGCGCGGGCGGCAACCAAAAGAAATCCTGAGTGGTCTGGCCGGTCATCAGCAGGGTCTGCGCGGCGCCCGCTTGGTCGGCCATGCCGGCGATCGAGAGCGTGCACGCGGTCGCGTTCGCCTGGATGTACACGCCATAGAGCAGCGTGTCGTAGGCCCGGCCCGCGGTCGTGCCGTTGATGTTGCCCGCATAGCACTGGACCGCGGTCGCGAGCGAAAGGCGCGTGCCTTTGCAGGGGTCGATGCTCGTGTAGCCGGACAAGGGTTACTCGAAGACGTTGGTATCGCGGATCAGGTATTCCTCCAGAATCCGGATCAGCTGCTGGATCTCGCCCTTCTTGACCGCGCGCGTGCCCGTGATCGACTGCGCATCGGTGACGCTGGTCGCGGTCTGATCCATGCGGATCTCGATGGAGCCGGCTGCGGGCGCATTGGTGCCCGCGACCACGGTCTCTTGGTTGCCGCCGACCAAAATCGAGTAAGAGATCGCGGCCATGGCTTAGCGAACCCACTCCCATTGCAGCGAGATATTGCCGGCGGCGGTCGGCGCGGTCGTGCAGGTGAGGCACAAGTGGAACTCGTAGAACGGGTCCGAGGAGAACCCCGCGAGTTCCCAGATGCGCAGGTTCACGTTCACCGCACCCGTGACCAAGCCTTGGCTCGGCGTGTAGACCGGCTTCCAGGTCGTGTTGGCCGCGGCGGTCGAGATCGAGGGGGCCAAGATCTGCTGCGCGTTCGGGATCGGAATCGAGCCCGCGGGGATGTTGACCGATGCGCCGGTCGTCCAGTTACCCGAAGGCGGCGCCGAGCCCGTGTTGGCGGTCGAGCAGTAGTAGATCACGCCGTTGTACTGCACGACGTTGCCCAAGGCGTATGCCGTCGTCGAGTTCCAGGTCTGGATGGAAGCGCCCGGGCCGCCCACGTTCAGGTTCTGGGTGTCGTTCAGGTAAATCCCTAACTGCCAGACGCCCGCGGTCGTGGCGTCGTTCTGCATGAGGATGTCCTCGATGCGCACGCCCGAAGGGATGAAGCCGAAGCGGTAGATCGAACCGATCGAATCGGTCGCCCCCGCCGCGACGGTCGCGACGCAGATCGTGTCGCCGCCGCCGGCGAGGTAACCGCTGGTCAAAATACGCGGGCTGGCCTCGTAGTTGTTGACGACGGTGGACTTGGTAGTGACGAGGGCCATGGTTGCTCCTGCTGCTTACGGCGCCGCCTTAGCGGGCCCAGATCTGATAGACGCGGTTTTCTTCGAGCCGGGTCGCGCCCGCGGTCATGAACACGTAGCACTGCCACGGCTCGGACTGCAGATCGTGGCGCTGGCTGATGTTGGTCGAGATATCGTTCCAGATACCCAGGTGCAGGCCGTCCTTCTGCCACAGGTGCACCTTGACCGACGTGCCGGCCTGGTCGTCCGTGCCCGTGAGCAGGCGCTCCGAGCGCACGAAGTCGATACCGAGGAACCGCTTGACGCGGCCTTCGGCCAAGACCGGCTGGTCGTTGAAGTCGCGGCTGATGACCTGCGCTTCGGCCATGAGGTTGTCGAGTTGCCGCGCGCCGGCGATGCACACGAGCCCCATGTTGGGGTCGCCCGGATCGCCTTCCTCGTCCGAGTAGGCTTCGTTTTGCATCGCGAGCATTTTCGCTTGGCGGAGCTTCGCGACGGTCAGGCCCGAGGGCGCGGTCGCACCCTGCTGCACCGAGATGATGTTGCCCGCGGGCAGCACGGTCGCGGTGCCCCCGGCCACGCCGGTCTGAGCGGTGCCGCCCAACGCCGCGATCAGCAAGTCGTCGTACTGACGATTGGCCGCGTTCTTGGCGTTGTTGGTGAACTTGCCCTTGGGGTCGATCTGCAGGCGCAGCTTGTCGAAGTTGTCGAACAGCTGCGGCAGGTCGTAGTCCGAGGGGTAGACCCAGCGCCGCGCGGTCGGCGCGTCGACCCGCTGCATCGGGCCGTAGCGTTGCGTCACCGGCTGCATCGCGACCGGGCCCACTTGCTCGACCGGGCTCGCGGCTTGACCGATGTACTTGTCCTCGGTCGCCCACGGGCGAATGCGGGAGGTCTTCTGTTGCACGAGCTCGTTCAGCTGTTTGGCGAACTGCTGGACGTAGAAGGTGACGATGTTGGTTGACACAGGCTCACTCCGAAAAGGGTCAGTGACGGATCGCGCCCGAACATAGGGACGCAATCCACGACGTTAACTTCTCGAAGGCCTAGTCCTTGTCGGGGGCGCTTCTAGGCGGCAGAGGCCGTCTTAAGCTCGAGCTTTGCTCGCGTCAGAGGGGACGGGTCGCCCCGCCTAGTCCTCGATGGGCAATGAGTGTTTCAGAGGTTCCGGGCACATGCAAGCGCGTGCATCGCCCGGAGTGTGACTCACGGCGCAGGTTGCGCTTCGACGAGTGGCACCGCGGGCGTCGGGCCCGCGGCGACGGCGCCCGCGCTGTTCAAGGTCGGGTCCGTGGGATCGGTGCGGCCGATGTCCATCGCCTTCACGCGCGCGACCGCGTCCTGAAAGTCGGCGACCACCGATTCATGGACCAGGATCAGCGCATCGCCGATCACGGGCACGTCGTAGCCTTTCGGCAGATAGAGTTCGATCTTGGTCAGGTTATCGGCGGCCCACAGGTGCACGACCGGACCCACCGCGCCCTGCGTGATTTCTTTCGCGACGAATTTCAACATGGCTATTGCACTCCGGGGGGCGGGGCGAAGCCGGCGGCGATGCGCGCCGCGAGTTCCGGTTCGCGTTTACGGTACTCGTCGGTCGAGATCTTGCCGGCGGCGCGATCGGCCTGCAGCTGCTGGTACTCGGCCTGCAGCGCCTCGCCGCCGCCCGCAAACGACGGCGCACCGCCGCCATCATTGCCCGCGAACTTGAGCTCGGCGTTACCGGCCGCGAGCTTCCACATCGCGGTCATGAACTTCGGCGTGCCCAAGACCGCTTCCAGCGTGCGCAGCTGCACGTCGTTCAAGCCGCCGACTTGGTTTGCGAGCCAGGCCTTGCCGCGGGCGCCTAAGGCGACGCGCTCCTGATAGTTCGCGCCCCACTCCTGTTTCAACTGCTCGAGCGCCGCGGTGCTCTGCGCATCTTCCTGGGCGCGCAGTTCCGTCTCCAACCGCGCGACCGCTTTCTCATAGCCGGCGGCGAGCTTCGGCGCCATCGCGGCGGGGACGCCCGCTTCGTGCAGCACTTCGGACAAGTACCCGGTGAATTGCGGGTACGGCGAATTGGCTGGTGCCTCGAGCTTGTAGTCGGCCGGCTGCGCGGGCACGCCCATCGAGGCGCGCCAAGCCTTCATGGCGTTCTCGTCGGCCTTGACGACCGTGCCATCGGGGTTGACCTTGTCGGTCGGATACCCTTTGAGATTGGCCGCGGCGCGCAATTCGTTCGCGGTGCGCTCGGTCTCGCGGTAAGACGTGACGAGAGCCACGGGATCTTTGAAGCCCTTGGCGCCCAGCCACTCGCGCGCCTCTTTGGCCGTGGGCTCGGTCGCTGGCAACCAAGGGTCATAGAACGCGGGTTGATTGGCGGGCGCGGCGCCGCTGCCGGGTACGGCGCCCGGGGTGGGCGCGGGCGCGCCAGGCGTGACACCCGCGGGCGCTGCGGTGCCCGGGGTCGCGCCGCTAAGGGCTTGGCTTGCTGGGGTAGACATCGGGGACCTCGCGATAGTCGATATTCTGGGTGATGAATTCGAGCACGTCGAAATGGCCTAAGCGGCGCCAGGTCTGGTACTCATCGGTGCGCCCGTTGTTGTCGAGCACGTTCGGTGGCAAGGCATAGGTGAACTTCTCGACGAGCGCCGCGAACGCCATCTGCCCCTGCGGGGTGCCGAAGGCCTCGCGAAAGATGCGCGCGCGGTCGCGGATCTTCGCCTTGATGCGCTCGCGCTCCAAGGTATTTTCTTCGAGGACGGTGAGGGACTCGGGCATAGACACGCTCGCGAGGATACTCCTAGACCTTGTGGGTCGCAATCAACGCATGGATCGCGGCGACCAGTTCTTTGATCGCGGCCACGACCGCCGCATCGGTTTCGATGTCCTTCAGTTGCGCCTTCAGGACCTTCGCGAGTTCCGACTGGATCGAGGCATGGAGCCCGGCGACCGCGCCGTGCACGACCGAGCCCACGTGGTCGGGGTGCACGTTGCGCTCCAGTTCGCCTAAGCGCCGCTCGTGCTCGTCCAAGCGCAAATGCGCATCGGTGAGATCCCCGGGCTCTGAGGGCGCGCCGCCGGCCGTTGGACCGGCGGCGCCCGGGCTGGCGAGGCCCGGCATCGGCGCCGGCGCGGGGGGTATGGGGTTGCCGGGAATCGGCGGGCGGCTCGCCATCAGTCGAGCCCGGTGTTCGGGAACGGCCAAAGCCGTTTCATGGGCGTGGTCAGCATGATCGACGCGGGCGCGGGTGCGTAGGTCTTCGCGCGCGTGGTCGCGACTTCGACGCCGGCCTTGACTGCGGTCACTTGGAAGTTGTGCGCGGGCGCGTTCGTGACGCTGCCATTCGGCGGCATGTTCTGCGGCCGGCTCGAGTTGTTCGGGGTCGGCGCGATGGTCGCCGAGTTGTAGCTCGTGGTCGTTAGGCCTGAGATCGTGGCCTTGTTGGTCGTCACGTTCTGGTTCAAGACGCCGTCGAGATACACGTTATAGCTCGACGGCGCGATGTCGGCGAAGGCGCGCCAGTAGAGGTTCACGACGCCGTTGCCGGCATCATAAATCTCGAGGCCGCTGCCTTCGTAGACCGAGAGGCTCATGCGGCGCTTTGCGGGATGGAGGTCGCGCCGGGTGTGCCGCCCGCGCCCGTGAGCCCGGCGGCCTGCGCGGCTTGGGCGAGGGCCTTGGCGCCCTGCGCGACCTGCGGTGCCTGCGCGGCGTCCTGTGCCTGGGCCTGGCTTTGCGCGGCGGCCTCGAGCAACTGCTGCACTTGATCCTCGGTGCGCACGAGCTTGGTCGGCATGCCGCGGATCTTCGCCATGGCGCGCGCGGCGTCGTGGAAGTCGATCACGTAGAGCACCGATTTATCCAAGTTCGCCATCTGCGCGAGATCCGCGACCGTGTTCATGATCGCGGTGCCTTCCTGGGCTCGTAGCGCCCGCGCCCAAGGGCTCGTGTACTCGATACGCACGCCCTTGCCGTTCCTCGCAAGTTCCGGCGGCGGCGGTGGCAGGGCGCCGGCTTCCGAGAGCACATCGAGCTCGCGGTGCACGCAGGGACCTAAGAACTCGGACTGCTGCCGACCCATCGCGGGCGCGATCAGTTCCCCTTTCTCCTGCGCGCGCAGCAGCGCCTCGGTGGCGGTCATGTTCGGGTTTTGCACCAGGATCTGAAACAGCGTATTCAAGAACGTGTCGCGGATCACGGCGCGGGTGCTCTCAAGCATCTTGTCGGCGAGCGAGAAATTGGCCTTCGACTCGAACGGCATCGCGAGCGGCTTGCCTTCGCTCGTCATCATGCCGTAGTTGTTGGCGCCGGCGCGCTGGTTGAAGTTCGAGAGCACCGAATCCTCGGCGAGCAGGATCGGCGGATCGACGGCTTTCTGCCCGGCCCGCAGGCCCGTCTTCACCATTTCGTTCGCGGTGCGCACGTCCGGCAGGCAGGTCGTCGCGGGTCCGCGGCCGTAGTTCTCGCGCGGCGCCACGCGGTAGCGGCCGATCGCGCACGGGAAGGCGCGATAGCCGCCGCGCGAGAGGACCGAGCGATTGCCCAAGTAGATATACCAGCCCTCGAACTCCTTGCCCTCATCGCCGTATGCGCCCTGTTTGCGCTCGCTGTTCGGGCGGATGCAGTGCAGGAAGTCGAACTGCTGGTAGGGGTTGGTCGCGAGCACGCGCGTGATCTCGGTCGGCACGCGCTCCTTGCCCCAGTGATCGATCGCCTGCTTCGCGGAATAGCGGAACTTGCGGAACACCGTGTCGACCATGCCTTGGTGATTCAAGGCCCAGACGATTTCGGAGAGCGGCAGGGAGCGGTAGCGCAGGCAGTGACCCACGACCTCGTCGATAAAGAGCGCGTTGTTGCCGTACGCGCCCAAGCTCATGTAGCACTCGTCGGTCTGGCTCGCGAAATTGGCTTTCGGGTGATAGCGCGCCGCGAATAGGATCTTGTTCACTTGCTCAAGATAACGCGCCACGGCGGGCGTGTCGTCGAGGGTCTCATCGGACGGGTGCAGTTCGTGCCAGATCTGCGAGCGCGGCGTGAGCATCGATTCCATGCAGGCCGCAAACCGCTCATTGGCAATGACCGCGGTCGAGTCGAAGATACGGGTGTTGCGATTCACGCCCTCGGCGAACTCGCCGATGAAGTTATCCCAGGCCGGCATGCAGAACTGCGCCGCGACGTTCCAGAGCGAACGGAAGTTCGCCTGCTGCTGCCACAGGCTCTCGAAGTGCCCGATGATGGAATTCGCGTCGTCGCTCATAACCCGGTTTCGCCCAACAGGTGCGACGGGCGCGCCTCCACCCGCGCGGCGGCGTCCCGATGCGGGATGCCCAAGCCGCGTGCGCGATCGAACTCGGGCTCGCGGTGCTGACTGTCGCTGTTCTCGTGCCAGAGGCGGCGCACGCGCGAATCCAAGCGCCGGTAGTCGGATTCGGCGGCCATCAGTGCAGCACGAGCTCGGCGCGCGCGAGCGTCAGGCCCAGCAGCTGGAAGTTATCGAGGATCTGCCACGGATCGCCGGACACGCGCGCGACCTCGAGATCCAGGTCGAACTGCTCGGAGCGGCCCGCATACTGGGTCGCGTACCACTCCAAGAGCTCCTGCGCCTCGTGCGGTTTCAGGCACAGCACGAAGGTCGACACTTGCGCGCCCGAGTTCAAGGCGAAGCGGTACAGCGACTCGGCCTTTTCGATCGCGGCCGGGCGCCCGTTCATGTGCCCAAGGCGACCTTACCCGAGACGGGCGCCGAGCCCGACGGTCTGCGAACCCGCGTAGATATTCGCGAGCAGCCCGCGGCGCTGGCGCAGGGCGTCGGACTGCTGCAGGGCCGCATTGCTGGCATCGTTCGGGTTGGCCTGGATCGGCGGCGCGGGCGTGGACGGTTTGAACAGATCGTAAGCCAAGTCCGTTTTGCCGCCGAACAAGCGCATGCCGGGGTCGATGTTCTGCGCAATGTTGTGGATCTTGCCCGCGTAGCTCATAGGCGCCCGACGCTACAACAGCGGGCGGGCACATTCAAATTAGCCCTTGGGCACGCAGGCGGGGACCCGCCCCTCGAGGGTCTGCCCGTCCGGCAGGGTAAAGCGGTCGACCGGGTAGCGGTGCGTGCGCATGCGCGTCAGGCGCACGCGCACCGTGCGGCAGCGTTTGCAGACGTACTTGGCCGCCCCGCCGCGCGGGTCGATCACCTTCAGTACCCAGACGTGGCGCGCGGGCTTGGGGGCCGCCGGCGCGGGCGGTGGGACTGCGGTGCCCCCGAGCTCGGCATAGGCGCCGCTCACGGAAACCGCGTGGGATGGGGAAAGTCCCCGGTCATGTGACTGAGTAGGCCGGGCGGCTGCGGCCTTGGCCTAAGACCCCGCGCAACACCAACTTGCCCTCGCCCATGCCTAAGAGCCGGTACTGCTCGGCCTCGCACACGTGGCTCGCTATGTTCTTATCGGGCTTCAAGTGGTATTGCTCTGAGCCCATGATCTGCACGCGCCGATAGCGGTACTTGCCGGCCATGCCCGAGCGCAGGGTGGGACAGCCGCCCGGGTGCACCTGCCAACCCGCCTCGCCGTCGATCAGCTGCGTGAGCTTGTTCGCGACCGCCTCACGCCGGGTCGTGGGATCTTGCGTGTGCGCGGGCTTCGCATCGATGCCGTTCGCCTTCATGATCTGGAACGGCACCTGCAGGTCGGCCTGGCCCTCTTGGGTGCCGGCGGGGTCGCCCGTGATCGATTCGATCTGAAAGTTCGCGCAGGTGCTGTTCAAGAAATTGCGCAGTACGGTGGCGAACTGCTTCGCGCCCATGTGCTCGGAGACCACTTCCCAGCGCACGCGCTGGATGCCGGTAAAGGACCGCTGGCCGATCGTGGCCGCCGGCGTGTTGCCGAAGTCGATACCGATCGACAGCGGCAGCTTCGGATTCAATTCGAATTCCTTGACGTGCTGATGCTCGCGAAACTCCGGATACACGGGCCGGCCGTCTTGCACGAAGCCATACTCGCCGCGGATATAGACCTTCTTCCACTCCTCGGACTTGCCGGCGCTGATGCGCTGGTAATAGCCTGGCGGCAGGTTCGCGAGGTTCTCCGCGTCCGCGCTGTTGGCGTCGGGCTGCGCCAGGAACTCAAAGAGCTTCTGGTTCTTGCGCAACAGCGGCTTGCCGTTGACCTTCGCGGCGCGCATCGCCGCTTCCGCTTCCTGCACCGACTTGATGAGTTCTTCGTTGCGCGTGGTCGTGGTGTCGCCTTCCGCGAGCACGTACCACCAATGATCCTGTTCGGGCGGGTTCGTGCCCATGACGATCTGCGGGCCCACACACTCGTAGTCATCGCGCATGACCGTCTTCGGCGGCTGGTAGCGGCCGACGCGCCCCGTCAGGCCATCGATGAGCGTCTTGTCGACTTCGCGCGCCTCGTCGATGAAGGCGCCCGTGAGTTCCATGCCGAGGACTTTGCGCAGGTCCTTCGGCCGGTCCAAGGACACGAAGATCACTTCGAGATGCAGTTCCGCATCGACGATCAGGTGCGTCGGCGGCCCGGCCGCTTTCCAGTGCCCGATCGTCTCGGGGATCCAGTGATGCCAGGACTTGATCGTCGTGGTCGTGAGTTCCGGATAGGTGTTGCGGATAATCGCGAAGCGCGAGTAGCGCCGCCCGTCCTTCTGCACCTGCTGCTTCTTGGCGATCTCCAAGATCTTCATGATGCAGCCGGACGTCTTACCGGACCCCAAGGGTCCGCGAATGCCGACCACGAACGCATCGGAGTAGATCAGCCGATCGATGGTCGGCCCGGGCGAGTGGTACTCGTAACTGGCCCCCACGGGTCTTCAGGTCAGCGGCCGGAGTGCGGCACGAAAGTGATGGAGAGGCCGCCCGAGTCGGTCGGTGTCTGCGCGCGCTTCAAGCCCAGCATTTCGGCGGCCAAGGACAGCGCGTTGACCTTGTTCGTCCACTTGATTTTGCGCGTAACCACGCGCTCGATGTAGTCGGGCCCGTCGCCTAAATCCATCTCGCTCTGCTTGGCTTCGTTGAGCACGCTCTCCTCGCTCTCGATGCCGATGATGGCCGCCGCGGTCTCATCGTCCCACTCGTGGACGGGCTTCATGGACCCATCCGGTCGGTACAGTTTCCGGGGATCGAAGAACGCGCAGGCCGCCAGGTGCTGGCGCACCTTGTCGGCGGTAATGCCGAATTTCTTAGCATCGGCGGCCTTCAAATCATCGATATATTGCGAAACCTTAGCTTTTGCTAACTGCCGTGAGCCTTCCACGGTTGCGCTCTTGGCCGAGTAGCCGGCGGCGATCGCGGCCTGGGTCGCGTTACCCGAGAGCGCGTACTCGCGCGCGAATTTCAGTTGCCGATCGTTCAGCTGATCGGAAGCGACGCGCTTCGCCACAGGGCTACTTCGCGCGCCGCTCGCCGGCGGCGGCCATCTTCGCCATGCGTGCGGCGCCGTACTTGCGCCGGCCGATGTAAGCCGCGAGCGCACCCGGATTCTCGACGCCTTTGCGCTTGGCGAGTTTGCCCTCGAGGGCTTCAAAACGCCCGCCGCCACCCGGTTTCATACGGTCAGTCATAGTCGGCTCCGTCGTTACCTACGTTCTTGCCATGCGCCCCGTCCGCAGATCCGGCGCGCGTTTGCACGACCTGATGCCGGGGATTGCGCCAATTCTGGCCCGTGAGACGCGAATACGCATCCAGGGTCTCGACCGCAATCGCGCGCAGCTGGTGCGCCGAGACCGGCATCGGCGGCTTCGCGCTGTAGTCCATTTCGGCTGTGACCAAGGTCTGCAAGCCCTCGCGCAGCACGTCGACCGCGCGCGCGAGTTTGGTCGCGCCCTCTTGGGCGTTGCGCGCGGTCTCCTGCCAGAGCGCCGCATCGTTCGGGTTCAAGTTCGGCAGTTTGGGCTTTTCGGCCGGCGGCGCCGTGACCGTCTTCACGGCGCGCACGCGGCGTGCGGGCTTGCGTTTGCGCTTGCGCGCGGGCTTCGCGGCGACTGGCGCGTGCGGGGTGGGGTCCATTTCGAAGCTCATGCCTCTCCTTGGGCCTTGGCCTCTTGTTCGGCGAGGCGCTTCATGTCAGCGAGCGCATTCTCGTTGGTGTCATAGAAACGCGCCGGGTTGATCGCATAGCCGCTGGCCTTGTAGATCAGCAGCGCCGCGAGTTCCGGATTGTGAAATTCCTCGAGCGCGCGTCCTTCCTTGCCCGCGAGCGTCGTGATCCAACCGGCCCGGCAGTGGGTGGTCTCGCAGCGGTGCCAGTCGTCCATGTCGAGCGCCTGGGGCTGCGATACCGCGGCATACAGCTTCTGGTGGATGTGCTCGATCCGCGGCACCGCAAGCGCGCCTAGCTTCGCTGGCGCGCCGTCCGGATCCGCGTGCAGATTGGCGCTGTTGTCCAGAAAACTGATATACGAGCAGCGCCAGCAGTCCGAGCAGCGCCAGCAGCGCCAGCAGTCCGAGCAGCGCCGGCAGCGCGAGCAGTCCGAGCAGTCCGAGCAGCGCGAGCAGCCCGAGCAGCGCGAGCAGCGCGAGCAGCGCGAGCAGTCCGAGCAGTCCGAGCAGTCCGAGCAGCCCGAGCAGCCCGAGCAGCCCGAGCAGCGCGAGCAGCGCGAGCAGTCCGAGCAGTCCGAGCAGTCCGAGCAGTTTTCGCATCGCTCACAATTCGTGAGCGATGCGAGGGCGGCCTTCGCGGCCTTCTCTGAGCCAAAGTACGCGCTCCAGGCGCGGTTGCCGCGCTCGTCGGTGAACCAAGTCATTTCGCGAAGCTCATGCCTGCACTCCGTTGACGCCGCGCGGCCCTTTGAGGCGCTTGGCGTTCAAGGCGCGCCGGGTTTTGTCGAAGCGCGGCTCCTGCACCTTCGGCGGCTCGTGCCCGAGTTTGAGCATCAGAAACTGCGCAATCTCGAGGGCCAGGTCCTCGGGGCCCCGGCGGTTCAAGATCTCGATGACCTCGACCTCGTCGGCGAAGTAGTTCGCGACCAAGAGCGACATGCGCTTGCAGAGCGCGATCGATTCGGGCAGCACCATGCGCTCGCGCAGCACCTTGGCCGAACGCATCAGGACAGCATCCGGTCGTGCTCGAACTTACCGCACCAGTCGTCGCCCTGGATCGGCGGCCAGATGCCCGACATGAACATCCCGCCGCCCTGTTGGGGTGCTACGGGCGTGATGTGGATCTGCGGCGGATTCACGTGGCAGTACAGGGCCGGCGGCGCGCCTAACTGCACCGTACGGCGCGAGAAGCTGCAGTCCTGGCAGCGGCTCATGCGGCCTGCCGGCGCTTGTGGCGCAGGATCTGCAGGATGCGCCAGTGCGTGAGTTTATGCTTCGCGGCCAGCTGGTTGACGCTAAGGCCGGCGTCCGAGTCGGCGAGGATCGCCGCATTGCGCACCTGGTGCTCGTGCGCGCTCATGGCCCGGGCTTCGCGCGGATTCGGTTCCCGGCGCCGGGGGATCTGCGCCGCGACCAGGATCTGCAGCACGCGGGCTTGCGTGATCGACCAGCGCCCGGCGAGCTCGGCGGTCGACGTGCCGGCGACGTAGTCGGTGACGATCGCGGCGTCGCGCTTGGCCCGATCCTCGGCCGTCAGGCGCGAGTTCATGCGGTTACCCGAAGCGCCGCACGTCGGCGCGCTTCAGCACCCGGATGTGCACGCCGTAGCGATCTTGCACGGCGGCGAGCTTGACGCGCGCGACCTCGGTCAAAAAACCCTTGCATTCCTCGAGGCTCACGCATGTACCATCCGCTCCCTGCCGCGCCCAGACCACCAGAAAATCCAGCCGGTACGTGACCCCGGTCGCCACGTCAAACGGCACTTGGCGCAGAAAGTACTCCACTTCGCCCGCCTTTTGCAAAAGTTTTAGTTCGCTGTAGCGATCCGCTTCGAGCTTCGAGGCAAACCGGATCCCGTCGCGGCGGGTGACCTTGGCCCCCTTGACGCGCCCCGTCTTCGGCGCCGCTCCGGTTCCGTTCCCGATCGCTCCGGTGCGCTTCGCGACCACGTCGGCCCATTGCGCCCTCTCGGATTTTCCCATCGCCAAACCTGCCTTTTCTTGGTGCGATGCCGCAGAGTTATCCACCGCGAGCAATTACAAGAAGACGTTAGATAGTAAGATCTTAAGTCTGCTGACGCATGTCACCGTTACATGCGTTACACTCATGTCACGCTCATGTCACGCATGAGCGTTACGGTGGCGTTGCTGGCGCTTCCTTTGTTGGGCTCTTTTTTTTTCGAGGGCGCCGTTATGTGTATGAAAGTTCGGCAGTTTTACGCTTTTCGCGTCGAGGACCACAAGCCACTCGGGGGGCATGAGCTCGCAGAAGCTCTCAATGCCGGTGAGCTCGTCTATGTCCGCCGGGCCGTATCGCAGGACGTCATCTTGGCCGACGTAGGCGTCTGCAGTTATCCACAGGATACACACAGCTCCTACACAGGTTATGCACAGGCGCGCGAAGGGCGTTTCGGGCGCGCCGGCGGCTTGCTCGCGCGCCTGTAGGGCACGCGCCATCGCGACGATGCGGGGGTCCCGGGCGAGGGATCGCTCGACCTTAATCCACGGCTCTCCGGCCGCTGCCATGGGCGCGCGCGCCTACGGTTCGGCGGTCGTGGGGGCGGGGCTCTGGGGCTTGATGCGGCGGTACAGCCACAGCCGCTCGAAGCCCAGGTAGGTGAGCACCTTGGGGCTGGGCTGCTTCGAGCCGCCAATCACCTTGTAGAGAAAATCGGTCGAGACGCCGACCGCTTCAGCGACCGGGCGAAACCCTTGGGCGCGACAGGCTTCGCGCAGAGCTTTTTGGACGGTGTTCATGGCCTCATAGGCTAGCCCGCGCGGGCACAGACCGCAAGGGTCTTGCGGTAAAAATTACGCTTGACTCCACGGACCTCTCGGGTATAAGGTCGGCTCTCGATTCAAAACCTCGGGAGTTCTGCATCATGAATCTTGCAAATCGCCAGGCCCGCGCACGGCGCCGGGCCAAGAGTAATCGCCTCGCCCGGAACCAGAACGTACCGCAGCATGCGTCCAAGTGGACGGCGCGCTCGGGCTGGCATGGACCGCTTTCGGTGTCCGGGCATTTCATGACCGTGCGCCAGCAGCAGCGGTACCGCAAGGTCTCGCGCTGGCGCTATGGGGTGCCGGCATGAGCCCCGCGGTGCGCCAGATCCTGCGGCAAATGGAAGCCGCTGGAGAGTGCGCGAGCACCGCGCTCGCGCAGTTGCACTTGGGCCAAGAGCAGGTCGCGCAGCAGTTCTTGGACGAGGCACTACACCTGTTGGGAGGCGCCCACCAGATCGCCGCGAAATCGCCCGTGCTCGCCTCGATCGAGTACCCGGAGCAGCATCTCGGGGTCGTTTTGGACGCCCTGAACCTCGCGATCAGCACGCTGACCGAGGCGCAGTTGCTCACCTACGTGCCGGACCTGCGCTTGCTGCAGATGCACGTGATGCTCGCGCAGCGCGCGGCCGACCGGAAGCCCGACGTGCCTTCGGTGAAGCAGCCGCCGACCCTGATCGATGCGCGCCGCGAGAATGAACTCTTACGCGCGCGCAAGCGCGAACTCGAGCAGGGGATCGACATGGCGCTGCGCCAGGACCTGCCCGAGGCGGTACGCCACCTGCTGCGCGGGGTGCGCTTCCCGCAAGCGACCGTGAGCGTATGAGCCGCCAGGTCGGCGACTACTTCGCGGACGAGGGCGCCTTCCGCTCGCTGATCTTGGAGGCGCAGGGACGCGCCCAGACCGATCGGGCGGTCGAGTTCGTGAACGAGCTTTCGATAAAGGCCAAAGAGCATGGCCTGAAGACCTTCCTCTCCGACAAGCAATTGACGTGGCTCTGCACGATCGCGGGCGCCCCGAAGCCCGCGCCCCGCCAAGGACGCGCGCCATGAGCGCCGTCGTCATTCGCTGGGACGAACTCCTGAAGCACGCGGCGGCGCGCGGCGCCGAGGCGTGTCAGGCCGGCGGCGAGGTCGGCGTCTTGGCGCGCCGCTATTCCCGCCATCCGCTGCTGCGCCGGGCGTTCTTCGACGGCTGGATCGAGGCTGCGGCCGCGCGCACCGATCAGCTGCTGCGCGCCCGCAAAATCGCCGCCTTGACGCGCGCGGCCGAGTGGCTGGATTGCCAGGAGCGGCAACCATGAGCCGCGAAGCGCGTCTGCCGCGCTTGCCCGAGATCGCCTGGGGCTGGCCTGAGATCGCCGTGATCCTCGCGTGGCGCCTGGCGCCGAACGGCTACGTGATCCTGAAGGAGGATCTCATCAGCCTGCCCACGGATCGCGTGCTCATGGAGGAGCGCAAGCCCGAGCGGCTCACGCTCGCCTTCATCCCGATTGCCCGCGCGGTGCGACTCATGGACAAGGCGCGCGGCACGCAGGCGGCGACCACGTCCGAACTCCAAGGCCGCTGGCAGAAGATCGCGGTGACGACCGCGTGGCACTTCGCGCGCCGCCGGATGCTCGGCAAGTTCGATTCGATCACGCTCACCGAATACGATCGGCAGGCGGTGCCTTCGGATCTGACACTCATGGCCTCGGGCCACTCGCAGGGCGTCGAATGGCGCTTCCTGCCGCACGCCGAGGCCGCGCGCCTGGCCGCGTGGGACCGCGAGCACGAGGGCATCATGGTGCAGGAGAAGACGCAGCTGTGAGCCGGCGCGGGGCCCAAGATTTGGGTTACCACTGCCGCGGCTGCGGCCGGTACCTGCCCGTGGGCTTCATCCGCGCCGAGATCCCGTTCTGTCGCGGCGCTTGCCTCGAGCGGCGCATCATCACCTTGAATCTGCGCCAGCAGGCGCTGCCCTTACCCACCCGGAGACGCGCCGCATGAAGACTCCCGAACTCGAAGCCCTGCCGACGCCGGTGCTGGCGTATTTATCGGCCGGCGAACGCGAGGCGCTCGATCGCCTGTTGTTCGCAATCCCCTTCTCGATGGTGCACGGCCAAGCCCGGCACGAGGCTGAGGCACGCGCCATGGTCGAGGCGGTCACGAAGCTCCGCTTTGCCTTGGACCGCGTCCAGGCGATCCCAGAGGAGACGGGCGCGGTGCGCTTGCCGACCGAGGAGGCACTGCGCAAAGCACACCTGTCGATCGCGCAGCTGCAAAGCGAAGTGCTGTTTTTGAAGGCGCAGCTATCGGCCGCGCGCCTGCAGTTGAGCGCGGTGCCCGGGAGCGCCGCCGTGCACCATCTCGCGGCGCAGATCGACTACCTGAAGGAGGGTCTCGACATGTGTGCACAGACCGCGCCTAGCGAGGCGCAGCGCATCGCGGCCGATGTGCTGGATGGGCACCGCTTGGCAACGACCCTCGTGCAGCCCGGCCCCTCGAGGGCGAACTGATGGGCCTGCGCGGGTTGGAGCCCCACGAGCCGGCGGTGTTCGCCAGCGGCTTCTGCGTGCTGTGCGGGCGGGATCACGCGGCGCGGCGCCAGGCGCCCGTCACCGACGATCGGCTGCGCGGCCTCTCGGGTGGCCTCACCCCGCGAACGGAAGCGGCGGCGATGGCTGCGGAGCTCTTGGAGATGCGTCTGACGGTGCGCGCGCTCCTCGAGGCGTTCGCCGAGCTCGAAAGTAAAAAGCACGCGCGCGGCCGGGCCCTGCAGTACGCGCGGCGCACGCTGGAGCGGTGGCAGTGACCGTGTAGCTTTGAAGCGAGTGACGGAGCGAAGCATGAGTAAACCGAGGTACGTCGAAGTGACGGATCCGCAGGAAGCGGAACTGCTGATTTACAACCAAGCGGGGCGGGAGTTCCCGCACGTCAGCGTCGCCGGCGACGGTCGAGTCTGGGCCGACGCCGACGAACTGCGCGCGTGGCGGGAGAAGCGGGAACGGGAAGCGCAATGGGGGGGGCCATGCGCGAAGCTCCGCGTCCGTTGCATCATCGTCGGCGAAACTGGGACGATGTATGCAGGAGAAAACGACTGCGCGAACCCGCAGCCAGCGTGCCCGCGGGCGCCCGGCGAAGGGTACGAAAAATGCCAAACGATCTGTCAGCAAGCCGGGCACGCGGAAATCGAGGCGTTGAAGGTTGCCGGGGATGACGCCCGGAACGGCGAAGCGCATGTCTATGGGCACTATTACGCTTGCGAGCCCTGCGCCCGCGCGTTGCGCGATGCTGGCGTGCGCACGATCGTCGTTCACTTGGCATGAAGCCGCTCGCGATTGACCTGTTCTGCGGCTTGGGCGGCTGGACGGAAGGACTGCTGCAAGAGGGGTACTACGTGGTCGGATTCGACATTGAGCGGCATGTATACGGCGAGCATCGCTACCCAGCGCAGCTCGTGATCCAGGACGTGCTCACGCTTGACGGTCGGCAATTCAAGGACGCTGCGCTGATAGTCGCGTCGCCGCCGTGCCAAGAATTTAGTCACATGGCGATGCCTTGGACGCGGGCGAAAGAACGGGCGCGGCAGTATCGCTCGGGCGAGCTCAACGTCAAGGATTTAACCGCCCTATTCGACGCGGCGGTGCGCATCGGCAAACAGGCTGGCGTGCCCACTGTCATTGAGAACGTGCGCGGCGCGATCCCTTGGGTTGGCCGCAGTCAGTGGAATTACGGCAGCTATCACCTGTGGGGCGACGTGCCGGCGCTGATGCCGATGACCATGAAGCGCGGAGGCGATGCGCTGAAAGCGCCCGGACGCCCGCGCCAAGGTCGCCAAGACTATACGGGAGTCACGCCACGACTGACGAATCCGGCTGAACATATAAAACAAGGTGGCGATTGGTTTGCAACTGAGGGAAGCATTTCCCGCACAACCAGCAGTAAAAGCACGAAGCGCAAAATGGCATCTGCGCTGATCGCTAAAATCCCGCTGCCGCTCTCGCGGCACATCGCGCGGACCTACTTTCCACGTCAATCAGAGGCGGAGCAGTGAGGCACGTTGTCATGTTTTCTGGCGGGATCGGTTCGTGGGCTGCGGCAAAACGGGTTGCCGCAGAGCACGGCACGGATGCGCTTACCCTGCTGTTCACAGACACGCTGATCGAAGATCCAGACCTGTACCGATTCCTTGAGGAAGCGGCAGCGAACGTCGGCGGCCAGTTCGTGCGGATCGCTGAAGGGCGAACGCCGTGGCAGGTTTACCGGGACCGGCGCTTTCTCGGTAACTCGCGCCGCGATCCATGCTCGGCGATCTTGAAGCGGCAGCCGGCCGACAATTGGCTGCGAACCAATTGTCGGCCGGCCGAAACGACGATTTACGTTGGGATCGATTGGACTGAGGAACACCGATTCACACGATTGCGCGACCTTCGAGCCAAGGACGGATGGACGTACGAGGCGCCGCTGTGCGACCCGCCGTACATCCTAAAAACCGACATGATGCGGGAATTGAGGCACAACGGTATCTACCCGCCCAGGCTTTACAGCGAGGGATTCAGTCACAACAATTGCGGCGGTTTCTGTTGCAAGGCTGGGCAGGGTCAGTTCGCCAATCTGCTGCGAGTCAATCCAACCCTGTACCTGCAACACGAGGCTGAAGAAGAATCGCTGCGCGCATACCTCGGAAAGAACGTGTCCATGATGACCGACCGCACTGGCGACGGCAAAAAGAAACCGCTTACCATGCGCACGCTGCGCCTGCGGATTGAGGCTGGCGAGCAGGTGGACATGTTCGACATCGGGGGTTGCGGATGCTTTGCTTAACTCATACATCCGAAGGTGGCACATGACGGTGATGGTTCCGCGGAACAAGATGCTCGCAGCGGCCTCGAAGAAAATCCGCTGCAACCTGAATTACTTGTGCGGCTCGATGGCGGATGCCTACCGCACCGGCGTCGAGGGCTGGCTTTGGCACTGCGCGCCGGTATGGGCAATCCGAAAAGCAAGCGGGAGACTATTTTGCCTGCTCGGAAAGCATCAATGGCATCTTGAGTTCGGTTTCGGCATGGTCAATTACTCAGGCGAACGATGTTGGTGGTGCCATAAATTCCGCAGCACTGCCGATGGAGAAGCGAAGTGAGCCATCAGAATAAAGTCTGCCAGAGACGATAACCACACCACCAAAGGAAATCTATGATCTACACCCTGCTGCACCTGCTGATTTTGCTCGCCATCATCGGACTGATCTTGTGGGGCATCGGCCAGATCCCCGGGATCCCGCCGATCGTCAAGACCATTGTGTACGTGATCGTCGGCGTGCTGCTGCTGCTGTACCTGCTGCGCTACGTCGGCGGCCACGGGCTGGGGCTCTCGTGAGCGGCGAGGAGACGGTCGCCAAGGCGGTGATCGTGGGGCTGCTGCTCGTCAGCGGCGGCTGGCATGTCGCGCTCGTCGTGGTGGCCGTGCTCGCGATTGAGCGGCTGGTCGCTTACGGGGGTCGCTAAAGTTTCGTCGGCGCGTGCCGATAACCAAGGGTAAGGGCAACAGACACAGGAGTGCATACTATGGTCGAGTTGGGGGATGAACAGTTTCAGCAGGTGCTCACGGCGCTGCGCAGCGTGCCGATCACGACACCGGAAACGGAGGCCGCAGTGAAGGTCTTGAAGCTCGCGAAGATCGAGGGGATTCAGCGCCAGCTGGCCGCCTTGGCCTGGCGCGAGAGTCTGCCGATGCTGCTGCGTCCGCAGGCGGAATAGACTTCAGCGGATGGTCGATCGCGTGCTGGATCGCGGCGACGCCGGCGACCAGTCGCGCCCGCGGCAGGCTCGCAAGATCCCGAGCCCGCTCGGCCGGCGACGGTAAGCGCCCGCGCGCTCGCCGTCGCCGTGCCAATCAGTGCACTACCACCGTGATCTGCGTCGGCGCGCCGGGCGTCGGGAACGGAATCGCCGTGCAGGCCTGCAGCGACTGCGCGGACTCCACGCCGTTCACCACTTCGGTCACCGCGAAGCACTGGGTGCTCCCGGCCGTGAGGCCGGCGGTAATCACGTCGCTGGTCGCCGTGAGGGCGCTCGCGACCTTGGTCAGGGTCGGCGTCGCGGTGCCGACCTGGGTGCCTTGGTAGAGGTTGAAGGTCACGGTGCCGGTCACGGGCGAGCCATCGGTGTTGGTCGTCGCCGGCGTCCACGACACGTTCGCGCTCGGCGTCGTCGCCGCGAATACGGCACCCACGGCCAGGCACAGGACAGTAAACAGCACGCCACCGAGCAGGGGGAACTTAGACAGCCACATGGTCGAGATCTCCTAAGGGTTGCAAGGCCGCGATCACGTTCGCAATCGCATGGTCCTCGATGTTGGGAAAGGGAAGCCGCGGGCGGCCGATGGTAACGAGGGTGCCCGGGTGCTGCCAGTCCTCGAGCAGGCGCGGCACGATCGGCACCACGTCGTTACCGTTGCGGTACAGGTGCACTTCGACGCCGAAGATGGCGAACAGGTTCTTGAGCGTGGCGTCGGTCGTCAGCTGCGGCGGCTCGAAGGCGAACACCTGTTTCGGCGGCCGGCTCACGAGGATCAGATTCGCGGCACAGAGGAGCGCGAGCGCGGCGCCTTCGGAGTGACCGATCAAGACTTCGGTGCCGGGTAGCCCCAGCACGCCCGCGCGGATCTCGAGCCAGGACTGCCAGAAACCCGCATGGATGCGGCCGAAGCCCGGGACCTCGACCGCCAATGCGTCCAAGTCGGCCAGCCAGCAGGCGATGTTATCGGTGCCGGGGAAGGCGACGATCTCCTGCCGATCGCCATAAACGGACGCGCGCGCCGCGGCGTACTCAGCGCCGATGGTGGGGGAGGCACCATAGACCGCTTGGGCGAGCTTAGCAGCGGCGAGCGCGTCCATAACCTATGCTCGGGAGAGGCGCACCAGGATCGCCTGCCTGAAGCGATATACGGCGGTTTTCGAGGCGCTCGGGGCTTGCCGGGCTTTCAAGACCGTGACGATGCCAATAATTTGCGCCGAGGCGCCCGTGAGGGCAGAGAGCGCATTCGCCTGCGGCGTCGCGCTCGGATTGGCACAGATCGGGTCGATGACGGCGCGCGCCGTGGTTACCGCCAGGCTTTCGGCCGGGGTCGCAAGGCCCGGTACCGCCAGGAGCTCGGTGACGATCGGGCGGATGCCTGAGTCGATCGCGCAGGCGTTCGTGATCGCCGCGATCTCGTTCTGCGTCGGGGTCGTGCTGCAGCCGTTAAGGGGGATCAGTAGGATTGCTGCGAGGAGGGCGACCAGCGGCTGGCGTGCCCGGGCCGGTTTCGCTGCGAACAGGAACAGCCACAGGATTCCGGCCCACAGCAGCAGCGGCACCAGGATCGGCAGACACAACAGGTTGAGCAGACGCATTCGGGACTCCTTGGGGTTTGACGGATAGGGGTTGCACGGTACTGCGCCAGCGTTTGTAACCGGCAAAGGCCAGCGACAGCAGCGTCAGCAGATCAAGGACCTGGCTCACTTCGGCGGTGATGATCGCGTCCGACACGTGCCGGCCGAACAGCGTCAGGAGCTTCGAGACAAAGGCCACGGCGATCGACACGAACACCGGCGAGCGCAGGAAGAAGATCGCGTTCGAGGCGTCCAAGGTCGGGGCGTCGGGCGGTACGGGGTTCGGCGTGCTCATAGGTCGTCCTTCCTCGTGAAGAAATGATGCCGTAGCAGGCGTGTCAGTTCGCCCAACATGTGAATCACTTGATCGCCGCTCGAGGAGACCTGCATCCGGCCGCCTTCGATGTATTCCCGCAGCAGGTCTTCGGCCGCCTCGATGCGCCGCAGAATCTTCTGTACCTCCTCGAGAGGCAAGGGATTGATGCGGCGCACCCGCATGATAAGGGCAAAATTGCCGCAAAGCACGCCCAGCGTGAAGGCGAGCAGCATGAGCGCCGCGACGCGCGCGGGGCTCACTTCAGGATCGCCCGCACGCCGATGAGCGCGCCGATCGCCCCTAAGCCGATCGTGAGGGTTTTCTCCAAGACCCAGATGCCGGCCTTCCAGAGGCGGTTCACGTCGCTGTTCGTGGCCTTGAGCTTTTCCTCGAGTTGCGCGTTCACGAGCTCGGCGAGCTTCATGGGCGTGATGTGCGAGATGTCCTTGCGCACCTTATCCAACAGCTGCATCACGTTGCGGTTATAGATCTGATTCTGGATCCGGTCGCGTTCCATGGCCGCGAGCAGTTCCATGCGCCAGGCCGCCTCGCCGGGGGACTGCGCGATCGTGCGCAGGCGCCGCATCGTCTCATCGTCAAAGAGTTTGAAGTCATCGCCGCTCACGGCCCTAGCACACTCCGCAACAGATTCGCCAAACGCGCCGCGCGCGCGCCGACTTCGCTCGCCCACGGCTGCGAGGTCTCCAGGTTGCTCGCGGCGCCTTGCCAGTCCCCGGCCGCGCACTGCGCGAGGAAATGCGGCCAGCCATGCGGACCCACGAACCGCTCCGGGTCCCCTAAGGCGGTATTGAAGTACAGCGAATAGACGACCACTTGCGCGGGCGGCGGCGCGCTCGCGAGCCACGGCAGCACGGGCACGAGCTCCGCCTCGCATTGCCCCAGGTCGTGCGCGAGCAGCAGATCGGACTCCGGCGCGCTGATGCCGCGCGCGGCCAAGTTCCGGCCCACGCCGATCGTGGGGTTGCCCTTCACGAGCGTGCCGGCGACGATGGCTAAGCCGGTCGCGTCATCATAGACGCGCAGCCGCTCGCCCTCGTCCCGAGCGAGTTCCTGCGTTACGGCGGTGAGTACGGCGGCGTCCATCAGTAGGAAAACACCACCGCGTTGCCGTTGTCGATCACGCGCGCGGAATAGCTGATGGTCAGGCTCACGGCGCCGGTGTTGTTGAAGTTCACCTGCAGGACATTGCCAACACTGCTCGTCGTGAGCGTGTACGTCGGCGCGGTGCCGGTCGTTGCCTTGGTGCCGATGGTGTCGATGTGCGCGGTGCCGCCGCCCGTGCCGATCGCTTGAAAACGTAAATAATCTGTGTTGGTGCCGTCCGTGATACTCGCAATGAATTCGATGATGCCGGCATAGTAGGCTTGGCCCAAGGTAGCAAGCACCTTGGTGCCCGACGCCGTGACGGTAAACTTCGACATGGCGTCGTGTTCCGCGCGAGTGACGGAATTACCCCAGTTTGACGCATAGAAGCCGCGCACGCGGATGACCGATGATGCGGCCCCGGCACATTGGAACGGCGCGGTCGACGCACCGATCGGAAATGACACATTACCCTGCTCGCAATACCCATCGGTCAGCGTAATGCCGACGGCGCCAAACGGATTTGCGCCCGAGGCCACGTAGAAGAAGGCGCCTAACGGCGAGTAACCCGTTTGATTCGCCCAGCCGACGCTCGCCTTGTAGTTCGTGATGTTCCACGAGTCAACGCTGCCTGCCGTGCTGTCGAAGAAGATCGCGGTTCCCGTCGTGCCCGCGTACAGCGGCAAGCGCACCGCCGGGTATTGCATCACGAGGTTCAAAAAATCGCACTCATTGACGAACGAGGTGGACCCCGGACCCACATAAATGCAATTGCGCCCGGCGGGCCCTAAGTACAAGTTCTGGAAGTCACCTTGTTGGATGAACGAGCCTGCGACAGGCCGGATGGAGAGCACGTCGCGATTAGCGTTCTGCGCGAGCACGTTGCGCATGCGCGGATTTTGAAAGCCGCCTAAGTAAATGAGATCGCGACCGCTAAAACAGGCATCAAGGAACAGATTCTCGAGCGCGCAGTCGCTCGAACCGACATTCCCGCTCGCCACGCCGAAGCTGATGCAGTCGGTCGTCGTGCTCGCGATGCCGAACGCGATGGTCGCTTTTCCACCGACGCCTAGCGCCTGGCTCGCGGTGACCCCTGGCGTCCCGATCACGAGCTGCTGACTCATCAAATAGATGCACCCGGCGTTGAACGCGAGCGCGTAGCCCCAAGCCCCCAGAACATTAGACGCGCCGGTTTGCTTTTGCAATTGCCCGACAGTCGCATTGGCCGCGATGATCGCCGCGCTATCGTCCGTGCCGTAATAGTAATCAAGCCCTGTGAAACTGCCCGCCGCCCAAGCGAGTGCGCTGCTGATCGTCACTTGGGTCGCGGAAACATAGGATGCAATGGTGCCAATAAACGGCGTGTAAGTTGTGTATTGCGGCGGGACAATGAAAATGGACTTACCGACGTCGGCTGCGGTAAACGTCGCATTGGCGTCCGAAAAACTCGTCGAGCCGTTGGTGATTGCGCCAGAGCCGCCCGCCTTGCCGTTCCCTGTCGCGCCCCACCATTCGACCGGATAGAATGGCGCTTTGAGTTTGCCCGCGATCGTGCCGCCCGACGCCGTGCTGAAAATCTGATAAAGACCCGCGTTGACCGACGCATTGATCGTGAGCGTGATGCCGTTCGCGGGTGTCAGGATCGCGCCATAATCGACGTTGAGCGGCACCGTAACGGTCGCGTTGGAGGCGATCGGCCAGTTGCCCGGCGGAATGTAGATCGCCGAGCCGATCGCGTTCATGGAGGTGAGAATCGCCGAAATGTCGGAGCCCGCGACGGCGCCAAACCGGCGGATGTCCTCGCCGCGGTACGGCTGCCAGTTGTAGGCAGTCGGCGTGAGGCCGGCGCTGATTTCCGCCTGCGTGCGCGGATTGAGCAGCAAGCCAATGGTCGCCGCCGTCACGCTAGGCGACGGTAGCGCGTTGGTCATGAGGACGTTGCCATTCGCATCGAAGGCGAGATATTGCAGCGCGCGGGTGTTGGCATTCGGTAACGCCATGCCCGGCGACACGTCGCCATCCGGCGCGAGCACGGTGCGGTCTAACTGATCCTGCAGACGCAGCACCATTTGGGTCAGGCGGTCAAAGTTGGTCTGCACCGCCAAGCTCGGGAACTGCTGCCCTTGGGTGTATTGCGAGAGCTGCGTCTGCGTCGGATCCAAAATCACCTGCAGCGTGTAACTGCTGCTGTAGGGGCTCGTCAGCTGCCCGGTTTGCGTGGTCAGCGTCCACTCGGTCGGTGCCAAGGTGCCGGAACTTGCGAGCGTGTAATCGCTGTTCAGAATCAAGGTCGTCGCGACGCCGGTCACGGTGTTGGTCGCGATCACTTCAAAGTCGGCGGCCTGGTAGGCTTGGATCGGGACCGGGAACACGGTCGAGGAACCGTTGCAGACGAACGAGGCGCGGGTGGTCGAGGTTTGGATTGTCATTCGGTGCTTCCTTGAGGGGGCGCGGGCGGCAGGCCCAGCGAGTCGCCAATACGGCCTTCGGCCGCGTTGACCGCGCGCCGCAGGTACCAGACTTGATTCCCGGGCAGCATGCGCCGGATGCGGTGGATGTCCGAGCGGCTGATATGCGGGCCGTTGGGATCGCCGCGCAGCGTGCCGATGAGTTTCGCGGGCAGGCGCAGATCCCAGGCGTCGACCGCGGTGCCGGCGACCGGGCCGCCCAAGGTCTCCCAGGTCTGCCGGTCGCCCCAGCGCGAGAAGTTGCCCATGCCGAATTGCCAGAGGCTGGGATAGAAATACTCGCCCGTCCAGCCCAACAGGTTCGACTTGTCGAGGACCTCGAGCGCGTAGCGGCCGGGGTCCTTTTCGATCGGCTGGCCCGAGAGCAGCTGCTTCATGGTGTAGGTCGCGGCGCCGGCGGCGACCAGGGTCGCAAGGCCTTGGGCGCTGCGCAGGTCGCCGTGCGCGAGGCCTTGCGCCAGCGGAATCGTCACGCGCCGGATCGCGACCGCGCCGAAGGTCTTGAACTGGAAGATGGCCTTACCCACTTCGTTCGAGGTCCAAAGCGGTGTGTCGCCGGCGCCCGGGGAGAGCGTGCTGCCTTCGGCGGCGTTGGTCGTCGCGCCATCCAAGGCGCGCGCGGCGCCCTGATCGTCCCAGAGATCGGTCATGCCGAAGCGCACGCCGTTGACGGTGCGCCCGTGCTTCTGGAACTCGGCCGCGATGCGCGTGAGCGTGTTCTGATCGAGCCCCATCTGATTGAAGCGAATGCGGTCGTTCTTTGAAAGATCGGGACCCAAACCCTGCGCGTGCCGGGCCGCGGCTTCGGCGGCCTCGAGGATTTCATCGTGCGCACTCGCGCCCGCGAGGGACTTGCAGACCGCAATCCACGGGGTCTCCAAGGTCGCGATCGTGAAAGCCCGGGTCGCGCGGTTCAAGGCTTTCTGCACGGCATACTGACTCTCGACCCCGAACTCGCCCAACGCCGCGGCGGTCGTGTTGTGGATCATGTCGAGCACGGTGCCGACGCGGTGCATCTGCGCGCGGTTCATGTTCAAGGCCTCGAGACTGGTCGAGAGCTTCGCGGCCATCGCCATCGTTTGCGGCAGGCCGCGCTTCATGACCACATTCGCGAGATCCGGCACGTGCGACCAAGTCGCGGTGCCGAGGAGCCGGAGCGCGTTCACGGAACGGATCATGCGCCCGGCGCGTTGCAGCCAGCTGCGCGTATCGGACGGCGCGCCATCGATGCCATAGAGGCGGTCGCGCAGGCGCGCCAAATCGCGCAGGTCGGAACTCAAACGCCGGTCGAGCTTGTTCGCGAGTTCGTTATCGCCGGCCGCGAGCGCGCGCTGCTTCAAGATCGCGTACTCGTCGGTGATGTCCTTGGCGGGCCCCTTCAAGTTCCGCAGGTCCGCGCCCGAGGGCTGCGTCATCGGATCCGGGGTCGCGGGCCGGAACACGCGCGAGCCCTGCGGCGAGAGGTCCAGGCCATCTGAGCGCAGATCGTCGCGGAACATTTTCAGCATCTCGACCTGCGGCGCCAGGGACTTCAAGTACGAATGCGAGAGGGTATCGATGTCATTCACGAGGTACCGCTCAAGCGCGAGGTCCGGCAGTTTGAGCGTTCGCCCCTGCAGGCGGCCGGACTGGGGCACCTTGTTGAACACCGAGGCGTCGCCGTCCAAGAGCCCGAGCTCGGTCCCTAAGATATTGCGGGTCACGGCATGCGCGATCTCGCCGGCTTCGGCCGCGTCGACGCCCTGCGCGACGAAGCCATCCAAGAGCGTCTGGTGCCAGCCGAGCTGATCCTTCTGGATCTTGGCGCGGTCGTACTGACGCATCAGGTAGCTGTCGGCCGTGCCGTGCAGCATGTCGACTTCGTCGGGCGGCAAAAGCCCGAGGCGCTGCGCCTGCTGCTTCAAGGGATCGAACACGAGGCGGCGCGTGGCTTCGGCGGCCTGCTGCACTTCGGGGATCGCCGACTGATCGCCGCGGCGCATCGCCATCGACACGAGTTCATTGAAGTGCAGTTTCGCGGCGCGGCCGGAGCGACCAAAGAGTGTGGCGTCCTCGCCGGGCTTCGGCGCGCGCGCGCGCATCTGCCGGAAGATCTGATCGCGCGCCTCGAACGCGGTCGCCCAATTGCCTTCCCAGCGGCGCAGGATCGTCTGCACCGAGATCGGGGTCGCCTGGCCGAACGGGTGCTCGGGACTCGGCACGTTCATCTCCAGCATCTCGGGCGTCTCGACCAGGCGCATGACGGTTTTCCGCATCGCGAGGGACGGCGAGCGCAGCGCCCGCGAGCCGGGCGCGAACCAGCCCAAGGCCTTGCCCAAGACCCGGCCGCCGCGCGCCAAGGAGTGCTGCGCGAGCTCGGCCTCGCGGCTGATGCCGGACGCGGCGCCCACGGTCGAGTCGCCGGGCGCGGCATAGATCGGCGTGTGCTTGACTTCGCCGGGCTCGCCCAAGGCCTGCATGCGCGCGGCGAACGCGGCGCGCTGCTCGGGCGGCAGCCGGGCGAGGAGCTCGGCCGGCGACGCGGAATTTAAGTCAGCGGCGGGTCGGGGAGGCGCGGCGGGCTCGCGCTCTCGGGGGCCGGCAGATTCCCCACGCCCGGCAGCGGCTTCGGCGGCGGCGGGCTCCCCTCGAGGGCCTGGCGCTGCAGGAGGTCGTCCGGCGGTTCCCCGGTCGGCAGTGAGCCCAACCGGCTGCGGATCTTGCGGGACACTGCGACTAAGTTTTGCGTCCGTGTCATGGGCATCTAAAATCTCCTTGACCTTGCGCATGAAGCCCGCGTGGTCGTCCTCGAACTGCCGCGCCAGGGTCTCGACCGCAGCCAAGTTGGAATCGGGCTGATGTAGGTCCCGCCCACGACATCCCAGCGGCCACTGTGAAAGTGTTGGAGGATCCGCTCGAAGCTTTGAGGGTCGTGCTTTT